>SMTZ1_10004640_pt1 | contig 14291 bp, 7 predicted proteins | sample DeeMarSWOR136_30_FD_25667 | JGI IMG/M metagenome (IMG submission 25667) | reverse complement strand
TCTCCTCCAGCATAGGCCCAGAGACGCACGATGCCTCCAAAGTACTTATCGACCAGGATGTGCTTTGCAAATTCACAGCCTGTCACTGGTTTCACTTCGGGATCACAGGTATAGAACGCCCAGCTACTGTCTATTTTCAGATCAACTTGACCGTATTTGATACGGCAGTACCCCTGCTCACCCCAGCCTGTACCCCAACTGTTCTTGATGATCCAGCATTGCTGGCTGTCATCGTAACCCACAACACAGATGCAGTGATAACCTCTCAAGGTGCTGCCGGATGTCTTCACGTAGATTCCGCTTTTGTACGAAGAGAAATCGCTATAGACAGCCATGCCAGCCACGACAGGTCCTATTGTGGCAATGGCATTCTTACGGGCTTGCATGCTGCTGTGACTGGTGAAGCTTAGGATTTTTACCAGACGCGATTGCCAATCGCTGCAGCGATTGTTGCACGGCATGTTCTTGGGTTGATACGGGAAACAGCCCTCGTCGGTCACACCGGTGTTCTTGGCATAGGCAAGACCAGAAGTCAGCCCCCAGCCGCTGCAGCTTCCGCCCCCACAGAATAGGCAGAACGCTTCGGAGAGATCAACGTTCAGGTTAGGGTCCTGGGATTTGATGCGCATGTTGGATTCGATAGTTGCGCAGGTACCGAAAGCGACACACGATCCACACGGCCCTTGATCTTTAACCGGAGTGACATAATTCTTTCCACCGACATTCCGCCAGTCCTTGGCGGTCGGGGCAGCAAACCGAACTGCGAAGTCAGGGGCGCTCATCTCGTCCGCCGTTTCTTTCTTCACGGCAGCCGCCATTTTCTTCATTTCGGACTCCGTGACAATCAACCCCAGATACTTCTTCTGTTCCGAGGGCGAAAGTACAGAGATGGGCGTCTCTGCAGGCTCCCAACTTAAGCCTTCTTCACGGATCATTGCCGATATCTCAGGCACCGACAGTTCGTCCTGTTTCTTCTTCACCTTCTTCTTGCGTTTTTTCTTTGCCATGACATAGTTCTCCTTAATTGTAAAATTGAAACTGTTATCTATTAAATGATTCAGTATCTCGAAAGCAACTAACAGAATCATTCTCTCGTTTTTCAAAATTAGTGGACAAAGCTACAGAAAACAAGCTGGGTCTTTCCCTTGTAGACATCAGGGTTTTCCCTACAAACTCTTTCAGTCCTCAGGCTAATCTGATTCCGGGAACTAATAACCATCCGGGCGATGCGTGGAGTAAACGGCCCGGCTGCCTTGGACAGGTATATGTCCGGCGGTAGGTGAAATCTGGAGGTCGAGCGAGTATGGGAGCCTCAAGTTATTTCGACTTAGAGCAGCTTATCAATGCGTGGACGAAGGTTCTCTATGGCAACAACTGTTTCGTCGATTAGCGCGGCAACTTTCTTATCGCTCGCATTTTTCTTGAGAGAATCTTTGAGCTTTTTGAAAGAGTTGATCATCACTATAGCTCACGTACACTTTTAATTAGATATTGGATTTCCACCGCTGCTTCCAGCAGTGATGTTGTGCTTACAGGCCGCCTGTTCTTCAAAGCGTTGACTACCTGTTTATGTGATGTGACCCCCGCTGCTTCGGCAAATTCCTGAATCGAGTCTGCCAGCTCACTACCGGCCTGAGCACCTTGATTGCCGGAACTGACGATTGCTTCAAGCGAATCGGAATAAGCAACGATGGCTTCAACAGAATAATTAGTGTCTTTTTCATTGCCCCGGTTCTTTCACTTGTATCCTGTCTGTCTCTCGGCATTAGCAGAATAGACAAAATAATAGGTCATATTTTTTTCTTTAATATTCCTTCAATAAACGCAGAAACTATGAAACATACTACTCCAGCAAAAATAGCATTATTTGATGATATAAAGCCCAATCCTGCAGCCAACATCAATATGCTTCCAAGTAACATCAGAATTATTGGGATAGCACTTATCGCCTGCTCATGCATTTCAGCCATCTCCATTCAGAAGAATCGAGTCGCATCAAGGCCGGACCACGCACCATCTCGCCGGTAGATGCAAAACCACTATGTCTTCAATACGATCTGAATCTATTCTCCCTCCCCTATAGGCTCCTTTGATGTTCCGAGGAAAGCTCGGTTCTGAACAAAATAAATGTACACCGGTTTTTCGTTTCGCAGTACGTCCAGTACATTCTGGAACATGGTAGAAGGCAAATGCATCCTAATAATGCCACCACTCTCATAATCGTTCTCAAAGAACATTCCTGGATCATTGAACCTTATCCATGCCAATGTCTTACCATTAGCATCACTTAACTGAATTTGAACACGATTTGTCTGGTAACCAGAAGGGCTGCCATAGAACAGCACACTATAGCTTTCCACTACTTTTGCCATGATATATACCTCCTTTTCTGGATATGGTTGGCAACGTTAACCTTCCGACAAAGTAATAAATCTCCTTCTTCATAAACGACTTCACTCCATGATTCTTCCTCTCTTGAAACTCTCATTCTTTCATAACGGCATCACCTCCTTTTTATGTGAAGCCTAACGCAAAGTTTGGGCCGAAAAGGGTTTAGGAGCACTTAACTTTCTACTAAAAAAGAACTTTTGAGAGAGTACAAAACTAAACCAGAGAACCTGCGCCATTTGTCGGCTCCAAACAATGTTAGGCGGTTTCCTCTGCGCAACCAGATTATGTGCTGCTAACGCAGGATTTAGTTGCCTACAAGTTCGTCTATGTTTCTTGATCACTTTGATGACTCACGACACCCAATCACTTTCAACAAATCTGATAAGGCTTTACGAACGCGAGGGTCAGCCAACACCTGGGTGATTTCGGGTCTAACCCTTACCACGCCATCTCCTCGAGAGGGTTGCGGATCTTCGCAAAAAGCTTTCAAGCACTCCTTTAGTGCCTCTAAGTTGATTCCTTTTTTGGCGAGGTATTGACCCATGACTTTTTCATTAATCAGACAATTGAGCAACTTGCAGAGACGCTCGTGACGCTTTCGCGGATCGTCCTTGCTTGAGGGCGGGGGCTCATCTCCTCCCTGCCACACGGCACCAGTCAATGTCTGCTCTCGCGTAAAACGGCGACCCCGGAGGGTCTGTCCGGTCCCAAGCACCCTGAAGCGATAGATGCCTGACATCGAGGCCGGAGCACTTGTCTCAAACACGCCTGGCTCGATTTCAGCAAGCTTCAGTGTAGTTGTCGTGTTATCGGGACGCTCAAGTTCCGATCGCACGTTGGCTCGAGACTCCACGGGCAAACCATATTCAGTGATGACAGCCCGAAGCGTTAGCGTCGCACCGGGCTCATAACTGCTTTGAGACAAGCTGGCCCGCAGGCGCAGGTTGGAGTAGCTGTGGACATTGAGGTTGTAGCGTACCCCGTGAGTAAGGACCCGTTTATACTCCTCGGGATAGTTGTCCAGGCTGGCGAGATACCGCTTGTAATACCTGTCGTCGATTGTCAGTACCGCGTGCCAAATGCCTTCTCGGGCTTCGCCTCCTCCGATAGGAACCGGCAGGGTCAAACGGTAGTAGCTCACGTCGCTACCAACCAGATATGAGATCACAGGATTGGCAGCGGCGACTCCGGGATCAATCAAATCCCCAAAAGGGGTCTCGAGCGAGAATTTGAACAGATAGGGGGCTGGGGTGAGTAGAATAACGTCGCTGCTGATATCGGTTTCGTTCAAGCGGAACGGAATACGATGAGTCTGGCCTGGTTTCACACACCCTTCGGGGTCCACTATGATGTCCTTATTCTCCACGCCGGCGAGGATCTGCTGGTAGTATTTGGCGAGTCGGAAATAAGCATCTATATCCAGCGCGCCGGTCATCAAGAGATAGCCTTCGTGGCCGTCGCAGAGTGACTGAAGCGCCGAGGGTTGGATGTTCTCTGCGGTGCCAAGACCGATAGCATAGACATGCTCGTTGATCAAGTCCGCGACATCGGAAATGTATCTGCGGATATAATCATCGTGGTTTTCCCGTCCGTCGGTGAGAACAATCATGGCCTTGATATCGTAGCCTGTCACCGGATCAAGGAGGTCATGGCCACGGGCCACCGCTTCGCCGATAGAAGTCCAGCCGTTAGGATTATGGGAGTACGCCGCAATGTGACCATTTGCGGTTATTCGGCCTAAGGGAACGACCGGTGTCACCGGCATGACGTCGTGAGGGTCATGATCGAAGTTCATAATACCGATCGCGTTGTCATCCTCAATCACGTCAACCAAAGGTGGCGCTGAAAACTTGAGAACATCGCCTCTGGTAATTCCTGAGCCGAGACCGGAGTCAAAACTCATACTGTTGGACTGATCGAGTACTAACAGCACCGCTGCCGTAGACCCGCTGATTGTGTTTGCGCTGATGGGCACTGTCCACTCCTGTCCCGTCTCCTCCCAGCGTATGGTGACACTGCCGCTGGCGGTGTCGCCATCAGTGGTGCCGGTGTAGCCGATCCAGATGCGCGCCTCCCGTGGTGAGGCATCCCCCGCTGTGTCCAGCTCAGCCGACGTCCCCAGCGGCGTGCTGAAGTCAGCGCCGGGGCCGCTTACAATTTGCAGCGTCACCGGCTGGCACGACTCTACCGAGAAGACCACCGCGCGCACCGTCGTCTCGCCTTCGGGAATGTCGTTGAAATTGATGCTGGGGGTTTGCAGCGCCACCGCCGGCTCTGCCCCACATACTGCGTTGGCGGCGTTCAACCGGCCAAAGCCGTACCACTGACTGAAGCCGCCTACCCATTGCCCCACCGGATCAGTGTTGGCCGCGTCAATCTGCACTGCCGTGTCTCGTAGAGTGTCGCGCAGGTCTTCCCATGTCATTGTGGAATCCTTCGACAGCATCAGTGCCGCCGCGGCGGCCACGGTCGGAGCTGCTGCTGAAGTGCCCCCAAAGGTCTGCTCGCCGCCGGTTGCATTCAGGGACGGCGCTCCCGTGCCCTGCGCGCAAATATCAATCTCGGGGCCGAAGTTCGAGGTCGCATCCTTACGCTCCACCCCGCCGCCATCCGGCTGCAGAGAGTTGGCAATGGCCATCGTGTTGGGGTGTGCTGCCCAGGTGCGGAAGCCCGTAATCAGCGTATTGCTGTTCCCGGCTGAGTAGATCACCAGCGTACCCAGTCCGCCACGACCGTTGTTCGCCAGATCCTGAAAAGTGTCGTCCATGATGCCGGAAAGGGCCAGCCCGTCGCTGCCGTGAGAGCAGCTGATGATGTCCGCTGCCGGGCTCAGCGGCTCCGCCGGCCAGCCGTTGCTATTGCCGGTGGTGAAGCCAGCTGCCCACAACAATACATCCGGGTAGCTGGCCGACGTCAGACTGGGCCGCTCCATGGGGATCTGGTGCGTGTTGGGCGCGATGCCGGCGATATCCTCGCTGTTGTCGGTGCGGGCGGCGATGATGCCGTACACCCCCATGCCGTGGTTCGTGTCCGGCGTGTATCCCGGCACCGTGCACTCCCGGAGCCCTGAGAAATCGTAGCAACGGGAAATTTGCGGCATGCCGTCGGTGAGGTTGCCGCCGATGTCCGGGTGATCAAGGTCCACGCCTCGGTCTAACGTCGCCACATACACGTTAGGGCTGCCCAGCATGAGGTTCGGGTCGATTTCGTTGAGGATGCGCCAGGCAACGTCTACTTGCTGCAGCGTCAAGTTCGCCTGACTGGGATAAGTGGGGTCGTTAGGCGCGTCGTCAGGGAAGACATCGTCCATGATCTGTGCCATTATGTCTGGCTCACCGTAGACCAGCAGTCCCTGCTCGTACCACTTCTCGATGATTTTCAGATGCTCACGAAAGTCCCCCGCCGGGAACTCCACCAGGCGCGCGTTGGGCGACTGCACAAAGCTGCGCAGGATACGCCCGTCTACCTTCTTTACCAAAGTGTCGATCTTGCCTGGCTCAATGCCGTCATGGAAGCGTACCACGAACTTGTTGTCAATCACCTTCAGTTGGTCACGCTTCAGGTCCACCGGAATGCCCACCCGCACCTCTTCGTCAATCAGGTCGCGGATTACCACCGACGCTTCTCGCCGCAACTCCGACGTGGCCTCTTTCGTGAAGCGGAACAGCCAGATGGCACCATCAGCGACGATAAAGTCGCCATCATCCTGCTCGTCCTTCTTGCCCCGCCGTTGTTTGTCTTTCTCTTCCTTTTCCTGTTCTGCCTCCCGCAAGGGGTAAGGTTTTAGCGGAAGCCGTTCCGTGATTTGTTCTACCAGTTTCTCTACAGCTTCCGGGTTCGGCTGCCGCAGGGGGAAGGCCACGGCCAGCAAGTCTCCTGGCGGCGGGAAGGGTATCACATTCTCCCCCAACCTATAGAAGGGCCATCCCTTCTCACCTAAGTATGCTGAGGCGGTTTTGCCGTCGGGGCCGATCTCCACTCGCCGGCTTGGAGAGACCAGATTCTCTGTGGATACCTCGAGTTGGTACGTGCCCGGCTCAACCCATGCTTCGTAAACGAGTGAGCCATTCGGTTTTTTCAGGGTAATGGTCTCGCCTTCGCGCAAGAGTCGCACTTGTGCCTTGCCATCGTAAACCTTACCAAAAACATCGTGCACAGAGATGCGGACTAATACATTTCGTTGTCGATTGATACTACTCGGTTTTTGCATCTTGGTCATGGTTAAACCTCCCTTATCATGATGGTTTGATAGTTAAAGACAGTGCCTTTTCTAACAAGGATACTCATATGATCCATTTTCATAAGCTGCCAAGCTATTGCTTATATGGTTTTGGGTATAAACATTTTCGTCTGGCAAATTCGCCGTATTTTTATTCGTGCCACCTGGAAGCGGATAGCCTCACAATAGACGGGTCTCGAGTCATAAGTAGGCACCGTACTATCCATGGAAATTGCCTGCTCGAACGCTTCAGCACGAACAACCAGATCAGTAGTATCTCGAACACAAAACAGAAGCATTCTCTCATCTGTTGAAATTACCGAACAAAGCTGCAGAAAACAACTTGGGTCTTTCCCTCGTAGACATTGGGGTTATCCCTACAAAGCCTTTCAGTCCTCACGCTAACCAAATTCCGGGACTAATAACCATCTTGGCGATGCGTGGAGTAAAAGGCCTGGGTGTTCCTGGAGGGGTATGTGTCAGGCAGAGCCCGTAGGTAAACTGTCTGTAGTAGGGGCGTAGCCAAAGCGCTGTCTATCAAATCTTTAAGAAATTTGCTGATTCTTCGAGTTTTGTGGCTTTGGTATGGCTTTGGTAGATAAAATTGCCAGAATACGGAGGCGGGTTTGACTTTTAAGCGGCCCGCATTTGCCCCCGCCTTTTTGATTTTTTCGTTGTCCCAACGCAATTAATCCTTGACTATTCGGGGGGATGATACATAATATTGATTGTAGGTTACAGAAGTTCGTAGCTGAGGAACGTGAATAGCCGGCTCTGGATGGCAATCACTCTTTGAAGCGAGAAAAAAGGCCGTTCATACGGACCATAGCTGGGGGTTCAGCAGATGGTTGATTCAAAGAAAACCAGGAAAGAGCCTGTTGAAGAAATCCAAGCATCATGGCGGACACAGGAGGAGAGGATTAAGGACAATGCTATTGCCTCATCTATTAATGCCATCGCCATTGCCGAGTTTGCGGGGAACCTGACCTATGTGAACAACTCATTTCTCAAGATGTGGGGCTATGATGATAAAAACGAGGTTCTGGGAAAACCTGCTGTAGAATTCTGGAAGGGGAAAGAGAAGGTTCTGGAGATAATAGAAGAATTGTGTGATGGGGATAGTGTGATAACTGAACTTGTTGCCAAGAGAAAAGATGGCTCATTGTTCGATGTCCTGTGTTCGGCAGGCGTGGTGACCGACGAGACTGGCACTCCTATCTGTATGTTGGGTTCATTCATGGACATCACCGAGCGCAAGAATACGGAGGAAGCACTGAGAGAATCTGAGGAGCGATACCGGGCTATTTTCGAGCAGGCGGCGGACTCGATTGTGCTCGTTGATGCAGAGACTGGAGAGCTTGTGGAGTTCAACGACAGGGCGCACGAGAGCCTTGGCTATACCCGCGAGGAATTCGGGGGACTCAAGATAGAGGACTTTGACGTCATTGAGTCTGCTGAGAAAGTTGCCAAGCACATCAAGAAGATCGTCAGGGAAGGAGCCGACACATTTGAGACCAAACACAGGACAAAGGGCGGTGAGATACGTGACATTCTGGCAAGCAATAGGGTAATTTCTATTGGTGGGAAAGACTTCATTCAAAGCATATGGCGCGACATCACCGAGCAAAAGAGGGCAGAGAAAGTACTGCGATTTTCCCTTAACTTTTTGGAAAGAGCAAATCTGAAAACAAGCAAAGTTCCACTGCTGGAGGAATTTGTTAAGGAGATTCAGGAATTTACAGAATGTGAGGCGGTGGGTATCCGCATTTTGGATGAGAGCGGCAACATACCCTACGAGGCTTACGCTGGTTTCAGCAAGGAGTTCTACGAGTTGAAAAACTCTCTCTCTGTAAAGAGCGACAAATGCATGTGTATTAACGTTATCAAGGGGCAGACTGATTCGAAACTGCCGTTTTACACAGAAGGTGGCTCTTTTTATATAAACGGCATGGCCCGTTTTCTGGCCACGATCTCGGAGGAGGATAAGTCTCAGAATCGGCACTTGTGTAATGAATTTGGATATGAGTCAGTCGCGTTGGTTCCGATTCGTCTGAGGAAAGCTCTCATCGGCCTAATACATGTGGCTGATTCCAGGGAGAATATGGTTCCTTTATATCTCGTGGAGATGTTGGAGAAGATAACGACACAAGTGACCTCAGCCATTCAGAGGGTAAGGGCTGAGGAGAAATTACAGGAATATACTGACCAGCTTGAGGAAAAAGTCAAGGAGCAGACCAGGGAACTTTGTGATCGTGTGAAGGAACTAAACTGCCTCTACAGCATCACAAATCTTCTTAAGAATCCGAACCTTTCGTTACATGAAATATTTCAGGCCACAGTTGAGCTTATTCCAGTCTCTTGGCAGTATCCGGCGATTACCTGCTCACGGCTTACCTTAAAAGATGAAAAATTCAGCACATCGAACTTCAGGGAAACCCCCTGGAAACAGACAAGCGACATTATTCTGCATGGTGAGAGAATAGGCTCTGTTGAGGTCTGTTACCTGGAAGAAAAACCAGTAAGGGATGAGGGACCTTTCTCGAAGGAAGAAAGAAATCTAATCAATGCGGTCGCTGAGTTTTTGGAAACCATCACTGAACTCAAGCTAATGGAGCAGCATGAACGCAAACATCGGGAGGAGATTGCCCATTTTGCAAGGCTTAGCACTATTGGCGAGATGTCTTCTGCTTTAGCACATGAACTCAATCAACCGCTTTGTGCTATTGCAACTTATGCTGAAGGGGCGTTGCGAATGATGAAATCCGGGGATTGGGATAGTAACGCACTTTTAGAGGCTATAGAAGAAGCTGGAACACAGGCAGAACGAGCTGGCAAAATCATCCATCGGATAGCAAATCTGGTTCGCAAAAAAGAACCACATCGCTCCGGTGTCAGCATCGGGGAAATTATTCGCGAAACAATCAATCTTATAGAATATGAAGCACGGCTCAAAGGAATAAAAATTAAGTGGGTTGAGCCGTCTGAAAAACACCCGATGCTTAAGGTAGATAGAATACAGATTCAACAGGTTTTGGTGAATCTTCTTCACAACAGCTTCGAGGCAATGAAGGATGTAGACCAGAGCAAACGTCAGATAAGTATCGAAGTCTCAACAGATGAAAATGATATGGTTCAAGTTATGGTAAGTGATACAGGTTGCGGCTTGTCTGCCGAGGGCACCAATAGAATTTTCGAGCCTTTCTTCACGACAAATTCTCAAGGACTCGGTATGGGTTTATCAATCAGCCGTTCGATAATTGAGGCACATGGGGGTCGGATTTGGGCAGAAAGCAATCCAGCTGGGGGCGCTAGGTTCCGATTCACATTGCCTATGTAAAGGGGGACGTTATGACTCAATCTGAGCCAACAGTATTCATTGTGGATGATGATCCGTCAGTGCTTAAAGGATTATGTCTACTAATGACGTCAGTGAAACTAAACGTAGAGACATATTCGAGTGCCCAGGAGTTTTTAGATAGTTACAACCCTGACCGGCCGGGCTGTTTGCTAATCGATATGCGAATGCCGGGTATCAGCGGTCTCGAACTCCAGGAAATTCTTCAGAGCAGGAATATACTCATCCCGACTATTATGATCACAGGCTATGGTGAAGTCACGGACGCTGTGCAGGCAATGAAAAAAGGCGCAATAGACTTCATCGAAAAACCCTTTAATAGCCAGTATCTGCTCGACCAGGTCCACAAAGCCATCGTCAAGGATGCGCAAATCAGGAAAAAACAGGCTCAAAAGAAGGCCGTCTCAGCCAGCCTTGCCCTTCTTACACCGAGGGAACGAGAGGTGGTGGACCTTGTCATTGCCGGGAAAGCTAACAAGGTCATTGCTCTTGAACTGGGGCTCAGCATAAAGACCGTTGAGTTCCATCGAGCACACATGATGAAAAAAATGAAGGTCGATTCTGTAGCTGAACTTGTGGACTTGTTAATTAGTACTACTAAAGAATAGCGATTTACATTTAATCTGCCCCAATAGTGGAGCGTACCTTACAACTCCTCTTGTTAATTCGGGCACTTAACTTTTCTGCCTCATACACGTCAAGTTTTTGAAAATATTATCATTTCCTCACACTTGTTGGCTGTCGTAACCTATGGCCCCACGGTTATGAGTTCCCAAAATCAGGTTAGCATGAGGACTAAAAGGGTTATATAGGGTAAACCCTAATGTCTACAAGGGAAAGTCCTAATTGTTTTCTGTAATTTTATTAGATAGAAAAGAAGTTTTGTTCGTTAAATATAAGGATTTTGCTCGGTAAATTTGATAAATGGGAGAATTCTTCTATTTGTTGCTTTCGAGATACTGAATAATTTAATGGATGAAAGTTCCAATTGTTGAAAGGAATGAGATATTGCTATGATGGTTGTCAACAAAATCATATAGATATCTTTAATCAAATATGGATGAATTGACCTTTGTAAAATCTTCTACTTATAAAAAGGGGGGGCGTTATGACTCAATCTGAGCCAACGGTATTCATTGTGGATGATGACCCGTCAGTGCTTAAAGAATTATGTCTACTAATGAAATCAGTGAAACTAAAAGTAGAGACATATTCGAGTGCTCAGGATTTTTTAGATAGTTACAAACCTGATCAGCCGGGCTGTTTACTAATCGATATGCGAATGCCGGGTATCAGCGGTCTCGAACTCCAGGAAATTCTTCAAAGCAGGAATATACTCATCCCGGCCATTATTATCACAGGCTATGGTGAAGTCATGGACGCTGTGAAGGCAATGAAAAACGGCGCAATAGACTTCATCGAAAAACCATTTAAAGGCCAGTATCTGCTCGACCAGGTCCATAAGGCCATCGCCGAGGATGCGCAAATCAGGAAAAAACAGGCTCAACAGCAGGCCGTCTTAGCCAGTCTTGCACTTCTCACGTCGAGAGAACGAGAGGTGATGGACCTTGTCATAGCCGGGAAAGCTAACAAGGTCATTGCTCTTGAGCTGGGGCTTAGCATGAAGACCGTTGAGTTCCATCGAGCCCACATGATGAAAAAAATGAAGGTCGATTCTGTAGCTGAACTTGTGGACTTGTTTATTAGTGCTACTAAGAATAGCGATTTACATTTAGTCTGACCCAATAGTGGGGCATAACTCACCACTGTCCATGCCATAAACTTTATCAGAGCATTAAAATCGAAAACAGGCATTGCTTTTGAGCAGGAGCATCAGGCTTGAAAAAAGCTCTTGGGGAAAATCCCTATACGTCTAAGGGAAAGTACCTGTTGATTTCCCTGATTTTATTGACGACATTATAAATGTTGGATTAGAAAACTATTACGCGAGCCGAACATGTTAATATGGATTCAAGTTTAGATAAAACGCCGTAGTCTTTGGAACTTGCTCAGGAGGTATAGGGGATTAACTATGAACCGGTATGAACTAATTATTGGACTAATTGTTGTGGTCTTAGGGGCAATTATTATTGCACTTGTAGTGCTCAACGGATTGTAGCCGATGGTGGCAGGAATCTGGAAATGGCAAAAGGCAAAGACGTACTGAAGACAGGCGACGTAGCCAAGATTTGTCACGTCGCTCCCCGAACAGTCTCGAAATGGTTTGACAACGGCCAACTGAAGGGCTATCCACGACACGAGAACCTTTAGTCGTTGTCCCAACAACTGGAGTGATTTCAGTCATATGACGTGTAAATTCTGAAAAGGGATTAATAATGGACGCGGATAATCTTAACAAAAACCACAAACAGGCCGAACTCAGCCAGGATGAGCTCCTAAGAAAAGTGGACAATACTAACAAAGAGCTAAAAGAATTTGTATCCATAGTCCTGCACGACTTAAAAGTACCGCTGCGCGGGATTAAGGCCTTAGCCAACTGGACATTATCGGACTGTGCTGACAAGCTTGGTGACCAGGCCAATGAGCAAATGAATTTGCTTCTCGAACGCGTTGAGCGAATGAATAACCTGATTGAAGGTGCCCTTAAATATTCGAGAGCTGGTAACGGAGAGGGAAAAAAGGTTCAGGTCAATCTCCATAACTTTGTCCCGGAAATTATAAATATGGTCGCCCCGCCGGAACATATTAAAGTTACAATCGAGAACGAACTTCCTGTAATTGAGTGTGAAGAAGTGCACATTATGCAGGTATTCCAGAATCTGCTCAAAAACGCTATAAAGTATATGGATAAACCTCAGGGCTGGATAAAAGTCGGATGCGTCGAACAGGACGACTTCTGGAAATTCAGTATCGCCGATAACGGACCTGGTATCGAGAAAAAATACTTCGAAAAAATCTTTAAACTATTCCAGACATTTCCGCCCTCCTTCTACTTCGCAGGCAGCGGCGTCGGACTTACCGTGGCAAAGAAAATTGTCGAGTTATATGACGGAAAAATCTGGGTCGAATCAAAAGTTGGGGAAGGAAGCTGTTTCTTATTTACCTTACCGAAGCAGAAAATGGGCGTTAAAAATAAGAAACTCCAAGCCAATATTGCTATTTGAAGATGACGATGCGGACATAATGACCGTCGAACGTGTGTTAAAACACCTAGGTCGGGACAGAAATACGGCGCGTGCAACCTTAGGCAAAGGCTTGTCTGTTTCGGCGTTTCCACTTTACGTGCCGGTTCAGCCTTTGCCATAGCCAACGTTACCGCAGCTTCTGATAATAATTATAGACCACCGGCAGAGCCGGTGGATTACTATAGAATTTAGCTATCCGCGTAGCTGCATAGACTACCGAAGAAGTTTCTACAGTCGCCTCAGTACTGCCCGCCAATTCCCCAGCCTGTTGTGCAAAAAGGCTTTGGCCAATCCACTCACCTCCACGAGTTAGATCAATGAGTGAATTCATTTTTCTGAAATTTCAAGAACGGGTTGGAGCGCTACTCCAACCCGTTCTTTTTTCCCTTTTACGCACCCGGCTCTCGCAAGCATAGGCCGACCACCGCCGAGTTGTAGTGGCCGATGAAGCCGCTGTTGCGAATCGTGCGATCCCACACGTGCAGGTAGACTACATATCCGCACTTGGGCATTTGAACCGGCCGGCAGCGGCGCCGGGCTGGTGAATTTGCCGCCCTGAGCAGGCGCCACCGCCAACCGCAGCTTGAGGAAATGCAGGTCCGTGGCCGAGTACGTGCCTTCGATCTCGTCGCCGATGATGAAGTCGGCGCACGGCCCGCCGCCGGACGTGATAGTGATGGCCGCATCGGGCGCCTTGTTGTCCAGCTTGACGGTGACCACGTTGCCTGTCCACTCCGGACCAGGGGTAGCGGGATCCTTGGCGACGATGCGCAGCTTCCACTCCCCGCTCAGTCCGCCGGTGTTCCAGCGCGCCAGCAAGTTGCCGACGGGGAAGATCATAGCGTTCCCCGGACCATTCGTCAGGTCCTCCTGGTACTCATACCAGCCGTCCGCGTCGACCATCTGCGTGATGTTAGGCAGATCGCTCCAGAGGCCGTTGAGCAGTTGGTCGCGCTTGAGCGCGAACGAGTTGGTCAACGCCTGCTTGCTCACGAAGTTGTCGTCGCTTACCTCGACCTTGTACTTCAGCTTGGTAGCGCCCATACTGATGTCCGGCGCGTTGCCGAGGTGCCCGGTGATGATCAACACGCCGCCGAAGGGGCTATCCTGGGCGGTGAATCCGGCCAGAACGGCAGGGCCGTTGGCCAGGCCGCTGATGGGATCGATGTCGCCCACATCC
>SMTZ1_10004464_pt1 | contig 14299 bp, 17 predicted proteins | sample DeeMarSWOR136_30_FD_25667 | JGI IMG/M metagenome (IMG submission 25667) | reverse complement strand
GTTCTTACCAAGAACGTGCTCTACCACTGAGCTATGTGGGCTTTATTAACCCTCGTTATGGTGGCGGGGGTAGGATTCGAACCTACGAAGCCTCTCGGCGGCAGATTTACAGTCTGCTGGTATTAACCTCTCACCCACCCCGCCGCAGCCCGAGAGGGGACTCGAACCCACCAACCTGCCGATTACAAGTCGGCTGCGCTCCCATTGCGCCACTCGGGCTTTTCAAAAGCCTTGGCAATAGTATAAAGATAAATTCGAGCCTTTGTCAACAGGGCTCATCTTTTATAGCGCCACACCGTCCCCTTTGCCGTATCTTCAAGGACGATGCCAAGCTCCCTGAGCCTGCTTCTTATCTCATCGGCGACGGCCCATTGTCTCTCATCGCGCAGCTTATCGCGGACGGAGATTAAGAGCTCAATGAACTGCGCAGAAGGGATTGCCTCAGCAAGCTCCTCCCTTTTCTCTTCCTTCAGTGTTAAACCCAAAACCCCGGCAAGCTCAATGAGTGTCTGTTGAGCCTCTTCGACTGCAAAACCCTCACTTCGCCGTTGGTATATCTCCCTGTCTAAGTTGAAGAGCAGGGCAACGGCTTGAGCGGTGTTGAAATCGTCGTCCATCACCTCAATGAACCTCTGACGATAGGGTTCGGGATCGAATGGGATAGCAGTGGCGCCCTCTGCCTCCAAGTGGGCGGCGAGGCGCAGCCTCGCCGCCGCCCGGTCCATAGCCTCGAGCCCTTCCTCGGAGTAGGCCATCGGGCTGCGGTAATGGGAGCTGAGGACGAAAAGCCTTATCGCATCGGGGCTACAGCGCGAAAGAGCATCCTCAACTGTTATCAGCTTCCCTGTAGACTTGCTCATCTTATCCTGTCCCAGCTGCATCAGCCCGTTATGCAGCCAATAGCGGACGAAGGGGACGCCGGTTAGGGACTCCGATTGGGCGATTTCGTTTTCATGGTGGGGGAAGATGAGGTCCTGTCCGCCGCCATGGATGTCCAGGGTGTTTCCCAGATATCTTAGCGACATGGCGCTGCACTCGATATGCCACCCCGGCCGCCCCGGCCCCCAAGGGCTGGGCCAGCTTGGCTCGCCAGGCTTGGCTGCCTTCCACAGGGCGAAGTCCAAAGGGTGCTCTTTGGCTTCCTCGACCTCGATGCGCGCCCCCGCCATCATCCCGTCGAGATTGCGATGGCTGAGCTTGCCGTAGTCCGTTTTGCTCTGCACTCGAAAATAAACATCCCCCTTCGCCTCGTAGGCATGGCCCTTTTGCACCAGCCCGCTGATAACCTCGATGATGGCTGCAATCTCCTCGGTGGCCTTGGGATAGATGTGAGCCCTTTTCACATTCAAGGCATCCATCTGCTCGAAATACTGAGCGATGAACCTCTCCGCCAGCTCCTGAGGAGAGATGCCGAGCTCATTGGCCCGGGCGATGATCTTATCGTCAACGTCGGTGAAGTTCTGCACATGCTTCACCTTATATCCTTTGAATTCCAGATAGCGCCTGACGACATCGAAAACAATATAGCTCATAGCATGACCGATATGGCAGGTATCGTAGGGAGTGATGCCGCAGACATACATCCCGACCTCTTCGCCAAGTGGCTTGAATTCCTCTTTTTGCCCTGAGAGCGTGTTATATAGTTTCATCTGCCTTCTCCAACGAAGCTACAGCGCAGGCGGCGATGCCCTCCCCCTGGCCAATAAAGCCCAGGCCCTCGTTTGTCTTGGCCTTGATCCCTGCATAGCTTTTCTCAACGGCCAAGGCTTCGGCAATATTATCTCTCATTTTGTCGAAAAAAGGGGAAAGCCTGGGCGATTCGGCGACGATGGTGGCATCGATGTTGCCAATGCGCCAGCCATGAGACTTCAGCATGCCTGCCACTCGGCGCAGGAGTTCGATGCTGGAGATGCCTTCATAGGCTGGGTCATTGGGCGGGAAATGGCTGCCGATATCGCCTAAGGCTGCGGCACCGAGCAGGGCATCGATGATCGCGTGAACCAACACATCGCCATCGCTCCAGCCAAGGAGCCCCTTTTCCGATGGCACCTCTATGCCGCCGAGAACGAGGCGACGCTCTGCAACCAGCCGATGGACATCGTAGCCAATCCCGACGCGGATCAAGGAGCGGTGTTCCTCTTCCTCAAGATGAACTCAGCCAGAGCTAAGTCTTCGGGCGTGGTCACCTTTATGTTCTGATGCGAGCCCGTATAGACCTTGACCTTATATCCAAGTTGCTCCACTAACATAGCGTCATCGGTGACCTCGCCTGCCGCCTGCCGATGTGCTTTGGCTAATAGATCAAAGCGGAAAACCTGAGGGGTCTGAATGGCCCAGAGATGGTCGCGGTTTGGCGTCTGCTGAACGAAGCCATTTTCGGAGACGAGCTTGATGGTGTCCTTGACTGGCACCGCAGCGATGGCAACTCCGCTGCCTTGGGCCTCGTCCAACCCCGTTTCAATGAGGTTGGTGCTGACCAAAGGTCGAGCCCCGTCATGGATCACCACCCATTGGCAGTGGGAAAGCATTCTAATTCCTTCCCAGACTGAATCTTGCCGCCGCGGTCCCCCCTGGCAAACGGCGATCACCTTGGACCAGCCATGCTCCGCTATCAGCCGCTGCCCCCGCTCCAGCTTCCCTTTCCCCAGGACGATGACTACTTCATCGACCGAGGGGCAATCCTGGAACACCTGGACCACCTGAGCTAGGAGCGGCTTGCCACACAAAGAGGCGAAAATCTTATCCATCCCTCCCATTCGGCTGCTTTGACCTGCGGCCACAATGATGGCGCCAACCCTATCTCTTCCTCTCATTCCCCAGCTCCCTGGGATGGGCGAAGATCATTCGCCCCGCCGCCGTCTGCAGCACCCTGGTGACCACGATATCGATCTCAGTATTGAGGTACCGCCGCCCGCCTTCAACTACGACCATGGTGCCGTCGTCAAGGAAGCCGATCCCTTGACCTGCCTCCTTACCCTCCTGAACGATGCGCAGCCTCATCTCTTCACCGGGTAGGATCACAGGTTTTATCGCGTTGGCCAGTTCGTTGATGTTGAGCACCCGGATCCCCTGAAGCTCGGCTACTCGGCTCAGGTTGATGTCGTTGGTGATAATAGGGCAGCGAAGGCTCTTGGCCAATCTTACCAGCTTGGCATCGACCTCTGGGATGTCCTCGAAATCGGTATCCAAGACCTGAATCGGCACATCCGACTCCCGCTGCATCTTGGTCAGGATGTTCAAGCCTCTTCGTCCCCGAGTGCGCCGCATCGGATCTGGGGAATCGGCGATATGCTGTAGCTCATTGAGGACAAACCTGGGGATAAGCAAGGTCTCGCGGATAAAGCCCGTTTGGCTGATATCGGCGATACGGCCATCAATGATGGCATTAGTATCCAAAATAATCCGCCCATCTCCACGCCGCCTTTCTATGAGCTGGGTCAGTGGAGCCGAGTTGAAGGGCTGAAAGACATCGCGGCTACGATGGACCATAATGGAGATGCCAAAATAGCATAGGAGCAGACCAAGGACAAAAGGCAGCACTTTGCCCCATAGGCCCGGCAATAGAGACAGAGGGAGGGCTAAAAGTGCTGAGGCAAGTAGAGCCAGCACAAGACCGATGATGGCGGCAATGAAGATCGGAGCCGGAATCTGTCTGATCTTCTTCTCAACCCAGCGCCAGAAGCGGGTACTAGCACCCGGAGTAAACGCAAACCCCACGGCGGCACCGACGAGCGCCAGAGCAACGATCCAGATAAGCTCTCCTGGGGCCCAATTTGCGATGAATAAGCCCAACCCCCATCCGACAAGGCCCAAGATAATTGCGCCAATAATCCGAAGCAAAACCCCAACAAACATTGATACCACTTCCTCCCCCACTCTAACAGTAAAAAAGGCAGAAAATACATCATCACCTTCACTTCAAAGCCAACTTTAATATCATACCACAAAAATTGCCGAATATCAATTAAACCCACTTTGTCGCGACACCACCTGGCGTTGCTCCGCCAGGGCCACGAGTTGGGCCACGCACTCTGGGGGCACATTCACGCTGCCGAGCTCGCTGCCAATGCCAGCCTTGGCCCCATGATAATCGCTGCCACCGCAAGGGATCAGGCCGTGATCATGGGCCAGACCGTTAAGCCAAGATATGGTCTCTTTAGGGTAGCCATTATAATAGGATTCAAGCCCGACCAGCCCGAATTGTTTAAGCTGGGGAATGAGGGATTCGAGCCCCTCAATATCTGCAGGGTGGGCCAGAGTTGGCAGCCCGCCGGCGCTGAGCACTAATTCAACTGTCTGCAATGGGGTCAATCTTTCCCGTTCCACATAAGCAGGCCCATTGCGTCCGATGTATTTGGTAAAGGCCTCCCTGAGCGATGAGATATGGCCGCGCTCCATCAGAGCCTGGGCGACATGGGGGCGGCCCACCGAGGCGCCAGCCGCCAGCTCCAAGACACGCTGCCAATCGACATCGATGTCAAGCTGAGCTAACTTGGCCACTATCTTTCGCGCTCGTTCCCGCCTCGAGTTACGCAGCGATTCCAGGCTGCGTTTCAGCCCCTGGTGATGATGGTCGATGAAATAGCCCAGGATATGAACCTCGCCCCCTGGGATATCAGCGCTCAGCTCGACCCCGGGGATGACCAAGAGGTCGGGGAAATCCTCGGCTGCGGCGAAAGCAGGCTCAACCCCTTCCACCGAGTCATGATCGGTGATGGCGATGACGTTCAAGCCCAGCCTCGCCGCCTTGCGCACTATTTCAGCCGGGCTCAGCTTTCCATCTGAAGCCGTGGTGTGCAGATGGAGGTCTACTCTCATGTTGCCTCCAGTTCCAGGTCAATGCGGGTGATGCCAGTTGCCTTGCCACTTTCCTCCACCTCTACCAGGACTGAATTGAAGATAACAGGGCCTTTGCCCACCGATAAGCGATGCGGCATGTGGGTGAGGAATCTATTGATTACAGATTCAGCGTCATCTCCGATAACCGAGTCCTTAGGCCCTACCATGCCGACGTCGGTAACGAAAGCTGTGCCCTGGGATAGAATCCGGGCGTCAACGGTGCCGATATGGGTGTGAGTGCCCAAAACGGCGCTAGCCCGACCATTGAGATACCAGCCCATAGCATTCTTCTCCGATGTCGCCTCACCGTGGAAATCCACGATGACAATGGCTGGTTTATCAACTAATTCGCTGAGGAGGCGATCGATTGCCCGAAACGGGCAATCGATCGCCTCCATAAAGACACGCCCCTGGAGATTAACCACCGCTATCTGCCCTTGGGTCAAATATCCCCGCCCGGGCACCTCACGGGGGTAGTTCAGCGGGCGCAGGATGGGGAGATCGCCATCGAGAGAAGGGATGATCTCTTTGTGATGCCAGATATGGTTTCCTGAAGTGATGACATCAATCCCAGCCTGAAGCAGCTCCTCGGCTGTTTCTGGGGTCAAACCGACTCCCCCTGAGGCATTCTCCCCGTTGGCGATGACCAAGTCGATGCCCTGCTGTTGGCGCAATTTTGGCACCAAGACTCGCACTGCCCTTCGCCCCGGCCTCCCGATCACATCGCCTATCATCAGTATTCGCATTTGGCTGTTAAAAGGAATTTTTCCCCTTACTTAGCGTGATCTACAGCCCTGGTCTCCCTGATCACGGTCACCTTTATCTGGCCGGGATACTCTAAGGTCTCCTCGATCCTCTTCACGATGTCACGGGCTAATCTGAGCGCGCCGAGGTCATCGACCTCATGAGGCTTGACCAGGATGCGAATCTCGCGCCCGGCCTGAATGGCAAAGGATTTCTCCACACCGGGGAAGCTGTTGGCTATATTCTCCAGCGCCTCAACCCGCTTCAAATACTGCTCCACTGACTCCCTTCTCGCCCCTGGCCTTGAGCTTGAGATGGCATCGGCTGCGGAGACGATGAATCCCTCAGTGCTCATGGAATCAGCCTCCCCGTGGTGCTCAGCGATGGCTTGAGCCACTTCGGGGGACTTGCCCAATCTCCTCGCCATGTCAGCGCCGATGAGAGCGTGAGTTCCTTCCACTTCGTGGTCTACTGCCTTGCCAATGTCATGCAAAAGCCCTGCCATCTTAGCCACTCCGACATCGGCACCGATCTCAGATGCCAGCATGGCGGCGAGATGGCAGACCTCAATGCTATGTGTGAGCACGTTCTGCCCGTAGCTGAAGCGATATTTGAGCCGGCCCAGAAGTTTGAGCAGCTCAGGATGGAGTCCGGTAACACCTGCCTTATAGGCTGCTTGCTCGCCCTCAGCCTGGAGGCCAGCCTCAACCTCAGCTTTAGCCTTCTCCACCATCTCCTCAATACGGCCGGGATGGATCCGACCATCGAGGATCAGCTTTTCCAAAGCGATCCTGGCTATCTCGCGGCGAAGCGGATCGAAGCAAGAGAGGCTCACTGCCTCAGGGGTATCATCCACGATAAGGTCGACGCCGGTGGCATTCTCCAGGGCTCTTATATTGCGTCCCTCACGTCCGATGAGCCGCCCCTTCATCTCGTCGTTGGGCAAAGGGACCACCGTGACCGTGGTCTCAGAGACGACCTCGCTGGCGCAGCGCTGGATAGCGCCGGCCAGGATCCTGCGCATCCTTTGCTCTGCCTCCTCCCTCATCTGGGCCTCAACCTGGCGCATTCGCCGCGCCAAATCGTCATGAACCTCGCTCTCGACCGCACTGAGCAGGAATTCTTTGGCTTCAGCACTGGACATGCCGGAGATGAGCTCAAGCTGTTGGAGCTCCTTCCGCTTCAGCTCTTCGATGCTGGCTCGGGTGTTCTCTATCTCCTTTTCTTTCGAGCTGAAGGCGTGCTCACGGCGTTCCAGTCCCTCGATCTTGCGCTCCAGGCTCTCCTCCTTTTGGCTGAGGCGTCTCTCGTGGCGCTGCAGCTCGGAGCGGCGCTGTCGAGCTTCAGCCTCGGCCTCAGACCTGATCTTCACCGCCTCTTCCTTGGCCTGGAGAAGGATTTCCTTTTCCTTGGCTTTCGCGTCATCGAGGATCGCGGTGGCTTCCTTCGTTGCGGCGCGGATTCTTCCCCCGGTAAGGAAATCGATGAATTTTCGCCATGCCTTCCTCATTTTCCCACCTCTTTCCAGGCTCGGTCGATGGTGTGCCTTATGGTCTCATAGTTGAAGCCACGGCGACGGAGGAAGGCACCCAGCTTTCGGCAAAAGTCGGGATAGGCCAATGCCTTAGCATGGCGGAGCTTTCTCTGCGCCGCCTCGTAAGCCTGTAATTCATCATCAAGCCTTGCCGTGACCTCGGCGATGGTTTCAGCGGCCACCCCCTTGCTGCTGAGCTCCTGTTCTATGAGCCGGCGGCTACGGGGGCTAAAGGCCTGGCGATTGTCGCGCCAAAACTGGGCGAAGGCCACATCATCCACCAGATGCTGCTCCTTCAGCTTGGTCAGGACATGGGCGATGGTCTCACCGTCGAAGCCGCGGCGGCTGAGCCGGAACCTCAATTCCGCCTCGCTTCTGGGGCGAAAACTTAGATAGCGCAGGGCAGCATGCAAACAGCGCTGAGACTCATCCCTTTCCGCGGCCACGGTCTTCATCCGACACCAAACCAATGAGCAGCTTTGTCATATATGATGCGGCCGAGGAGGGGTTTTTACTCTGCAGGCAGGGTCTCGATGTCGGGGGAATAGGAAGCCTGGGAACTCATAGCACCGGCTCGAATCTGCTGTTCAATCTGTTGACCCAAGTCCTGATGCTGGCACAGGAACTCCCTGGCGGCCTCACGCCCTTGTCCCAGGCGGGTCTCGCCAAGGGAGAAAAAGGTGCCGCTCTTCTTGATCAACCCCATAGCCACCCCGAGGTCAAGGAGGTCACCCTCCTTGCTGATGCCCTGGCCGAACATGATGTCGAACTCTGCCGAGTGGAAGGGTGGGGCTACCTTGTTCTTCACCACCTTGGCCCTGATCCGAGCGCCCACAATCTCAGCACCCCGCTTGATGTTCTCCACCCTTCTCAAGTCGATCCGTACCGAGCTATAGAACTTAAGGGCTCTTCCTCCCGGTGTGATCTCAGGGTTACCGAAGATGATGCCAACACGCTCCCGAAGTTGATTGACGAACACCACCGCCGTTCGCGACTTACTTATCGCTCCCGTCAACTTTCTCAGTGCTTGGGACATGAGTCGAGCCTGAAGCCCAACGTGAGTTTCGCCCATCTCTCCCTCGATCTCAGCCCGGGGCACCAAGGCAGCTACACTGTCGATGATCACCACATCCACTGCCCCACTTCGAACCAAGGCCTCGGTGATCTCCAATGCCTGCTCCCCGGTATCGGGCTGAGAGATGAGGAGTTCATCGACCTTGATGCCACAGGCGCCGGCATAGCGGAGGTCGAGGACGTGTTCCACATCGATATATGCTGCCATCCCGCCGCGCTTTTGCGCTTCAGCGATGATATGCTGGGCTAAGGTTGATTTCCCTGCCCCCTCAGCACCGAAGATCTCGGTTACCCGACCCCGGGGGATGCCACCAACGCCGAGAGACAGATCCAGTGAAACAGAGCCGGTGGGGATGGACTCCACTGCCATCCTGGCCTGGGCTTCCCCCAACCTCATGATCGCGCCCCGGCCGAACTGCTTTTCAATTTGGCCGATGGCGAGATCTAAAGCCTTCTCCCTGTCTGTGCTCATTCCCCTTCCTTGGAAAACCGCACCAATATGATTGTATATCATAACATAATTCGGCTCTAAGCACAAGGGGTCAGGGCGTTTGCCCACCCCATCTCTGGGCATGGGCTTGCTTAAGCCTCTGGAATTGCCCTTCAAAGGAAGCCGAGGTGATCTTCTCTGTAGCCATGAGCAGGGCATCCTCCCCGGTATCGTAATAGTAGCCGCGACGGAGCCCAACCCCGGTGAAGCCGTATTTTCTATAGAGCGCTTGTGCCACTCCATTAGAGGGACGAACCTCCAAGGTGATAAACTGAGCATTTCTCTCCATAGCGAGTTCGATAGCTGAGATCAGTAACAGCTCACCCAGCCCCTGCCGCTGGTAGGTTTGGCGCACGGCGATGGTGGTGAGATGAGCCTCATCGCTCATGAACCAAAGCCCGGCATAGCCCACCACCCACTGGTTATCGATGGCTTGCCCTTCGCTTCTGCTGAACAAGCGCTGCACACGGGATATCAGTGCATCAAGCCAGGAAACGCCTTTTGAAACATCTCCCGGTAACGGGACACAGGCTACGAAGTAGCGAGCTGATCGGTTGAAAAGGAGCTCATATCTGAAATTGGTGCCAGACCAGGGGGTGGAGAACATTTCGCGCTCGATGTGGACCACTTGGCTGATATCCTCGAGCCTCATGGGGCGAATAATGCAAGCCACACTGTTTAATCTCATTTCTGTTACATTATATGGGGTAGGGAGATGGCTGGCAAGGCGGGAAGAAGACTGTGGCACCTGATTGGTGGCTCATTATTCCCGATATTGGCTTTCTTCGTTTCGGAGCAGACGCTGCTCATCGCCCTCTCTGCGGTGACCTTCGCTTTCCTCATCATGGAATCCATTAGACTCCTTTCCTCCCGAGCGAATGAGCTTTTTTCCCGCTATTTTCACGGGATGCTCAAGGAGGAGGAGAGGTGGCGACCCACGGGCAGCAGCTATCTCCTCGTTGCCTCGCTCCTCGCCTTCCTGCTGTTTGACAGGGATGTCGCCATTACCTGCCTTTTCTTCCTCGCAGTAGGAGACCCGATGGCGGCAACCTTCGGGGAGCAGCCCGGGTCGAGGAGAGCCTTTGGCTGGGGTTGGCACGCATGGGGTTGGCGCGGTGGCCTCGCCTGCTTCTTGAGCTGTGTTGCTATCGGTCTGGTGCTCACCCAGGTAGGGCTCGATATAAGCCCCTTTTTGATTGTGGTCGGGTCGGCAGCAGCCGCGCTCATCACGCTCTTGCCTTGGCCCATAGATGACAACCTGATCATACCTCTATTTAGCGGTGGTGTCATGACCTTGATCATTGCTTGTGGTTGACCTGTTGCATTTTTCTATTTATACTATTGGAGTATCTAGGGGGTGATAATGGCCTTTAGACAAAGAGTTAAACAAAAGATGGCTGAGAATCTGTTGAGCCAGGCATTGCTGATTCTCAGCCATTCCCCAGAAGGAAGCTATCGACTTTTGGCTAAGGGTTTTGATAAGATTGCCGTCACCGAGCAGCATAAGATGATCGCCTCTTGGCTCTGCAATTGGGTTGCCGAGGGCAATCCTGGCGCCCCTTGGCTTAGTCGGGTGTTGCGCGGACTTCATCCTAATGTGCGCAAAAATTATATCGCCAAGACCATAGTTGACATCTTCTTCCGCAACCCTGAGGCCTTTGCCAAATACAAGCAAGAGTACGGCTTCCGCCCTCCTTCGGTAATGATGATTTCCCCCACTATGCGCTGCAATTATAGCTGTGAAGGCTGCTATGCCGCGAATTACACTAGGGATGACGACTTGCCCCCCGAACTCTTCGATCGCGTGCTTAATGAAGCCAAGGAGCTCACTACTAGGTTCTGCGTCGTCCTCGGTGGCGAGCCCTTTATTTATAAGCCGCTGCTCGATATCTTCGAGAGGCATAGAGATGTCCCCTTCCAGGTATATACTAACGGGTCCTTAATCGATGAGAAGATGGCAAACAGGCTGGCCAAGCTGGGCAATGTGGCCCCTCAGATAAGCATCGAGGGGTTCAGGGAGGAGACGGATGCCAGAAGGGGCCGAGGGGCCTTCGATCGGGCAATGAAGGCTATGGATAATCTGAGACAGGCTGGCTGCATCTTCGCCTTCAGCGCTATGGTCAACAGGGGCAATGCCGATGTCTTGACCAGCGATGAGTTTATCGATTTGATGATCGAGAAGGGATGCCTTTATGGTTGGTATTTCCTCTACATGCCGATAGGAGACAAAGCAGATCTCGCTGCCATGCCCACGCCAGAGCAAAGGAATCAGCTCCGTGTCGCTGGCAAGCACTTCCGGGAGACCAGGCCAATTCTGATCGCCGATTTCTGGAACGATGCCCCACTCACAGCCGGCTGCATCAGCGGGGGACGCTCCTATTTCCATATCAATCATAAAGGAGATGTCGAGCCCTGCATCTTTGTCCACTTCGCCACCGATAATATCAAAGAGGTCCCTCTAGTAGAGGCATTGAATTCCCCTTTCTTCAAGGGGCTGAGGAGGATGCAGCCTTTCTGCTATAATACCCTGCGTCCCTGTCCCATAATCGACCACCCTAAGCTGATACGGATGGCGATCCAGAGATATGGTGCCTGTCCAACCCATGAGGGGGCGGAAAGCCTTCTCACTGGGGAGATCGCTGATGGTCTCGATCGCTATGCTCAGGGGGTCAAGGAGCTTTTCGATCCCATTTGGGATCGAGAATATGCCCAGTGGGCGGAGAAATGGACAGCGGGCATGGATTTCCCTGAAGGCCGGGTTGAGACCAGGAAGGCAGGCTATCAGCTGACTAGGGACAAGGCCAAAGCTCCAATCACAAGATAATCTAAGGGAAATGCAAGGCCTGAAATGGATATCTATCTCGGCATCGATATCGGGTCGGTGACCACTAAGGTCGCCGCTTTGGCTGGCAGTGGAGAGCTCATTGCCTCAAATTATCTTAGGACCCAGGGCAAGCCTATTGCCATGGTGCAGCAGGGGCTCAAGGACATCGCTCGGCGCCTGCCCCCGGGCAGCGAGATTCGCGGCGCGGGCACCACCGGCAGCGCCCGCTATTTGGGCGGTGTCATCGTGGGCGCCGATGTGGTCAAGAATGAAATCACAACTCAGGCCATTGCCGCCTTGCACTATGTTCCCGATGTCCAAACCATCATCGAGATCGGCGGTCAAGATAGCAAGCTCATCATCCTCCGCGATGGTGTGGTCACCGACTTCGGCATGAATACTGTCTGTGCCGCTGGCACCGGGAGTTTTCTCGACCAGCAGGCGCTGCGCCTCGATCTGGATATCGAGGCGTTTGGCGAGGGTGCTCTCGGGGGCGAATCCCCAGTGCGTATTGCCGGACGCTGTACCGTCTTCGCCGAGTCCGACATGGTTCACAAGCAACAGATGGGGTATCGCATGGAGGACATCCTCTACGGGCTGTGTCAGGCTTTAGTGCGTAACTATTTGAACAATGTCGGTTTAGGCAAGGAGATTCTGCCTCCGGTGGTGTTTCAGGGGGGTGTAGCCTTCAACCGGGGCATTGTCAAGGCTTTCGAGGAGACTCTGAAGACCGAACTTATCGTGCCGCCACATCATGAGGTGATGGGGGCTATCGGGGCTGGGCTCCTGGCGCGGGAGGAGATAAGCCACAATAACAATAGAACCAAGTTCAAAGGGTTCGAGGTCAGCGAGGCGGATTATCGCACTTCGTCCTTTGAATGTAAAGCTTGTCCCAATCTCTGTGAAATCGCTCAGATCTCCCTGAATGGCAACATCGTTGCTCGCTGGGGTGGGCGCTGTGATCTCTGGGAGAGGACAGGAGTCAGTCAAAAATGATCAAGATCGCTCTGGATGCTATGGGTGGAGACCATGCCCCGCGTGAGGTAGTGAGAGGGGCAGCAAAAGCGGTCCGAGAGCATGAGCTGGAGCTTGTTCTTGTTGGCCCGGGTGATATCCTGCCTCGGGAGTTGAAAAAGTACAAGTCGGATCGCTCCCGGATAAGCATCTATGAGGCTAATGATGTGGTCACCATGGAGGATAACCCGACCTCGGCAATGCGGCAGAAGAAGGACTCGTCCATTGCCGCCGGGATGAACCTGTTGCACAGCGGTCAGGTCTCGGCTTTCGTCTCGGCGGGAAACACCGGGGCGATAGTGATGACAGCGCTTCTTACCTTAGGGAAACAAGAGGGCATCGAGCGCCCGGCACTGGGCATTGCCCTGCCGGCGCCTTCGGGTCCAGTTCTACTCCTCGATGTCGGCGCTAATGCCGATTGCAGGCCTTCTTTCCTGCTGCAGTTTGCCTCTATGGGAAGCACATATGTGAATAGAGCCTTTGCCATTGACAATCCCAGGGTTGGGCTGCTGTCAAGTGGGGAGGAGGAGAGCAAGGGGAATAAGCTGGTTCGGGAAGCGCACCAGCTGCTGAAGGAGAGCGAGCTGAACTTCATCGGCAATGTGGAGAGCAAGGATATTCACAAGGGAATAGCCGATGTCGTGGTCACCGATGGCTTCACCGGCAATGTAGTGGTCAAGGCTGCTGAGGGCATCGGCGAGATTTTCTTGAGCCTGTCTAAGCTGAGGGCCACAGATCATCACTATCGGAGGAGCGTCTCCCTGCTGCTGAGGCCGGCGCTCAAGGCAGCGGAGGGGAGACTATTGGATTTCAGTGGTCACGGTGTGGCATTGCTCTTGGGGGTCAAGGGGAATGTCATCGTGGCTCATGGCAGGAGCGAGGCCGACGGGATAAGGAGGGCTATCGCTGTTGCCGAGCAGGTGGTGGAGCAGGAGGCGCTGGTGGCGTTGGGATGCTGATGACAAGGAGGGCTAATGGCGCAGCCAATTGATATCGGCGATGACGATTTCGAAGGGGTGGTGATCAAAGCCGAGAAACCGGTTCTGGTCGACTTTTGGGCTCCTTGGTGTGGACCTTGCTTTGCCATCGCTCCGATTGTGGAGGAGCTGGCCGAAGAGTATGCGGGTCGTGTCGCCTTTGCCAGGCTTAATGTCGATGAGAACCCAAAGATGGCATCAAGATATAATATCATGGGCATCCCCACGCTGCTCCTGTTCAAGGACGGGAAGCCATTCCAACAGGTAGTGGGGGTGAGACCGAAACAGGAGCTGAAAAAGACCCTGGATGCTGCCCTGTAATGAAGGCGCCAATTTCGGTCACTATCTTCGATGACAGCAGCAGTGAACACTGCCTCGGCTGCGCGGAGCCGTTCGAGCTTGTTATCGAGCATCTCAAAGAGAGGTATGGCGATGAGGTGGCGGTGGAGCATCTGGATCTCGCCGATTCAGCATCAGGAGGTGGTCAATAGGGTGAAAGAGACCGGGTTGATGCTGCCGCTGGTAGCCATCAATGGCGTGCTCAGGCTCTGTGGCGGCGTGGAATATCGAACCATTGTCGAAGCTATCGAGACGGAGAAAGAGGTTGGTTGTGGCGAGGCATTATGAGGTGATCATCGTCGGTGGGGGTCCCGCCGGACTCAGCGCCGGCTTATATGCCACCAGGGCTGGACTCAGCACCTTGCTCCTGGAAAAAGGGATCCTCGGCGGGCAGATAACAAATGCGGAGCTGGTTGAAAACTACCCCGGCTTCTCCGAAGGCATCTCGGGATTTGAATTGGGGC
>SMTZ1_10005254_pt1 | contig 14300 bp, 11 predicted proteins | sample DeeMarSWOR136_30_FD_25667 | JGI IMG/M metagenome (IMG submission 25667) | reverse complement strand
TCCTCTGTTTCCAGGGCGGCAGGAAACGGGTCAGGTCCAGTTGTTCAACCAGAAAGCCGAGGCCATTGCGCAGCAGAATCTCGGCAATCCTACGCAGTCGCACAATGTCTTCATATGGCTGGCGAACGCGAAACGGCAGAGGGATTGGCACCTGGGTCCTCTTTTTCGGTTGCACTTTCAGAGCATAGCTGCCATATTATACAACACTTTTCGCTACAACGTCAGGCTACGGTCCACAAACAAATAGCACAAGTGCTCTTTACCAACTCGAGAGGTTGCCAGTATAATACGACTGATTTTGCAACGGGAAGGGCACATGCGCATCCTGCACCTCAGCCTTACACATTTCAGAAACTATTCTCGCCTGGAACTGGATCTGCCGGCCGGAATCATTGTGCTGCAAGGCGATAATGCTCAGGGCAAGACAAATTTGCTGGAAGCCATCTACTACCTATCCAGGCTTCGTTCCCCGCGCACCAACGTGGATCGTGAACTTGTAAACTGGTTGGCACTGGAAGAGGACCTGCCCTTCGCCCGACTGGTGGCTCAGATTCAGAAAGCGGAAGAAACGGACCAAATCGAGCTGTCGTTGGTGCAAAGTAGCGGAAAAAGCCTGAATTCAAATGCAACGGTTCTGCGCAAGCACATCCGGATCAATGGGGCCAATAAACGTGTCTTGGATGCAGTAGGGCTGCTAAATGCTGTGCTATTCATGCCCCAAGACATCGACCTGGTGTCCGGTGCACCCTATCTGCGACGCCGCTATCTTGACGACACGATTTGCCAGATGGATCCACAGTACTGCCGTGAACTGCAGGAATACAATCGCGTCTTGTCACAACGAAATCACCTGCTAAAGTCTCTTCGAGGCCAACGCGACGACTCTGCTCAACTCCTCTTCTGGGATCAACGCCTGGTAGAACATGGCGCCTATCTCACCCTCCGTCGCCAACAGGTGATCCAGCAACTGGACGAATTCGTACAACGCATCCACCCCAAGCTAACGGGAGACAAGGAGCGACTGCGACTGGAGTATTGTGCAAGCGCTCGCATGGAAAGCCAGCCAGGTGCTGCCTACCAGATACCTCTGCTAACAAAGCAGGATGTCTCGCCTGAGGCAGAAGCCTCATTGCGGGACGTAGCGGCCTCGTTTGCCAGTAAACTTCACGAGGTACGGGCCAAGGAACTGGAACAAGGCGTGTCCATCATTGGGCCACACCGCGATGATCTTCGCTTCCTGGTGAACGGCGTGGACATGACTACTTACGGCTCCCGCGGACAACAACGAACCTCCTTGAAGCTGGCTGAAGTGAAATGGATCACGCAGGAGAAGAATGACAAGCCGGTCCTTTTGCTGGACGATGTCGTCTCGGAGTTGGATGCCGCGCACCGGGGTTGTCTCCTGGATGCTATTGATAGAGCCCAGCAGGTGATTGTGACCACAACCGGCTTGATGCACTATGACAAAGAGTTCCTGGCACGGGCAACTCTGTGGCAGGTGTGTGCAGGCAGGATAGAGAACCTCACTCTCCCGTGATAGGCCGCTTACTGGGTATGCCTGGGCGTCGTGGGTATTTGACTGGCGTTTGCCCAACCTTGTCTATCAATACCAGTGAGCGCAGCTCCTTTAACCCTGGCAGGTGCAAAGTTTTCACCTCCCGCAGTTTGCCCCCTAGCAAGTTAGTCGCCGCCTCAGCCCTCTCTAACTCAGCCTCGACCTCCGCCCCTTTCTGCGCGATAAAGCAACCCCCCTTGCGACACAGGGGTAGACAATACTCAACCAACACAGCTAGATCAGCCACAGCCCGTGCCAGCACTACATCATAGCGCTCTCGGTGATGTGCATCCTGGCCCGCTTCCTCTGCCCGTGCCCACAACGTTTCGACACTCTCCAGTCCCAAACACTTCACCAGATGTTCCAAGAAAGTGATCTTCTTCCTCGCGGATTCCAAGAGAGTCATGTGCAGTGCTGGACGGAGGATTTTCATAGGTAGGCCAGGAAAACCAGCACCAGTACCGACGTCAATGCACAGCAGCGGCGTCTCCTTGCTCGATAGCGGAACTACGTTCGGAAGGCGCTTACCGCGGTCCGCACCTGGCACGGGAAGGGCCAGCAGACAAGTTAATGAATCGAGGAAGTGTTTCAATTGCACTTCCTCGCAGCGCGTCACCGTGGTCAAATTGAATTTGCGATTCCAGGCGCCGAGCTCTCGATAGTAGATCTGAAAGGCCCGCACATGCTCAGCTGTGAGGTGCAGGCCAAGAACTCGAGCTCCTTCACGCAACAATTCCATGTCCCGCCCAATGGGTGCGGAGTCTCGCCCTCGTCCAAGGGGCGCGCAGTCTTGCCATTCCCTGGGCGAGGGCGGGTCATAGTCCGTTTGCAACACACCTCTCCTTCAACTACTGATCCTCGCGCGCCAAACCTTCTTGGTGTGTCTTGTAGACCCTGCGTCCGCGACTTGCGCCTTCCTGCGGACCAATAATCCCCATTTCTTCCATAGTATCTATCAAACGTGCTGCTCTCGAATACCCAATGCGCAGCCTGCGTTGCAACAGAGAAATGGAGGCTCGATCCTGATCACGTACGAGCTCAATTGCCTTGTCAAGCAGATCGTCCTTACCTGCAGCCTCTTTCTCCTTGGCGAGCATCTCCTCCCAAAGAGGCTGCTGCACGAGAGCAGCTCCTGGTGGCAAGGGAGCAGTGGCGCGAAAGCCCCGCCAATAGTCGACCAGCCTTTGGAGTTCTGCATCCGACACGAAGCAGCCCTGCAGCCGGACCAGCTTGCTCGAGTCCGAAGCCATGTACAACATGTCCCCCCGTCCCAGCAGCTTCTCCGCGCCACCTGTGTCCAGAACCACTCGCGAATCCACCTGCGATGTCACCGCAAAGCTGACCCGTGCTGGGAAGTTCGCTTTGATCAACCCCGTCACTACATCGACAGACGGCCGCTGCGTGGCGATCACCAGGTGAATGCCTGTCGCTCGCGCCAGCTGCGCAATACGGCAGATGGAGCGCTCTGCCTGTTCCGGAGCAACCATCATCAGGTCAGCCAGCTCGTCAATGAGCACCACGAGGTAGGGCAGTTTGTCCTCTCCCCGTGAGATCCTCATCTGGTTATACATCTCAATATTGCGTGCACCCGCCTTGGAGAACAACCTGTAGCGACGGTCCATCTCATGGGTCACCCACTTTAACGTAGCCACCACGCGCTCAATCTCAATCACCACAGGGACCAGGAGGTGAGGAATGCCATTGAAGTTGGTCAGTTCGACCATCTTGGGGTCAACCATAATCAGACGCAAATCATCAGGAGTGTTATTGAGCAACAGGCAAGAGGTAATCGAATTGATGCACACGGACTTGCCTGAGCCGGTAGCTCCAGCGATGAGCAAGTGCGGCATAAACGCCAGATCGGCGGCAACTGGCAGCCCGGCTACATCCTGACCCAGCGCAATGCGCAGCTTGGAATCAATGCTGCGGAAGGCTTCGGACTCCATCACACTCAGCAAACTGACCAACGAAATGCTCACGTTGGGCACTTCGATGCCCACCAACGAGCGACCAGGTACGGGCGCTTCAATGCGGATAGGCGAGGCGGCAAGAGCAAGTGCCAGGTCGTTGGCCAGAGCCCTGATACGATTCACCTTGACCTTGACGCGCCTGTACTTTCCAGAGCGATCTTTCCGCTCGACGAACCCTGGTTCTAAACCGAATTGCGTGACTGTCGGTCCCTGGTTGACCTCTACCACTTTGGCCGGCACACCAAAATTGGCTAATGTTTCCTCGATTATGCGCACCTTGGCGCGAATCTCGGCTTGACTTAGCTCCTGTTCAGTCCTCTTGTCCAGGATGTCTTCCAGGGGAGGAAGCCGCCACTCCTTTGCACCCCCTACAACCCGTGGAAAGAGCAGGCCGCGTTCTGCCGCCTGGGGCGTGGTGGCCCGCGCCTTCGGTGGGCGTACCTTCTCCTCGACTTTGGCCATCACCCGCGCGGGCAGACTCTCGTCCCTGGGAGGTGGACTGACGCCCCCCATTCCTGCGGAGCGAAAGCGATACCAATCGATCAGCCTCTGCCACAGACCGGATAAAGACCCAATCGCATCTGCTAGTGAGATGCTGAAAAGAGCAATGAATCCGATCGCAACAATCGCAAGCAGCACCAGCATGGCACCGAGGTCGCCCAAGGCATTAATCAGAGCGCTGCTTATCAACCAACCCAGGTGACCTCCCCCTCCACCACTGAGAGCTACTGACCGTGGCTCGCTGGCAAAGTAATGTAAGAAGCCTAATCCACCCAGAAACAAAAGCAGTGTGCCTAACACCGTTTCCAAGGGAACACGAACTGGACGACCAAAGCCAACCAGGAAAAGCCAAAAGCCGACTGCTCCCAGGCCCGCCGGCAAAACATAGGCGCCCCAACCAAAGGCCATGCGCAAGAAGCGAAGCCAGCTAGCAGTAAGCGTGCCACGGCTGAAGGAAAGCAAACTAAGCACTGTTATCAGTGCCACTCCCATCAGCAGTATCCCCGCTGCTTCAAGCCAAACGTTCAGGGGAATCGTGCTGCGTTGTTTCTTTTTCCTAGTTCGCCTGCGTCTAGTCACAGCTCACACTTCCATCACAACTGGCAGGATCAGCAGCCAGCTCTTGGCCTCATCTACTTCCCACCCCTACAGTCCACCGTTAGAACAGGCTCAATTGCTCGGCGTGCTGACCTAGCTGCGTTTCCGAAAAGTCGTCTGTCTGGGCCAGAATTTGGGGAATCTTGAGAATATCCTGCTCGATGTGTGCCCTGTACTTGGGCTGGTGCAAAGCTGCAGCAGGATGAAACATGGGTAACACGAGAAACTCGCCAACCTTGACCGGCACCCCATGGACTTTGGAGATAGTCGCCTTTGGCAAGTATTTGGCCATGGAATGTCGCCCCAACGTGACAATTACGCGGGGTTTGATCAGTTCAATCTGCTTGTCCAGATACGGACGACATGCTTCGATCTCATTACGCAATGGATCACGATTGTTCGGCGGACGACATTTGATCACGTTACATATGTAGACATCTTCGCGTCGCATGTTGATTGACGCCAACAATTCCTCAAGAAACTTGCCGGCAGCACCCACGAAGGGACGTCCTAGCCGGTTCTCATGATAGCCAGGCGCTTCGCCAATGAACATGATTTCTGCATCCTCTGGCCCCTCACCAGGAACAGTGCGGTTGCGTCCTCTTGCCAAGGCACACCTTTGGCAAACTGCGATTTCGGCATACAGGTTGGTTAGCTCTGACAAGATTGCCTCCTAGCTCTCATTCTCACAGAAGGTGCGGGCAGCGCCATCCCCGACTCACATTTTACTTCAAAAGCCAATTTTGTCCAAGGCTCGTCCTCATCGGCTGAACGCGCCTGTGTTCAGTGTTCACCAATAGGTGAGTTGTTCATTTGACAAAAGAGCAAATACTGCGTATTATAGCCCCCGTGGTTGGCAGTTGTTTGTACTCATAGTGATCTAGCGTTGCCGCAGGAGCCTGCTTGCGCTGGCTTCGGCGGTTTTGTGCTAATGGAGGATGGTGATCCTCTACCGTTATGAACAAGCTTCTGCCGAACCGGGTATCCGACCGGGCCTTTACATATTTTCGTTAGGGAAGGAGGTGTGCACAGGATGTCGGATAGGACGTTAGGTACAGTCAAATGGTTCAGCCGTGCAAAAGGGTACGGATTCATCCAACCTGATGGAGGTAGCGAGGATGTTTTTGTCCACTATACTGCCATTGTGGGGGAAGGATTCCGAAACCTGGTGCGAGGCCAGCGGGTGGAGTTCGCTATCGAAGATACTCCCAAGGGCCCGCAAGCTGCTGACGTGACGGAAGTGGAGTTCGCTACCGAAGATGCTCCCGAGGGCCCACAAGCTGCTGACGTGATGGAAGTGGAGTTCGCTGCCGAAGATACTCCCGAAGGCCCACAGGCTGCTGACGTGACGGAAGCGGAACCAGCTCAGGAAGGATTTGATCCATCCACTCTGGAGGTCTGATCTTCGACGCCATACTTGGAGCAGAGGAGCCCACCCCCTCTTGCATGGGCAAGAGGGGGTTTCCTTTTTGCTGGGTTTTGCAGTAAACTTGGAGCAATTACTGCTCTGTGCATGGATCGCTAAACCCAGATCATCGGATCCTCACACAAACAGGGCCACCTGAGTTTAGCGGTTGAATGCAGTACCCTGTAACGAAAGGAGTCTGACAATCGATGAAAGGGAGGGTTTTCTCTGGAGCACGGCCCACAGGACGACAGCATCTTGGCAACTATTGTGGGGCAATCAAGAACTATGTAGCCTTGCAAGAAGAATACGAGTGCGTCTACTGCGTCGTGGACTTGCATGCCCTGACGACGCTGCGTGATACCCACGAGCTCAAGCAGAACACTTACGAGATGGTCCTTGATTGGCTGGCCGCGGGCATGGATCCCGAGCGAAGCATCATTTTCGTACAGTCTCATGTGCCCCAGGTGACCGAATTACATACCATTCTTTCTATGGTCACACCTATGGGTTGGCTCGCGCGTCTGCCTACGTTCAAAGAGAAAGTACGGCAGCAACCCGACAACGTCAACTACGGGCTACTAGGTTACCCAGTTCTCATGGCTGCTGACATCACCCTGTACAAGGCGGACACGGTGCCCGTTGGAGAAGACCAGCTGCCTCATCTGGAATTCACACGCGAAATTGTACGACGGTTCAATCATCAATTTGGCGAAACGCTGATAGAGCCGCAGGAAAAGCTCACTGAGACGCCGCGCATCATCGGTCTGGATGGGGTCAACAAGATGAGCAAGTCGTTGAACAATCACATTGAGCTGGCTGCGAGTCCCGAAGAGATCGAACGCCGCGTAATGACCATGGTCACCGACCCGGCACGCCAGTACAAGACTGACCCAGGCCATCCTGAAGTATGCAACGTCTTTTCTCTGCACAAGATCTTCTCAACGGACCCAGCAGCCATCGACCAGATCGAAGTGGACTGCCGCAATGCAGCAATCGGCTGTGTGGAACACAAGAAGCAGTTCGCGAAAGAACTGGCCCGGGCCTTGGCTCCGTTCCGTGAACGACGTGGCGAACTGGCAAGCGACCCGGATCTAGTCTGGAGAATACTTGCTGACGGGGCAAATCGTGCAGGGGCAATAGCGCAAGCGACTATTACCGAAGTGAAGAGCCGAGTGGGACTACCGTAAAGCAGCGCGCGCCAACAGCCTGTACCACCCCCGCAGCAATGCGGTTGCCCTCTTTCAAAGCCGCCGCCAAGTCATGATGAGCCAACCAAGTCACGACGAAAGCGGCGGCAAACGCATCTCCAGCTCCTGTCACATCTACAACCGGCACAGCAAAGCCTGGCTGATGAAGGATTGTGTCCCCTGTTCCCGCCATAGCACCGTCCGCACCCATCTTCAATGCAACCACGGGAAAACGTCGCAGCAGAGCGTGCATCACACGCTCCGCTTGATGTTCTCCGGTCAGTACGCGCCCTTCAGCCAAATTGGGAAAGAAGATATCGACCTCCCGCGCCATGGTGAAGAAAGCCTCCGCGCCGACACCTTGCAGGTAATTGCACGTAGCAGGATCCAATGACAGCAGATTGCCACGCCTTTTGACATACCTCATGGCTGTCAGTGCAGCATTCCGTGGTGCGTCCTCAAAGAACGAAAAGGCGGTAACATGCAGCAGATCGGCACGATCCAGCAGCGTCCAATCCAGATCATCAGTGCTCATTGCAGAGGTCGCACCGCGTGCCGCCAGCATGATCCGATTGCCTCCCTGATCTACTAGTGCAAGCGTAAGACCTGTGGTCTCTTTTCCCACCACTACACTGCCAGCAACCCCTTCCTGCTCCAGATCACGCAGGAGTGCACGTCCAAGGACATCCTCACCCACTTTAGCGATCAAGCCAACTTCTGCTCCCAGGCGCGCCGCCCAAACGGCAAAGTTAGCTGCAGACCCTCCCGGCGAAACAGTAGCCTGTGCGAGACAATATGAGCTCTGCAGGACAGGGGAGGCGGTCTGCATAACGATATCCAGCATACAATCTCCAAGGACTGCAATCATGCGCTCTCCCTTGAACTCCCAGCACCTCTATCCTAAAGCCGAGCAGTGATTGTGTGAATCACATCGCGTAGAACAGCCCCAGCAGTAGCGGTTGTCCCTTCGTCTTCGATAATGGCTGTGATGGCACCCATGATATCTGTGGTGTAAACCACGCCCATCTGCCACTTGCTCAGGCGTGCCAGTGGGTGCTCAAGTGGCAACTCGGTGGGCCGCACCGCCAGTTTGTAATGGTCCGCTACAGGGTCGGCCGTGACCAGCAACTTGATGGCGCGGCTACTTTCCTTCGCTCGCAACAAATCATCACGGCGAATCCCGCGGATGCCCTCTACAGAAACATCGTCCAAAGTGGCCGGCATGCCCAGCACGCTGTTGGCCACGATAACCAGTTTGTTGGCCGCATCCCAGCCATCAATGTCCAGACTTGGATCAGCTTCAGCAACACCAGCCTGCTGCGCTTCAGCCAATGCTTCTTCGAAAGACAGCCCATCCTCACCCATACGCAACAAAATGTAGTTGGTAGTAGTATTAAAGATGCCTTCCACGCGCAGAACCCTGGCCCCAGCCAAGTCGCGCCGTCCGATGTTGACCGTTGGCAGCCCTCCAGCCACCGCGCCGCTGAAAAGAAGCGATTTCCCCCTCTCAGCCGCCAGCGAAGCCAAGCGCTGGTAAGCCAGTACCAGTGGGCCCTTATTCGCGGTGACCACATCCATGCCATTCGCGAGCGACCACGCTATGGCTGACAAGCCTGGTTCGCCATGCTGCAGGTTGGTGGGCGATAACTCAATCAGCAAATCTGCATGTGCCTGCTCCAGTGCATCCAAGGCAGTTAACCCTCGTATGCCGTTAGTAGGATAGGCAGCCACACCAGTGCCTGTCTGCTTCAACCTCAGCACCTCATGGATATCCAAACCAGAATCATTGAGAGCTGCTCCCCCAGAATCAACTGCCGCGACCAGGAGCAACCGCAGGCCATAACGAGCACTGAGCGTTTCCTGCTTGTCCATCAGGATTTGCAGAAAGCGCTGACCAATGTTGCCCACACCAACGAGCACAGATTTGGATGTTCTCACTTCGACTCCCCTCCCAAACTCGGAACGACTATTCAATTGACCGCAAATCGAATACCCGCTTCAAGAATACTTTCCATTGAGTGTAGCTTGGTATATTTCGAGCATCTGTTGAGCATGCTGCTGCATCGTGGGTGCCGGACGGATATTGGCGCGCAGCGCGGCCAACTGCTCAGGCTGATCCATCAACTCACGCAGTATACGAGCCAAATCCATGCTATCTCCAGCGGTAAAGAGTCGACCCGTTTCGCCATCCCGCACTTTCTCAGGCAATGCTCCCAGACAGCTGGCCACCACCGGTACCCCCACCCCATAAGCTTCTTGGATCACCAAGGCGAGAGTTTCATACCACATCGAAGGAACCACCAGGCAATCCAGCTGACGCAGAGCCTCTCCGATGTGCCTATAGTCCAGTGGGCCAGCAAAACGGATATAGGGATGAGTTGCCGCGGCCTTCAATTGCGCGACATAGCCAGGGAAGACCGTTTCGCTGCCGTAGATAGTCAGGGCTGCACCCTCAGGCAACTGGTTAAAAGCCTCCACCAGCACATGAACTCCCTTGTGCGGGGCTAGAGCCCCCAAAAACCCAAAGTGGGGCTTGGCCAAGGGCGTCGGCAAATCACTGCCAGACGTCTCACTCAGCCGTTCAACATCGATCCCCAGTTCTATGGTGAGAATGCGCTCGGCTGGGACCCCGTGGTGAACGTACTGCTGGCGCAGGAACTCGCTGGGTGCCAACAAGAGAGGCACTGACTCTATAACTTGACGCAGATAAAGGTTGCGATAGGCCAGGGGTAGCGCAACAAGGGGACGTAGGACTCTCAGCCAACGCAAATCAGGCCGCACGGTGAGGCAGGCCACGCAGTTCCAGCCCCATCTTGGACCTGCACATACTTGACCATTTGGCCTTGCCAGTTGGCTGTTGGCACAGAAAAACCAATAGTCGTGCAAAGTCAATACCCGAGGCCAGTCCAAAGCCAGACGGATCATCTGTGCAGACACACCCTGCACATGCTGGAAGTGCAGAATATCTGGCTGAACCTTGGCCAGGAAGTCTTGGAAGCTGGCCTCAATTCCAGTATCCCGGAAAGTGTGCCAGAACTGTTTTGCAGGCCCCTCTTGAGCCCGTGCTTCTGGCAAGGGCACCTGCCACCGGTGAATGCCATCCTGGTCAGCCCGGGATGCCGAAATGGACATCCTAGCAACTGGATAGAATACGTGCGCTTCATGCCCTGCCTGAGCCAAAACCCGGGCCAAGCTCCAGGTATAGGTCTCCACACCCCCTACGCTTTCGGGTGGGAACTTGTGCACGATAAACGCGATACGCATACGTTAAATCTCCAAAGCAAACAGCCGTCCCCAAGTGGACGGAGAGCATACGAAACCTGCAATAGCCAAGCACACTATGAACAAATCTCGTCGCATCGCTAGCCAAGCAATGATTTGCGGTAAAAGCGCTCCAACCGGCGTACATGCTCCTCCAACGTCATTGGAGGGCGCACACTCGCTCGCAGCTGCGCGAGCAAGTCCCGCTCATCCACCAAACGCTGCAAGGCTGCCCGCCAGGCATCGACGTCACCAGGTGGTACCAGCAATCCATCTTCGCTTTCGCGAACCGCCTCGGTCAAAGCACCCAGGCGCGAAGCTATCACTGGCACACCCGCCGCGAAGGCTTCGTGGACAATCAGCGAGAAAGTCTCGTTCCATAGAGAGGGAACCACAACCGCATCCACCTGTGACAAGACCTCCCAGACTCGCTCACGGCTGAGACGGCCAAGAAAGCGCAGGTTAGGAGGCGCCTGCGCTCGCAAACGGGCAACGTAAGAAGGGGCGAATAACTCATCCCCGGCAATACACAGCTCTACCGTACCCTGTAATCCATCAAGAGCATCCACCAAGACGTGGACACCTTTCTGCCACGAGAGCCCTCCTATATATGCCAAACGCACAGGGTCAGCCGATCCTTGCCGTTGGCTCAATCCTGGCGGCCATTCCAACCCGTGAGGCAGTACCTCGATCCTGTCTGCCGACATCCCGTGGGAAGAATACCATTCCTTCACAAAACGAGAGGGCGCAATCAACCTGTCTGCTTGGAGCATGGCAGATCGCAGCCCGCTTCCACGCCAAGCCATCAATACCGCAAGGGCAGGCACTGCAGGCCACAGATTGCCAATCCCCGTCCAAGGTGTGGCAGGGCTTTGCCCCGCCCGCGCCAGCACACAACGAGCGCAATTCAGGTAAGCACGAGGGCCATCGCAGAGTTGTCGGCTGAAATTGGTGAGCAGTTGTGTGTTGGCACAAACCCACCAATAGTCGTGGAGCGTGATCAAAAAGGGGACACCCTGCTCCCGGATGGAGCGGATGAAGGCCACTGGAAATCCGATGAGATGTTGGATATGGATCAAATCGGGGCGAATTTCGTGAAGCACACGCTTGAATGCCTGCGTCGCTGAAGGATCTGCCAAGGTGGTCAGAAAGCGGCGGCCGGGGCCTAACACACCAGCCCACATCTTCAAGACCAAGACCCCATCCTCTTCACGACGCTCCAAACCTACCCCTGGCGCGCTACCACGATAGAAAACGGTGACCTGGTGCCCTTGCCTGGCCAAGGCAAGGGCCAGCGACTGCGTATAGAGTTCCGTGCCACCAATATTGGACGGCGGATATTGGTGAACGACCTGCAGGATTTTCACGCTGCTTCTGCCAGCGCGGCATTGTAAACCTCTACCAGAGTCTGGTATGTTTGGTCCCAAGTGTAATGCCGCAGTACTTGGTGACCGGTGGTGCCCAATTGGGCAGCCAATCCAGGCTTTGCCAACAAACGGCGAATAGCGGCGGCCAGGGCGCTGACATCACCAAAAGGCACCAGCAGACCGGTCTTTTCGTGCTGCACCAAGTCAGGAATTCCTCCAGCGTTGGCGCCAATTACCGGTTTGCTGTGCAGCCACGCCTCTAAGAAGACAATGCCAAACGTATCTACCTGGCTGGGCAGGGCAAACAGATTGCAAGCTCCCAGCAGGCGGTGCTTGGTCACCTCATCCACTATCCCCAGAATATGCACGCGGTCACGGACAACAGCTTGCACCTCTGACGGTTGTTGCTGCAGGAACGCCCTTAGACCCTCGCCTTGTGGACCAGCACAGACCAGATCCAGCGGCAATCCCTCGAGGTTGAGCTGAATCACTGCCTCAGCCAACGCAAAAGCGCCTTTATCGTAGGTGTTAGCACCCACAAAGGCTACGATGGGGCCGCCTACAGCATGCTCGCGTCGGAACCCCGCAGTATCCAGGGTTTCTGGCGATACTGGTATCTCAGGCTCCACCCCCATCCGGATGATATGAATGCGTTGCGGCGAGATGCCCAATGCTTCAATTGCCGCAGCTTCCCGCTGCGAGAGCGCCAAGACGGCCGCAGCATCACGGTACACCGAGACTTGATGAGCCATCGCATGATGAGACTGCACCCAAGCGTTGCCCAAGTGCATCAGAGGACGCACAACCAACGGCTTCCTGTAACGTCGGGCGGCGGTCGCAGCCGCCAGTAATAGCCCATCCCAACTGCTATCGTCAGCATGAATCAGATCAACTTCCGGCCCCCATTGCCTCAGAGCATTGGATAACCCACGAAGAGGTGGCATCCATCGGGATAGGTGTTGCTGGGCTGGGCGTACAAGTCCTGCTGGCAATCTACAAAGGTGCAGCCAGAGACCTGCACGCCGCAACAGGCCAAAGCGATAGGGAGCCGGCCAAGGGTGGATCAGCTGTAACCGTTCCACCACCACGCCGTCAAGAACCTCATGTGCAGGCAAAGATGGTGCCTCAGAAGTCGATGGCTGCCAGAAGTCGGAGACGCGGCGAGCATTGGTGGTCAGGACAGTCACATGATTGCCATCCGCCGCCAACCGACATCCCATATTCTCCACAAAGGTACGAGCCCCTCCGACAAATGGAACATAAGTCGGGGTACTGAGAAGGACTTTCAGCCTATACCCTCCTGAAGCTGTTTGCCAGCACAATGGGAGAGCAATCGAGGTCGTGGAGCCATAGACTCTCCACTGGCATTGGCCCCCCATTCACTCACTATTGCTGGGAGATTGGATTTTGAGAATGGATACATGAGGTGTTTGGTAAACCAAAACTGCGTCTCTCGACTGACCCAGTTGAGCTGCATTCAGCCCGGGACCGGAGAAATCCCCATTTGCCCCAACGTATATGTATCCAATTCCAAGTGCTCGCAATTCGTCCAACGCCGAGTTGTCAACCGCTAACCGCTCTGCTGCTTTGGACATTTGAACCACACGTGACTTATACTCCTGCGTTGCTGGCGCCAATAACATGACAGCTGCCGTCATGTGACGGCCTGTGAAATATGGGATCCAGTATCCAGCATCCGTGCCATGTGGGTGGTGAGGAAGCCAGAAATAGGTGTTCACGGCAAACGTGGCCTCTGGTTCTGTGTTGTTCCTAATCCAATCCATCGCAGCGACGTCTTCCGGCGTGACAAAGTGCCTGTGCGGTTCAATCTCTGTAACCCTAACATGGCTCGCGACGAAACCTGAAGCAAGAACAAGCACAGTGACAAAGCGGATGGCGGCTTGACGCCGTTGTTCCCTGAATAGTGTAACCAGTTCCTCCACTGCAGAGCCGGTAACCAGACCGATAGGCAGATAGAGCATGATGAGGACTGCACCCAGATTGGTCAGAGTGAGGAATGATATTCCTAACCGATAAGCGTTTCCCATCGAACACAAAATCATTCCCCAAAGAACTGCAATGATCACTAGTCTGTTTCGTCTCAGCAATCCAAATCCGACGCTTAAGCCTGCGGCAATAAGTAGCCAAGTACGTGCCACCAGGATCGGCACGGTTTCCCACGGAAACTCAAAGTATTGCTCCCGTAATGCGCGCGCCGTACTCTCAGAAACCACTGGCGGATTTGATTGCTTCATCATGAAACCGCGCACCACATCCCACGCCGCTGGTACAACCACAACCAGGGTAAGAAACCCTACCACGACTGTTCCCAGGGTCAACAGACCGGTTTTCTTGTTCTGATGTGCTTTCCACAACTCCCATGCCATTGTTATCAGCAACAGCGGTACGTAGAACAAGCCTACAAGGAAATGCAATAGGAACACCCCGCCACTG
>SMTZ1_10004318_pt1 | contig 14303 bp, 12 predicted proteins | sample DeeMarSWOR136_30_FD_25667 | JGI IMG/M metagenome (IMG submission 25667) | reverse complement strand
AAACATAAAAAACTGGCTAGATCTTATTCTTGACATCCCAAAATCCCGAATTTTTTCCCATCCAACTGTTGCAATAGTGCTGTAATCTATGCCTAACCTACTTAGACTTTTAGTTGTGATGCAGGGAGTTGCGTCCCGGACACAGCGGATATGAGTTCGAACCCAGAGAATCGGCAAGATGGGAATAATAAAAGAAATTTATATTTTTAATCAATAAGTTATAAAATTTTCTCGCTTGCTTTTTGTTACCTTTTTTTACCCCAAAATACCCCATTTTTGCATCAGTTTTAATGCAATAGTACTGTAGCATATTGTAGACAATCAAATGGTTGTCCATTTAAAATTGTAGACGCACTTAAGGGTTTGATAACGGTCGACGAAGAACTTAGAAAAATAGCACAACAAATGTCGCTAGAATAAAATAAGTTGTTATATGCTTATTTAGCGAAATTTGTGAACTTTTTCCCCTTGACTTGTTTTCCTGTTTTCCATATAAGTTTATCAAGGTAAGCACTCTAGAAAAAATTTTTCTGAAAGGAGGCACAGAATGAAAAAGCAAGGTTTTTTAAGAAGGACCATGGGTGTAGTGGTTATACTAGCTATTGCATTATTTGCAGCTTCTTCTGCTAAAGGCGAGTTAAAGTCAACGACTCTGAAATTCGCCTCTTGGATGCCTGAGAGACATGAAACGAGCGTACATGCGCGGTGGTGGAGTGAACAGGTAACTAAAAGGACTGACGGCAGAATCCAATTTCAATTTTTCTACGGAGGAGCGCTGGGCAAAGGGAAAGACCAACTAGATAATATAAAGTACGGCACCTTCGATTTAGGTCCTATTCTACCAGCTTATGATCCAGCTAAATCGCCTCTTTGGACTATCCCTTACATTCCTTGGGCTATTTTAGACCCCTGGGTTAGGATAATGGCACAGCGGGAGCTTGCTGAACTACCAGTTATGAAAGAGGAACTTGCTAAATGGGATGCTATGTTTCTTTTCCCATTCGGAATGGGAGATGTTTATTACCTTTGGACCGTAAAGAAACCCATCTATTCGCTGGGCGATATAAAGGGACTTAAGATTCGTTCTCTTGGTGAAATGGCTCAATCGCTTGCCGCAATAGGAGCTAGCCCCGTATCTATGCCTATGCCTGATGTGTATGACGCCTTATCTAAAGGTATAATTGAGGGGGGTTGCTTTGCTACAGCACCTATCATGGGGTATAAACTGTACGAAGTTTGCAAGTATAAAAGCACTATGACGCTGGGCATGGGAGGTCCCATATGGGTAATGAAAAAGAGTGTGTTTAATAAGTTACCTGACGATATACAAAAAGTAATAATGGAGGTGTCGCTGGAAATGGCCAAACACATGGCCGAGAGAGAGGTCGAATTCCTAAAAGAGGCTGATAATACTTTTGAAAAGGCTGGCGTAACGGTTATCGAATTTCCAGAAGGAGATCAGACGAAGTACGAGGAAGTTGGTGTAATGCCAGTGGTAGAAAAATGGATTAAAGATAAGGAAACCAAGGGATTACCAGGCAGAAAGGTTTGGGAAAACCTACGAAACGCATCCTTAAAACATAAGAAGATTCCGCATTAAAAATGATTGACGTTCAATTAAATGTAAGATTTATTGCACTGTTGAGTAGCAGACCATTTGGTTAGTGCTGCCCATTATCTGGAATCTGAGCCAGATATTATACACAACATTGGTTCAAATCAGCGGAGGAGAAGAGCAAGCAAGATTATAAGGGTCTAAGTGGATAAATGTTCTTTTGGCGTAAAGCTCTTGTGAGAGCTAAGGAAGAACCCCTCATAATCACAGAGGCAATACTCATACACAAACGATCTACAAGTCTTGGCTAAACAGCCAAAATCACCACGTCAGCATTTATCTTTTAATAGACCGGTAATGAAATGCTACTAATAACGCCTATGACATATCGATTGAAAGATGTTTTTAGTACTTTGGAAAAAATCGTTAACAACGTTGAGAAGTTGTCGAACTTGTGCGGAAGCTGGTTGATTATTTTTCTCATGGGTTTAATTGTCTCTGACGTCAGCTATCGAACTATATCCAGGAAGTCAATACTAGGAGCGTATACCCTTGCCGAAATAATAATGGTAGGTATTTGTTTTTTCTCAATGGCTTATACTCAAAATCAAAGGGGTCATGTGAAAATGGATTTTTTGGTGAACAGATTAAAGAGGAAATCCTACGATTTTGCCGAACTCATGTCCTCTATGTTGTCTTTGGTCATATGTTCCCTGATTTTTTACCAGTCTGTTGTCGAGGCAAAAGTGGCTATTGATATACGCCTAATTACTTCAGGAATTATGGAATGGCCTGCTTGGCCTCTCAAGATAATTGTTGCTTTCGGATTTTTGCTACTCTGTATCAGAATTGCTATTCAACTTACGCAACAAATTCATCTGCTAGTAACAGAGAAGAAAGAACGTGCTAACTGAAATTATTGGATTGATAGGTGTAGGAGTATTACTGTTGCTCCTCTTAATAGGTATGCCCATTGGGCTGGCTGCGGCTCTAGTAGGATTTTTGGGTATCTGGTACATGGTTGGTATTAGTCCGGCTCTTGGTGCTCTTGGTCTGATCCCTTATTCCGAGGCTGCTTCTTATGCATTCACTGTTCTTCCTTTGTTCATAATAACGGGGTATTTTGCTTTTTACGCTGGACTTGCAACAAGAGCCTTTGAGACGGGGAAAAGATGGTTGGGACATCTCCCCGGGGGCTTAGCTATGGCAACAATTATCGCCTGTGCTGCCTTTGGTGCTTGCTGCGGTATGAGCGTAGCTGCTTCTGCAATTATGGGTAAGATTGTTATTCCTGAGATGGAAAAATTACATTACAAACCGAAGCTTGCAGCTGGCGTGGTTGCTGCGAGTGCAACATTTGCTGCTATGATCCCACCCAGCGGGATCATGGTGGTGTACGCGATTATGAGCGAGGTATCAGTGGGCAAAATGTTGATGGCTGGCTTATTTCCCGGTTTGATTACTGCTGTTCTTTACGGCACTATGCTTTACCTGAGAGTAAAGCGAAACCCTTCCATAGCTGGAGATGTGATATCTCCATATCCTTGGCGGGATAGACTACAATCAGTTCCTCAACTATGGGGTGTTTGGGTGATAGCCTCAGTAATTATTGGTGGCATTTATACTGGTATATTTACCCCTACAGAGGCAGCAGCAATCTCCGCATTTGTAGGGTTGGTACTGCTTTTGACTAGAAAGGGAATCGGTAGATGGAATAGTTTTAGGCTATCTCTAATTGAGACAGCTCGCACAACCGCGATGATTTTTCTTATTATTATTGGTATCATAATTTTTGCGCAATTTCTTGCCATGAGCCGCCTTCCATATTCAATTGTCGAGTGGATTTCCGGGCTTAAGTTAAACTCCCATATTATACTCGCATGTATTATGGGATTCTATATCGTATTGGGTATGTTTATGGAATCCATAGGTATGCTCTTGCTTAGCATCCCAGTGGCACTGCCTGTTGCTATATCCCTCGGGTTCGATTCCATCTGGTTCGGAGTACTTGTGGTCAAGACCATTGAAGTCGCTCTTGTTACACCTCCTGTTGGGTTGAACGTATATGTAATTAAGGGCGTTGCTCCCCATATCAGTATGGAAGATATATTCCGTGGAGGCATTCCCTTTTTGTTAATGGATATTATCGTCTTAATACTGATGATTCTTTTTCCTCAAATCGTTCTCTTTTTGCCTAATAGAATGAGGTAGCAAAGGAGGATCATAGTCATGTTAAGGATCAAAGCACAAAACAAAATAGTCCAAATATGATATCCATAAAATTATAAATTTGAGCCTCCTCCCTTCAAGATAAGGCGATCTAAGATTTCGGAAAGAGGAAATATGGGTTGTTCATTAAAAAGTTTGCCTCTTTTCAGCTAAAATTTTTGTTTTTGGTCAACATTCCCTCCCACTCGATTACCTTTTGTATAAATGGCTATTGTTTTGTTAAAGAGTGGAATTTTCCTGTTGACAAAATCTTGTATACATGTATACTAGCCGCCTGTATGAAGGTAATTAACAAGAATTTATACACACCATTTCGGGATCAAGTTTATGACAAATTAAGAAATAAAATTATTTTCAAAGGTTGGAAGTCTGGGACGATTTTAAGCGAAGGAGAGTTGGCGAAATTATTCGGAATTAGTCGCACACCGATCCGTGAAGCCATTCGCCGTCTAGAATCTGAAGGGCTGGTAAAGGTTATTCCCAAAAAAGGCATTTTGATTCCAGGGATTGAGAAAAAGGATGTAGAGGAAATATTCGAATTGAGGGAAATCCTTCACTGTTACGCAATCAAAAAGGCCCTTAAAAATATTACGGATAAAGATATACGCCAACTGGAAAAGATTATTGATAGAGCGGGGAAATATATAAAGCGAAATAATAATAAAAGACTGGTTGAACTGAGTATACAGTTCCACAATTTTATTCTTGGGCTGGCAAGCAACCAAAGATTCATTGAAGTGGACCATTATCTGAGAACACATATGATCCGATATAGTAGTGAATTATTTGGTCCTAAAGAAGGAAAATACATAGGATGGGAAGGACATAGACAGATTATAGACGCCCTTAAAAAGAAAGATGAGGTGCTTGCCTGCAAGAGCATGAGAGATCATTTTAAAAAAGGGAAGGAGTTATTACTTGGCAGAGAAAGCTCTATTTTTGAATAGGAATTGAGGAATATGAGTTCTTAAGGTCTTGGAGGAGAGGAGGAGAAAATGCACTGGGGAATGGTAGTAGATTTAAAATATTGCATCGGATGTAACACTTGCGTGATCGCCTGTAAAGGTGGCAATGGGACCCCCCCCGGGGTATTTTGGAATAAGGTGTTAGAGGAAGAGGTAGGCAAATTTCCAAATTCCCGCCGTGTCTTTTGGTCGGTGAGATGTATGCATTGTGAAGAACCTGCCTGCCTGGATGTCTGCCCTACAGGCGCCACAACTCAGCGCAAGGACAAGATTGTCCAAATTGATGCCCAGAAATGCGTTGGATGCAAGGCTTGCATCCTGGCCTGTCCATATGAGGCCCGGACGCTATGGGAGGATGGTAGTGGCTATTTCCAGAACACATTCTCACCTTATGAGAAGGCTGCCTATTCCCAACATTTTCCAAAGACGGTTCAAAAGTGCGACTTCTGCACGGACCGGATTGACAAAGGACTCAAACCTTACTGTGTGGAATCCTGCCCGACTCGTGCATTAATCTTTGGCGATTTGGACGATCCGAATAGTGATGTGAACCGGGCACTCAAGGAGCCCAGGATTCACCTTCGGTTGAGGGAGGAACTGGGGACCCGTCCATCCACCTATTATTTAACTTAAATAAAGGAGGTATTGCGGAAAGCAGGGAATTCATCCTCGGGACGAGGCAGCAACGAGAGTGGCTGTGGCTGGTGATAGTCGCTTTATTTCTTACTGGCATCGGGGCGGGATTGTTCCTCTTTGCCTTAATTTCGGGGTTTGTCCTGGGGATGGTGGTAGGAGTTATCTTAGTCTTGGCGGGTGGCTTATCCCTGCCGGCGGACTTGTTTCGCCGCCGGGCAGGCTGGCGTTTGGTTTCCTGACCTCAGAGTTCCTGGATGAGCAGGGACACTATTGGAATCATATAGAGGAGGTGCTAAATGCGTCGTTCCACTGGGGTAAGAGATGAGTTTATCGTGAGATCTAAGTTTCAAAGGGACTGGATAGAGGGAAGAGCTCTCTGGTTACTTGCTGCTATTTACCTTGGCGGGGTTGGGGGAGGTTTGTTTATTGTATCGGTCTTGGTTAGCTGGCAAATAGGACTACTAGTAGCCGTGGGCATCACAGCTATTGGGAAAGGCGGTGCTCATCTACTATTTCTAACACGCCCATTGAGTTTTTGGAGGATTTTCTGGAGGCCACAAACCTCCTGGATAAGTAGGGGCATATACTTTGTGTTTCTATTCATAATTTCTGGACTGGCATATTATTTTATAGGAGGGGTAACACTAATGGTAATCTCTGTCTTTTTTGCCTTCTGTTTGATAATTTATACTGGATTTGTGCTGTTGGCATCAAGGCCTATCGCCTTCTGGAATAACCCTTTACTCCCAATACTTTTTGTTAGTATTAGTTTAGCGAGCGGGATAAGTCTAACGGAGACCATTCACATCTTTTTTGCCCAAGATATTTCAAATCCCGAGTTACTAAAAGTAGCCGGGCCGTGGGTAGTTAGTATTACTGCGCTACTTATTTTGGTCTATCTTGTGGGTAATTTCTTTTCTTCTATTGCAGCCAAAGAGTCAGTTATTTATTTAGTGAAAGGGCAACTTGCCCCCTTTTTCTATACGGGTGTGGTGCTTTTAGGCATAATACTGCCCCTGATCACACTTATATGTGCTTACTTTGAAGTACTGCCCTCATCAGCCTTGGCAGTAGCTGGTATTTCCGAATTAGTCGGCGCTTTTATATTAAGATATTCGATATTAAAGGCCGGAATCTATTCACCAGTAGTGTAGGCCAAAGAGGGGTAAGCAATGCAAAAGGAAAAAGATTAGTTGCTTGGGGATACACGGATCCCAGTGATGCAGAGTCTGACCTCAACAGGCGTGAAATCAAGAAGATGAGAGGTTTAAAGGCACGCATTGTAGGAGAAGACCGAGTTCCAGTAGTTGGTGTACAGCCGTTTCAAGGAGGATAAAAAATAAAAATGGAGAAAGAAGATGTTTGGATTCATACTTCGTGTGATCAATGTCTGGGAGAATGTGGTATCTTAGTCCATCGAGAGGACGGCATCCTGAGGGAGATTAAAGGAGATCCAGACTGCCCAAACAGTAGAGGCAGGATTTGTGCTAAAGGTCATGCTGGGATCATGAACATCTATGATCCCACCCGGGTAAAGACCCCGATGAAACGTACCAACCCAGAGAAGGCGATAGGGATTGACCCAGGTTGGGTTCCTATATCTTGGGATGAAGCCATCGATATGTTGACAGAGAAGCTCAGCAAGGTAAAAAGAGAGGACCCAAGGAAATTGGTGATTTCGTCCTTCGATACCTATGCTTTGGTGCACTGGCTGCCATCTTGGACCCAGGCCTACGGAACTCCCAATATCTGGATCGTCTACTTCTGTGGGCAGTATCTCCACTCTGCCATGTATTTGACCAATGGCACCTTCCACTGTGATTTCGATCCCAGACATTGTCAATATCTGATGTTGGTGGGAAATCAAGTAGGTTTTGGAATGGGTCTCAACCCGAATATCAGTGCCCAGAATGTGGCTGATGCAAGAAGGAGGGGAATGAAAGTGGTTGCCATTGATCCGATTTGCAACCACGCTGGTTCCAAGGCCGATGAATGGGTACCTATTCGGCCTGGGACAGATGCTGCCCTCATGTTGTCCATGGCCAATGTATTGGTCAACGAATTGGGTATTTACGACCAGGATTTCTTAAAAAAGTATACGAACGGTCCTTATTTGGTCATGCCAGATGGCATATTTATAAGGAAAGATGGAAAGCCCTTGATGTGGGATCCATCAGAGGGAAAGGCGAAACCTTACAACGCCGATTTCAAAGATTGTGCCATTGAAGGGACCTTCGAAGTCGATGGAATAGAATGTAGACCTGCCTTCCAATTGCTGAAGGAGCACTTAAAAAATTACACACCAGAGATGGTCTCCGAGATTACAACCGTACCGTCAGAAAGCATCCGAAGGATCGCAAAAGAATTCGGCGAGGCAGCAAAAATCGGAAGTAGCATTACACTGGACGGTTTTACGTTTCCCTACCGACCAGTAGCGGTGAACATATATCGGGGAGCGGGGGCGCATAAGCACGGGGTGGCCGTTGCCTTGCTAACTCAAATGATGAACCTTCTCGTAGGGGCCCTATATGTTCCCGGAAGCCACAGGGGAATAAATCCGGTTGGTCCTAGGGAAAATCGCAATCCCCTTCCACCTCAGGATATACCAGGCTGGAGCTGGACTCTGAATGACTATGAAGGATTGGTGAGCCCCACTCCCGGATTGCCTCGTGCTCCAGACTACTATCGTTATAAGGTCGGTTCCCCACAAACCGTTACCCTAAGAGAACTCTACCCCCTTTCAAGCACAAGGGCACCTACGGCTCTGCTCGCAAGCGTCAACCCTGAAGAGTACAAGCTCCCCTATAAACCCGAGATCCTCCTTGTCTGCCGACGCAATATGTTCACAGGTGGGTGTGACTATAAAATTACTGCGGATGCCATCAAGAGCTATAAGTTCGTAGCTGTATTTGCTACACATTTCGATGAAATGACCGAATTTGCAGACCTTGTACTTCCGGAAAAGGTTGGACTGGAAAAACTCCAGGTTTTCCCTAACCTTCTAAATTGGGGACACAGTGGACAGACAGGTTATTGGTATTGGGGAATTAAACAGCCTGTCGTCGAGCCGATGGGTGAAGCACGGGATTGGCAAGATGTTCTGATGGAGGTAGCGGACAGAATGGGCTTTCTGGAAGAGGTCTATAAGAGATTTAATGCATCTACGTCACTTTCGGATCCTCTCAGAGAGCCGTACAAGCTTGATGTGTCTCGTAAATATACGACTGAGGAGATTGCTGACAGGAGATTAAAGAGCAGATTTGGAGAGGATAAGGGATTAGATTGGTTTAAGAAAAACGGATACTTGAGCTACAAAAGGACTGTAGACGAGGAATATCCCTTGCCTTGGTTGAAAGTTCGATTTCCGATTTACCACGAGCTCTACCTCAGAGCTAAAAAAGACATGGAAGAGTTGGTGCAGAAGCTCGGGTTGAAAAATTGGGATCTCGATGACTATGTAGCCTTACCTGCATGGAAAGCTTGTTCTTCCTATACTAAAAGAGGGGAGTTTAACCTGACCGCTGTAAACTTCCGAGTTCCAACCCATGCCCAGTCGATCACGGCTGAGAATCCTTGGCTGAGCGAAGTAGCAGAGCTTAATCCTTATGCCCAGAAGATTCTGATCAATTCTGGAGTTGCAGCCGAAAGAGGAATTAAAGATGGGGATAAGGTGTGTGTGGAGTCGGAGGTAGGAAAAGTTACTGGGATAGCTAAAGTGACGGAATGCATTCATCCCGAGGCAGTGGGTATATCGGGTCATTTCGGAAGCCTCGCAAAGGGAATGCCGATCGCCCGTGGCAAAGGGGCTAATCTTAACAAACTGCTTCCACTCGATATGGATCCGGTGAGCACAGGAGTTGATTCTTGTGTAAGAGTTAAAGTGTCTAAGGTGAAATGATTTCTTGAGGAATGATTATTGGGAAGGAAGTGTCACGTAATCTATCGAAGAAGGTTGGTCCAGTTTACGAAGTGGCAGCAATCACAAAGAGTTTCGATGGCGGCCCGGCACTTATTTTCGATCGAGTTAAAGGTTATCCAGGATGTAAAGCCGTTAACAATCTGATGTCCCGACGAGAACGGATAGCTGGGTTTTTGGGGGTTACAAAAAAGGAGCGGGGATCGGAAACCTCTTTGCCACCAAATGGTCCGTGGATACAACAGTTCCAGTTACGGATAAATGGAGAGCCAGAAGACCTGGATATGAGCCGGTAGATCTAAAAAGATGGTTGAGAGAAGAGGAGATTTTGAAAGGACTATCTACAATGTGTGAAGGCCTAAAAAGCATTGCTAAACGGTGGGGTTAGCGAATAAGATTAGAGGGGAGGAGAAAGGAATGGAGGAAGCCAGAAACTTGGATGTATTTTTCTATCCTAAATCAGTTGCGGTTATTGGAGCCTCCCGGGATCCCAAAAAGACAGGAAACGCCTTAATTCAGAACCTCCTCAACTATGGATATCAAGGAGCGGTCTATCCTGTTAACCCGACAGAAGAAGAAATCTTAGGAATTAAGGCCTACCGTAGTATCGGGGAAATTCCAGGCAAGGTGGACTTGGCTATCTTTACGGTTCCTGCTCCCGCAGTTGTGAAATTGATGGAAGAGTGCGGGCATAAAGGAGTTCGTGCTGGTGTCGTTCATTCCTCAGGTTTTGCTGAAGTGGGGAAGGAGGGAGCCCAACTCCAGAAACAGATGGGTGAGATTGCAAAGAAATATGCGATTCGGCTAGTGGGGCCTAACTGTGTAGGGATTCTTTGTACGGAGTCACGGTTACCTTGGGCTAGGCGCTCAACGTTTCCACAAGAAGTGGGAAACATTTCTGTAATTTCGCAATCTGGAGGTGGTGGCGGTTCATTTGTGAACCTCGCTGTTCATCGGGGTATCTGTTTTAACAAGGTGATTTCGATTGGGAACGAATGCGATGTTTCGGTAATTGACTTCATGGACTACTTTCGGACTGATCCAAAGACGGATATCATCTTTATCTACTTGGAAGGGTTTAAAGATGGCAGTCGGTTTTTAGATGTGGCGAAGGGATTAACTCCAACTAAGCCTGTGATTGTTTACAAAATTGGAAGGACAGAAGTTGGCGAGAGAGCCGCAGCATCCCATACTGGATCCTTGGCTGGCTCGATTCGGGTTTATGATGGGGTCTTCAGGCAAACGGGAGTTTTAAGGGCGGAAGGGATTGATGAGGGGCTGGATTACCTGGTGGTCTTCTGCAATCTTTTTTTCAAGCAGGGGGTCCCTAGAGGGAAGAGGGTTGGTATCGTTTCCGGCCCTGGAGGGCCTGGAGTAGCCACTGCTGATGCCTGCGTTGAAGTGGGGTTGGAGGTACCTGATTTCTCTGAGGAAACCAAGCGGAGATTAGTCGAACGCATCCCTACGGCTGCCCGTGCAAATCCAACAGAGACGGGAGATTTTGGGTTTGTGGCGACAATGAAAGAAAGAGATCCCTATGGTGCCTTGGTGAGTATAGTAGAGCAAGATGACAGTGTGGATATGATTGCAATTGTTGGACCAGGGGAGTTCAACCCGGAAGGCTTTCGGGATGTGGTCCTTGGAGTTCAGAGTCGGTGTAAAAAGCCATTCATTGTGATCTGGCCATCAGCAGGAGAGGGTGTAGAGAGTTGTAAGAAGAGCCTTGAGGCGGCAAAGATCCCTCTCTTTTCAACTCCTGAAAGAGCAGCCAAGGCCCTAGGCGCTCTGATCCGTTATCAAGAGATGGTTAGACGCTTGGAGAAGAGGGAGTGTCGATGAGTCTTCAAGAAATAAAGGCCACAATGGCAAAGTGCAGGGAGACAGGGCAAAGATTTGTTAGTAACGCAGAAGTCAAAAAAATCCTCAGCTACTATAACATACAAATCGTCCACGAAGGAGTAGCCCAGTCAGTAAATGAGGTGAAGAAAGTCTCTGAATCTATCGGCTATCCTGTAGCTTTAAAGATTATCTCCCCGGATATCGCTCACAAGACCGAAGCCCAGGCTGTAAAACTCAATCTTAGAGGTCCTCGAGAGATTGAAGAAGCTTGTTCCGATTTGTTGGCCAAAGTTCAGGCCTACAAATCTGGAGTCAGAGTTGAAGGATACCTTGTCCAAGAGATGGTAGAGGACGGGATTGAGACGATTATAGGATTGCACACAGATCCTACCTTTGGGCCTGTAATCATGTTTGGCTTAGGAGGTATCTGGGTGGAGTTACTTCAAGATGTTTCCTTCAGGGCTATTCCAATTGATTGGCTCGATGGGATGGATATGGTGGAAGAAGTAAAGGGAAGCCGACTCTTCAAAGGTTTCAGAGGAAAACCACCTGTAGATCTGAAAGCGATTTACGAGATTTTGCTGTCTGTCTCCAGATTAGGTATGGAGCTTAGAGAGATTCGTGAGATGGATCTTAATCCTGTCTTTCTGAGAGAGAAGGGGGCTGTTGTGGCTGACTCGAGAATCCTGATCAATGATTGAGAGGGCCATTGAACGGTATTGAGTGATGGGCGCTAGAGACTTAGGCGGTTATACAGGTAGAATGCTAAAGGCGGACTTGGGAAGAAGATATTTTTCTGAAGAAAGTTTTCAGGAGGAAACTCTTCGGGATTACATCGGAGGAGTAGGTTTAGGGATAAGGGTACTGTACGATGAAGTTCCTCCAGGGGTATCTTGGTCCGACGAGAAGAACAGCCTGATTTTGACGACCGGGCCCGTAAATGGTACCAGTGTAGCCGGGTCAGGTACGATATGTGCTGTGACTAAAGGCTGCTTAACAAATGGTGGTGCATCGAGCCAAGCTAATGGGTATTTTGGTGCTTACCTTAAAACTTCAGGGGTTGATGGAATAGTCGTACAGGGGGCTTCGGAAGATTGGATCTATCTTTACCTCCAAGATGGTATCGTGGAATTTAAGGATGCGAAAACCCTTATAGGTAAGGATACCATCGAGACTGAAAAGCTCATTCAAAATGAATTGGGGAAAAAACGGGGAGCATTGAGTGTTTATAGTATAGGCCCGGCAGGCGAAAATCTGGTTAAGTTTGGAATGATTTATGGAGATGAAGGGCATGTAATTGCCCATAATGGATTTGGAGCAGTGATGGGCTCCAAAAGGCTTAAAGCTGTGGCTGTGGCCAAAGGAGATCTAAAACCGCCAGTTAAAGATGAGAAGAAACTGGTAGAACTGTGTAGTCGAATGAATCGGGAGGCAAGGGAGCACCCAATATATGGGAAGATACATCGATACGGAACTTCAATGTTGTGGCCGATACTTTATAAGAATGGGTTACTACCAGTTAAAAATTTGACGACCAATATTTTTCCGGATTACGAAAAGTTTTCGAGAGAGTATTATGGTAATCGATACAAGATGGAACATAAACCATGCTGGGCATGTCCTCTTCATCATTGTCAGAAAATAAAAATAGAAAAGGGGCCTTACGCTGGTTTGGAAACCGAAGACCCGGAATATGAATGTGCAGCAGCCTGGGGCTCCTTGGTTGGTAATAATGATTTCGAATCCGCTGTGTTTCTAAGCGATTTGGCAGATCGACTTGGGCTTAACTCAACCGAAGCTGGGTGGACAATTGCGCTTGTGATTGAGTGCTATGAAAAAGGCATCTTGACAGAGAAAGATACTGATGGATTGAGAATGACTTGGGGAAACGTTGAAGCCATTAAAAGGATGCTACACAGAATCGCTTACCGTAAGGGATTTGGTGATATCCTTGCAGACGGAGTAATGCGCGCGGCAGAGCATATTGGAGGAGGAGCGCCTAATTTGGGAGTCTATGTAAGAAAAGGACACGGTCCGCGCACTCATGACGCCAGAGGAAGATGGAGTGACATCTTAGATTATGCGGTGGGTGGTGTTGGAACCAGTGAGAGTAACTCAATACCTCTCGAAGAACCTTTTTTACCGCAAAATGTTGCCTTAGCAGTTCGGAAGGGTAAGGTTCGAGAGTTTGTAGATTCCTTAGTTGTGTGCAACATTGCGACGATGACTTATTTGGGCGCAGATATAGGGAACTTGATTCAGGCGTTAAATTTAATCACAGGATGGGATTATACTGAGGAAGAAGCGATACAAATGTCTTTAAGAGTGACAAACCTGTTCAGAGTGTTCAATATCCGACACGGACTGACCCCAGACTTAGAAATTCCCTCGGCTAAGTATGGGTCAGCCCCTGTTGATGGTCCAATGGAGGGGAAAAGTATCATGCCTGAATGGGAAGAAATACTGGATAAGTATTATAGACTAATGGGATGGGATCGATCCACTGGGAAACCACTTCTTGAAACCCTCAAGAAGTTGAGGCTTGAGTGGGTCATACCCCATATCTGGTGACAAATAGAATACTGCAACCTATAGGGAGTGGATGCACCAAAGGTGTAGAGGTTAGGCTTTCCGTAGTGGGGAATTAATGCTTAGACCGTAGGAATTTAAAGAACTGTCTCCTGGTGGAATTCCCCCTAAAGGAGCGGCCTAAAGGGGGTCTTTGGTGGGTATGGGCTGACAGCAAAAAATAGATTGTAGGGCAAATGGTCAGGTTATTTTTGAGCCATAAGACCACTACAGCTTTTACCCCTTAGAAATGTCTTGACTGGAGGATCGCATTAACAGTATTAAGTTACTTGTGCAGTTTGGGGATCAAAGGATATACCCATTGGAGTATAACTATGAAAGCTATTAGCATAGTACCTAGAACAAATCATCTAGAACTTTTAGAGATAGAGGCACCGCAAATTAAAAAACAAGCCTCAGATATTGATAAGGTGTTGATAAAGGTAGAGGAGATAGGTGTTTCTACAATTGATAAGAGGATTGCTTCTGGTGAGCCTTGCGAACCCCCACCTGGATCCTCTCACATCATACTTGGGCATGAAATGAAAGGGCGTGTAGTGGATATAGGGGCAGAAGCCGAGGGCTTCAATATAGG
>SMTZ1_10005791_pt1 | contig 14305 bp, 15 predicted proteins | sample DeeMarSWOR136_30_FD_25667 | JGI IMG/M metagenome (IMG submission 25667) | reverse complement strand
CTGTAATTATTTAAAGGCATAAAGAGAATAAAATCGAAGAGGGGAACTCAACCTATGGATGCGGATAGAATTGGGATTATCGGTTATGGAGAGGCGGGGCAGGCCATTGCCCAGGGATTATGTTCAAGCAAAAAGAATCCTGTGAGTGTTTTTGATATAAAGTTCAATGATAGGGAATTTTCACATTCACTGAGACTCAAATCTAAGGAACAAGGGGTAATCGTAGAAGAGGATAGGGGATCTTTAATCGCGAACAATGACATGATCTTAAGTGTTGTAACTGGAGAAGTAGCGACTCAAGTGGTCAGGGATTCCTTGCCATTTATACAAGAGGGGAAAGTGTACGTGGATATGAGTACTGTTTCGCCCAGAGAGAAAATCCTCATGGGCGAACTGATTGAGAAAAGAGGAGGATCTTTTGTTGAAGTGGCAATCTTGGGTGCGATAGCCTCCTATGGTTTTAAGAGCCCAATGTTAGTTTGCGGAAGAAGAGGGGATCAATTCGTCAATTTGTTAATTCGTCAATTTGTTCGCGAATCTGGGGTTTAACATGAAATTCGTCTCCAAAGAGATCGGAAAGGCATCCTATTTGAAAATGCTCCGAAGTGTCTTTGCCAAAGGCGTTGAAGCCCTTCTTCTTGAAATGTTGGTCGGGGCCAAACGTTGTGATCTTGCGGAACCACTCATGGAGGCCATTGTCGAGCACATGGATGGAAGCTCCTTTCAAGAGATCGCGAATACGTGGATCACAACCAATGTAATTCATGCGGAAAGGCGAACTGAGGAAATGGAACATGTGATCCAAACCTTGAGTGAGTTACATGTGAGACCGATTATGGCTGAGGCGGTTCGGGACCGATTACGGACTTCCTCTCAATCCGGTTTAAGGGAGTTCTTTAAAGGCAAAAAACCTGACGACTACCGTGAAGTCATTGCCGCCATGGCGAGAATGGATCTTAGATGAGAAGAAAAAGGGGACAACAGGCTACTTTTTAATAGAGAGGTTAAACAATGGTGTGGTCAGTTCAGCTAGGGAATGGCCCTGGTCCTCTCATAAAGAGAGAACCGGCGGAACAGCTTGGTTATTAATCGACGAGATTTCAGTAGAATTGCCTAAAGACTGGGGTAAATATGTGGATGCACATTTGATAAAAAAAGAAGAATTGAACATGCTTCGACAGAGTGTTGATCGCCAATCTCCTTATGGAACGCTGGCGTGGCAGATGAAGATGAGCAGAGAACTTGGATTAGAATCGACCCTTAGGCCACGTGGAAGACCGAGGAAGAGAATTGAATGAGGATGAAAAAAGTAGCCTTTCCCTTTTTACCGCAAGGTAGCATTGGTCAAGGAGTGGAAGTAACCGCACTGACGAGCAGTCAGCCGGCCGACGGGGAGTTTTCAGGACTTCCCTCGGCCCCTTCCTGAACTTAGACAGCCCATGTCCGCGTACGATGGTATATCAGGCGATTACATACACGATCCATTGGGATTGGAGCAAAGATGTTTGGATATTGGCTTCTACTATCGAGTATCTGGACTCTTCTCTTGATGTCTAGTCTATATACTTAAGCTAGGGTAGGCATTGCATGCAGAACGTGCTCCTCTTCGATATCGATGGTACCCTCATCCTCGTTGAGTTCGGTATGGAGGAGATTCCCCCCACCTCTGGAAAGACTGATCTGGTGATACTCCGGGAGTTGCTAGACCTCAGTGGTCTTGCAGAGCATCCTATTGACGATCACGACCTGGTGAGGGCCTACATCCGTCACCTTGAAGATTCAGGGCAGAGGGATCCTGGTAGATTGGCGCCTGGTGCTCGAGAGTTGCTTGAGACACTTGCAAAGAGAGACGACATGTATCTCGCCCTCGGAAAGCGGCGCTAAGACCAAACTGGCTTACCACAATATTGCACACTTCTTTGCAACCGGGGGGTTCGGGAACGATGGCACTACCCGCCAGGAGATCATCGCTTCCGGAATTGAAAAATGTGAACGACGATTTGGGAAGACTTTCGACCGAATCATCATAATCGAAGATACGCCGTATGATATTGCTTGCGCCCACGCCAACAACGTCTATTGCATCGCCGTGTCCACAGGTTCATTCACCTATGATGAGCTCAAAACTGAGAATGCAGACTACGTCCTTGAGGATCTAACAGACGTCGAAATATTCATCACTGCAGTTAATACCTTATGTAAAGTGGTAAAATGACCTCAGCTCATTACAGGGAAAGAAGGCGTTTGGATGTCAACCGAGTATATAATTCAACAATCAACCCTCTGTATGGTGGTTGGTGTCCCGGCTAGCGGGAAATCATTATTGGCCCGAGGACTTGCCCAAGAACTCCTTGGTGGATCTTACATTTCCAAGGATTTGATTCAATCGTCTTTCACGAAAAAGAGATTAACCGGAAAAATATATTCCATGATCCGAGGACCTACATTCCAGATTTTAGTAAGTTATGCTGATACGCAATTAGGTCTTCATAAAATCCCAATAATTGATGCCCCGTTTTCCATCAATCATTGGAGGCGGGATGAGCATAGCGATTGGATCTCTCCTTTCAGAGGTGTAGCAGAAAAACATAGTGCAAGACTGGCCATTGTGAGATGTATACCTCCCAGTGTAAGGGAATTAAAGAGGAGGATACAGAGAAGGGGGTTTGAGTGGGATGAATGGAAACTTAAAAATTGGGATGAATTCTTGAACCGAGAACCTATCGATTTCCCCATTCCTCATGGTGATGTTTATGAAGTTGTAACCGATAGACCAATTGGAAAGTTAGTAGAAGATATTTTGACTAATTATTTAAGGGCAAGCCCTCACGAACTCCATCTGTAGTCATATTCCAGAGCTGTCATCCGGAATCAGGGCCCTTTATTGTATTAATTGAACTCTTTAGTATTTTTAGATCGCTTATAAAATGCAATGGAGGCGAAAAGGATTAAGATCCCCTGAAAGGAAGGTCTGGGTGATCCCAAGACATTGCCGTAGCGTTTCTTGATAATTGATAATCATTTGATGTAATTGTTTGAAGGGATAAACATCATAGAATTGAAGGGAGAAGCCATCGAATGGATATTGCTAGAATTGGGACCATCGGTTACGGAGAGGCCGGGCAGACCATAATACAGGGATTATGCTCGCGCAAGGAGAGTTCTATAAACGGTTTTGATATAAAGTTCAATAATAAGGGATTTTCACGATCACTGAGACAAAAAGCTAGGGAACAAGGTGTAATAGTAGAAAAGGATATTGGGTCCCTGATTGTGACCAATGACATCATTTTAAGTGTTGTGACCGGAGAAGTAGCGACTCAGGTAGCCAAGGAATCCTTGCCGTTCATAAAAGAGGGGAAGGTATACGTGGACATGAGTACTGTTTCGCCCAGAGAAAAAATGCTTCAATATTCCCTCCGCGTTTTGGAACCCCATGGCTGAGCGGTTCCCTTATAAAGGATAAATGCTATCCCCACAACCCCCAGACCACCAAGGCCAAGCACGCTATACGACCAACCCCACGTCAGGTAGGTGCCGGTTTCTGACGACATTGGATTAATCCAGTCCAAAATGGCACCAAATGTCAACGGCGAGATAGCACCGGCACTGAATCCCAGAAACGACCGCAAGGCGAAAGCAGCCCCCCTGTAAGAGGTTTCGACCCTCTCGGTCAGTCCTGCTGAGAGGATTGGGGAATCCGCTATCGCAGAAAACCCATAGATCATCCCAATTCCAATAACCAGAGCTAGGGGAAAACCGATGAGCCATCCCATGGTAAAAGAACAGGCCGTACTGATACTCCCAAGCAACAAGATCATGAATGCGCGTCCAAGTCTATCTGAAAGAGAGCCCATGGAAAGTGACGCCAAAAACCCCATGAAGTGGAATAGTGCGACGATGTTAGCGCTGATACCCGCTACCCTCAACGGCTCTGACCCGCTGACCGCGAGGCATGCCGCCAGAAACGCCGGGGTCCACGTCCACATCCCCCAAAGTTCCCAGTTGTGGAAGACATATCCCATGATAAGCAGTATGGCGGGTTTATTTCGCAAGACCTCTGCCGAGAACTTCTGTTCTTCTCGTCTCGGCGATATTGAACTCGGTGTTGAAGCGAGGGTAATCCATATTAAGATCGAACCTACTAATGGACCGAGGCAGGTTAGAAGGAAGGAGAGTTGATAACCTCCATACGGTAACGCGACCCCACTGATTCCCAACGATAGAGTGGAACTCAGGGAAGTGCTTGCGATGAAGAATCCAACGGCTCTCCCCCGAATTGTGCTGGGGTAACGATCCGCAATCAACATGATCCCGGTTGTATAGGTTCCCCCCAACGCGAGACTTATAAGAGTATAGAGAATTAGGCCGGAGTAGTATCCGCGTGCAAGCAGGGCGAAAGCCAAGGAGGCGAAGGCGGTGGAAACATTTGACCAGAGGAAGACGCGCTTGGGTCCGATCCGGTCGGCCAACTCTGAAAGGATAATGAGAGAGAAAGCATAGCCAATTGTGAATCCACTGGAAATAGATCCCGCGGCCGCAGCAGACATATTCCATTCCCTCTGGAGCACGGGGAGGGCGGCCGCATAGGTCATGAACACTAAGTACGTAAAGAATCTCGAGGAGCAAATTCCGGAAAGCCACCAGTCGCGTTTCATTGATCAACAGAAAAAATTTGCATTGTTCAGGAGCAGTTTTTTGATCCTTTTATTTACGAGGCACATAACTCATTGAAGCACATTACTGCGGAATCTTGAGGTGTAGTGCTGAACCAATTTGTTTAAGTCTTTCCAACACGGATGGGAGAATAGGAATATCCTTCCTTTGATTTTCTTCACGGGCGATTATTTCGGCTTCCTGGGGATAATAATCTTTTTTGTATAAGGGGCAAGGATTTAATATCCTGAACTGGTCAATCCCAATCCATAACGCCCTGTCCCTTGCAGACCAAAACGTAGACTTAACTGCTCGAGATGTTTCAAACGAAATTTACTACAGAAAAACCGTCCCAACAACCCCTATTTCGCCTGCGTTGGCCTGAGGGTTACCGGCGTCTATGGTGTAGTTCATTAAAAGGGGCCTTTTTCGTATCCGCAACAGGTATCGATGCAAGTCTTAGAAATATCAAGCCTCTGTGACGGCTGGGAGAACTTTCATAAGACCAGGATCTCCTTAAAGAATTGGTTTTGGATGAGCTTTTTGATCAGCCCGCAGAAAAGCTGATCATTCCCGGATAACCGCTCATACCGGCGATAATGAGCTTAGGCCTCTTGTCTAGCGCTATTCTCTCAACATCTTCGAAATCTATCTGCTCCATTTGCCTGGATAACCCGTAATGGAAAAATCTGTAAATCCTTCCTGAAATATGGCGTTGACTTCCGTGAGTGAAATGCCCTCCATGCGTTAATTTCGCCGAAAGAACAGTATCTCCTGGCTCCAATAGAGCAGAGTAAACGGAAATATTTGCTTGAGTCGCTGTTGGGCATTGGACATTTGCATGGTCGATTTTGAATAGTGCTTTGGCACGGTCGATGGCCAACTTTTCTATCTTGTCAATAGACTCCCCACCCGCTTCCCACAAGCAGTAACACAAGGAACCCCTGCACTAACCCATAGGGTCCTACCCTTCGGTTTATTTAAAAGTTTTTCTTCCTGGGTCTCTCTATCCACTGCGGAGCCCAAGCACGGGACTCTATCTTCAACCTATCGTAGACTTGTTGCCTATGCTCGACCGCCTTTTGCCTAAGATTCAAGTAATGGTTGTTTCCGTGTCCATCGATGCCAACGAACATAGGACCATAATTCTTGATCTCACATTCCAATATAGCCTGGGAGTCTAAATCTGGCCAAAACACGTTGATGATCTTCGCACGTGAATCGTAATAAGAAGCAGCACCCCCAACAACCCCAAGGTACACACACGCATATTTTTGGCAAGCCTCGGTAGTCCCCTCCAGAAGTCCACCCTTTCCTATTATGGCACGACACCTATGCCTTTCAATCAAGATGGGCATCCATCTCTCCATTCGAGTACTTGTGGTGGTACCCATCCCACTGGTGAAAAACCACTGATCTCCCTCTTTCCTATACCCACATGCCTCGTGAAGGACTGGGCTACCTTCATAGTTTACACCCTCAGGGAGGGGGATACCATCATCGATCTCTCTACCGAGATTCCGGTCCCGAATTCCCCACAATTTTCCCGAAATGTAAACGGTATCCAGTAATTTCAGCTCCCTTATCTGCTCCTCAGAAATAGGAGTCTCTAAATGCCATATTTTACTCATAGCCTTCACCTCCAAATTCCCAAATATATTCAAATCTTCCATCCGTAAAAATCCGAGAACCAGACCGCCGATCAGCCCAACACTGAAAAGAGACGCTCACCGGATTCTGTGTCTCATGAACGCCGGCAGTCTCAATATGAACCGCCAGTGTGGTCGTATCTCCCCCCATTCCCATGGGACCTATATTCGTCGCATTGATGGTATTGTATAACTCCTTCTCCAACTCGGCGATCTCAGGGTCACAATGAGGCCTTCCCACAGGCCTCATCATGGCAATCTTGGTCAATTTCGCATTCTGATCAAATGAACCACCAATGCCAACACAGGTAACCGAAGGGGTACAAGGCTGTCCCCCAGCCGCATAAGCACTATCAATGATGAATTCCTTTATCCCATGCATCCCCTGAGCAGGAACCAACATGGCCTGAAAGCTTTGATTCTCTGATCCAGAACCCTTAGATAAACACATCACCTCCATATAATCCGCATCGGGAATCCAATCCCAGTAGATATGAGGATGAGTATCACTCACCTGCTGCCCATCTTTAAGTCGAGTAATGGGGTTAGACAAAGTCTTTCGATACTGTCTTTCATTGGAACAAACCCTCACACCTTCCCTGATCGCCTCCTTTAGCTTAAACCCATCTACCTGGAATTTACTCCCCAAATGGACGAAATAGGTTTGCATCCCCATATCCTGACACACCGGGATCTTATTTTTCTCCCCCATATTGATCGACTTTAACATGACCCTCAACATCTCCTTGGCCACTTCATTCCTCTCCCGATCATAGGCTTTTTTCAATGCGTCCTTCAAATCGGGAGGGAATACCGTTACTGCCCTAAAATAAAGGTCTCCCATCAGGTCTTGAAACTTGCCATAAGGAAACTCCATCTCCGTAACCTCTTTCCTAATAATCTGTTCACGACGATTGAACTCCTCCCAGTCTCCTCAGCTCCACATATAACCCCTTGGTCAACGAAACCCCATCCTTCATCCTCCTCTCCCTGGTAATATACTCAATCTCACCCGGTAAAAAAATTTCTTTCACCTCCCTTGCCCTTTTACACCGTTTAATTTGATCCTTCAGGTCTTCCACCCTATCCAAAAAGGCCTCAAAATCCGTAAAAGTGGAAGGATTTATGGCTATGAAAAGATCCCCTTTCGTCCCTTCATGCTCCATGTCAAAGGTACCTTTGACGTTTTTCCCCACAGCAGCGCCCGCTAATGCACCGGTTAAGAGGTCCACTATGATTGCCAAACCAGATCCCTTGGGTCCTCCAATTGGCAACAATGCTCCATCGAGGGCTTCCCTCGGATCTTTCGTGATTTCCCCCTCTCTATTCATTGCCCATCCTTCCGGGATGGCTTCCCCCTTCTCCAAGGCCAGAACAATTTTACCCCTGGCCACGACACTGGTTGACATGTCGAGAATTAATGGGTTATTCCGGCTTGGAATACCAATGGCTATGGGGTTTGTTCCCAATACCTTTTCCGCTCCACCAAAAGGAGCCACCCCCGGCTCCGTATTTGTCATACAGATACCAATCACTCCTTTCTTTGTCATTAATTCTGGATAATAAGCCAACATTCCAATGTGGGATGCCCTCTTGACGCTCACCGCGCAGATACCGGCCTCTTTGGCTTTAAATACGGCAATATGAGATGCGGTAACTCCAACCACAGGCCCCAGCCCCCGATCCCCATCCAGAATAGCCCCCGCAGCGGTTTCCCTGATCGTCTTAACTTTGCACAAGGGATTGATGGCTCCTGCTTCAAGCCCGGCCATCCATTTGGGTATCCTAATCACTCCATGAGAGTCATGTCCTCTTAAATTTGCTTCCACCAGAGCATCACTGACCATATTTGCATCCTTTTCAGGCACTCCTTTTGACATGAATATCTTTTTGGCCAAATCCAATAACTCTTCCCGTCGTACCAAGACATCCATTGAGCTATCCTCCGAGAAACTATTTTCATGTTTTATTTTGCTTTCTATTTCCATCTTTTTCGAGAGAAGGGTTACTTTGTCAGATTTAATCCACGAATAAACGTCATCTTTTTCCGCATGTGTTGCGTCAGTATCAAACATCCGTAACCGAATGGTCTATTCCATGATTGCCACCTGTTAGTCAATAAAATAGCCCGTAAAGTCCTGGTTACGATTCCTCCCTTCACGACATTCTTTTTCTCAGGAGTGCAATTCGTGTACATCAGGATTATTTTTGGTCTGATGGAGAGGGTAACCTCAACCTTTTCAGGGAGTTTGATGGATTCATGCGAATAACACACATATCCACTTGGATTAATGACTTCTTTCACCCTCTCGGAATCACATTTCGTTGCGGTCAGGAGATTGCTTATGCCGGTGAAATCTGTACTATGCCACAGTTTGGGCTTCCAAAAATCTCTTTTGGGGAACAGGATTACAAAACCCTGCCTTCATATATTTGACAAATTTCATTCGGTAATATGATAGCCTCCGCTTGGTTATAGGGGACATAAACTGTGGCGATATTCAATTTGTTATGGAGTTACCTAAGTTCAAAGCGCATGGATTCTCCTAATTTCGCATCCAAATTACTTAAGAGCTCATCCAAAAGAAGCACTTCGGGTTCAGCTACGATGAACCGAGCAAAAGAAATCCTTTGCTTCACGCCGTTGTTTACGAGACCCTGTGCGATAGATTCCCACGGACATTTTCACGGAACAATTTTTTCCTGTGTACTCGTATATGGGAAAGAGGTGGGAATGTCAAGATAGTAATCGAAACAAGAAATGGATATAATTGCTTTAGCGGATTGGGCGATTTGCCTTTAGGGTGTGGAGTTTGGGGAGGTTCTGAAGGTTATGAAGCTGAAGACTCAGGTGGTGATCATTGGCGGAGGCATCACGGGTGCTGGCATCGCCCGGGATTTGGCCCAGAGGGGCATAGAGTTTATCCTCATCGAGAGGGGGGATTTAGCTAGCGGGGCCTCTGGGAGGAATCATGGATATCTTCATAGCGGTGCCAGGTACGTCGTAAATGATCCCCATGCTGCGAGGGAATGCATCCAGGAAAATCGAATTCTGAAAAAAATCGCCCCATGGTGTATCGAGGATACGGGGGGACTTTTTGTCTCGCTTCCCGGGGATAGCAGCGCCTTCAGGGATGAATTTCTGAGGTCCTGTGAGGAGATCGGAATCCCAACGAGATGCCTTAGCCCGTCTGAGGCGTTGGCATTAGAGCCTACCCTCTCGAAGGATATCACTGGTGCCATCCATGTTCCCGATGCAGCGGTCGACCCCTTTCCCTTGGTCTTCGGGAACGCCGAGGGGGCCGGAGATTATGGGAAGGAGATTTTAGTCCGCACCGCGGTTACCCGTCTCATTCGGAATCGCGAACGCATAACGACAGTGGAAGCTCAGAACGTAGAAACGGGCGAACCCCTCACCGTCCATGCAGATTTCTTCGTTAATGCCACAGGGGCGTGGGTGGATCAGATCGCCCGCCTTGTGGGAGTATCCTTCCAATTGGAATTGTCCAAGGGGAGCATGGTGATCAGCAACCGCAGGGTGAGCCATCGGGTGGTCCACCGGTGCCGGTTACCTTCGGACGGGGATATCGTTGTTCCCAATCATACGGTTTCGATCCTGGGGACTACCTCCTTGAAGACCGTTGACGTGAACAACCCGACGGTGGAGCCCGGGGAGGTCTCCCTTCTCATCGATGAGGCCTCCAAGATGCTCCCTTGTTTAACGGAGGCCCGATATATCCGGGCCTATGCAGGGGTTCGTCCGCTGGTTAAAGCCGGGTCGGACCAAGATTCACGTGAGCTCAGCAGAGGCTTCGTCCTGGTGGATCATGCGGCCCAGGATGGAGTTACGAACTTCATCACCATTACCGGGGGTAAATTGGTCACATATCGGCTTATGGCCGAGAAAACGGTCGATCTCATCTGTCAGAAGATGAGGTTAGATCTTCCTTGCAAGACCCATCTCACGCCCTTGCCGGGAGTCAAAGGAGCTGTCCGGGGAAGGGGCGAGTACCTGAAAAAACTTGGCCAAGAGGCCGACAAGGAAGATTCCGAGATTGTTTGCGATTGCGAGCTCATTACCCGGGGAGAATTGGAGGAGGCACTGAGGGGGCTGCCTACAAAGGGATTGAGGGAAACCTTGCATCGCACTCGGTTAGCCAAGGGGACTTGCCAAGGGGCCTTTTGCAGTTATCGCCTTTTGGGAGTTCTCCATGCAATGGGCAAGGCGGAGGCGATCAATTCCCATGCTCAACTCAAGGGGTTTTTGGAGGAGAGGTGGAAGGGGATCCGGCCCGTTCTTTGGGGAGACCAGCTTCGTGAACATCAATTTATAGAGGAATTGTACATGGGTGTTCTCAATCTGGATAAGGAGAAATGAAGCATTACGATGTCATCGTGATTGGCATGGGATTGACCGGGTTGATGGCGGCCAAGACGGCCGCGGAAAGGGGGAAGAGTGTTCTGCTGATAGGGAAGGGGGTAGGGACAGCCCACACGTATACGGGATGTATCGATGTATTGGGGTACTACCCAGCCGCATCCTCGGTTCCAGTGGAAAATCCCCTTGAATCCCTCAATCGACTGATTGAAGAGATACCGAATCATCCCTATGCTCGGGTGGGAGTATCGGATATACGGAAGGCCATTACATCATTTCTGGGCCTCTTCGCCGAAGGGGGTTATCACTATCTCTCTCAAGGGGATCAGAACGCGATCACCCTCACCCCTATGGGGTCAACAAGGGGTACGTACCTCTTTCCCTCGACCATGGAATGGGGAGGCATTAAAGATGAAAGGGAAATCTTGATCGTGGGATTCCATGGCCTCAAGGACTTTTATAGCGCCTATATTGCCCACAGCATCAACTCCCTGCGGAAGGAGGGTCGACTTTCCTTTGGGGCGAGGTCGACATCGCTGCCATTGTCCGAGCTCTCCCGTCGGACAACAGCCCCATCCTCGGTCCTGGCGCGGTCATTTGAGGAGGAGGGATTTTTGGATAAGATCGCCGAGGCGATCCGGGCCGAGCGGAAGGAGGAGGAGCGTGTGGCATTCCCGGCGGTGCTCGGCATAGAAAAGCCACAGGAGGTGAAGAAGGAATTGGAGGAGAAGTTGGGGACAACGGTATTTGAAATTCCCACCCTTCCTCCCTCGGTTCCGGGGTTTCGGCTTTTTCAAGCCTTTAAGAGGGATTTACAACGGAACGGGGTAACCATGATCATGGGATTTTCGGCAGCGAAAGCCCTCGTTCGGGACGGCAGGTGCCTCCAGGTGACCATCACCTCCCCACCCATTGAAAGGATTTACTCCGCGGAAGTTTATGTTCTAGCAACGGGAAGCTTCTTCGGCGGTGGATTAGAAGTGAAGGGAGACAGAGTCGTGGAGCCCTTGTTCGACCTTCCGGTACACCAGCCCGTTTCAAGGGAGCATTGGTTCAGGGATCGATTCCTCTCAGATGAAGCCCATCCCATTGAGAGCTTCGGGATCATGGTCGACGAACGGCTGAATCCCCTCAACGAAGAGGGGAGGGTGGTGGTTAGTAATCTCCATGCCGCTGGGTCCATCCTTTCCCACTGCGACACGCTGCGGGAGAAGTCCGGGGGCGGGGTAGCCCTTTCCACGGGATACAAATCCGTAGTGGGGGAATTCCATTGACGGGAGAACAACCTAGAATCGAAGAGACAACGGACTTCTGCATCCGTTGTGCCACCTGCATGGAGTACTGCCCAGTTCTCCGGGTTACGGATCGGTTCCCGGGACCGAAGCAGGCAGGTCCTGGTGGGCAGAGGTTCAGAGGCCGGGATGTTCCCCCCGTGGACCGCTGTGTCGATCTCTGTATTGGCTGCGGCATATGCGAATTGGTATGTGCCTCCGGGGTGGATATTTATCGCCTCAACTTAATGGCCAAGGCCAAGTACTACGACGAGCATGGGATACCCCTGAGGGACCGAATCCTGGCCCATTTCAGCCGCTGGGTGGGCCGGCTGCCCTGGGCAGTGCCGTTTATGAACCGGATGTCTCGATCCCCGTTCATGAGATGGATTTTGGATTGGCTGTTGGGCGTCGATAAGAGAAGGCCCTTGCCGGATTTCGAGGTTCCCACCTTCAGGCAGTGGTTCAGGAGGCGTCCCGAAAAGTCTCTTATAACTCCTGAATCTTCGGCCAACGGGAGGGTTGGTTATTTCTATGGGTGTTTCACCAACATTAGTGAAGTGGATGTGGGGAAAGCAGTCATCCAAGTCTTGGAGAAAAACGGGATCAAGGTGATCGTTCCGGAGCAGGATTGCTGCGGCATACCTATGCTGGGGAGCGGAGATCTGAAGTCCGCCCGAACCGTTGCTCGGAAAAACCTTGCCTCTTTGAAGGCCACAATCGATTCAGGGATGGATATCGTCTTTAGCTCGAGCAGCTGCGGTTATATGATTCGCCATGAATATGCCAACGTGCTCGGGATTCCGGGGGCCGAGGAGTTGTCTGAGAAGACCTACGACATCTTCGAATACCTCATGAGCCGCCATGAAAAGGGATTGCTGAAAACCCCAGCCGAAATGCGACGGAGATTGGCCTACTTCGTCCCCTGTCACGTGAGGACTGCGGGGATGGGGCTACCCGCCCTGGAACTGTTGAGGTTGATCCCCGGAATTCACATCGACCTGGTCGATGAGGGTTGTTGCGGGTTGGGAGGACTTTACGGCTACAAAAAGGAGAAATACGATATCTCCATGGCGATTGGAAAGGATCTGGCCAAGAAACTCTTGGATTTGAACCCGGATGCCGTGGTAACGGACTGCGAGGGGTGTTGTTTGCAAATAAGACACCTCACGGGTATGAAGGTTATCCATCCCATTCAGATCCTCCGAGATGCGTACGTGGCAGGATGAAAAGGAACCTTATCGAGCAAGCTTGAATCAAGGACTCAGAGGGTGTAGTGGCCGAGCTGCGGTGTTGCATCGATTAGGTTAGGCGCTACGGTGTTGCAGTGCTGCAGTTATGAAGTAGTGGCTGTGCGGCGCGGATTTCAATTGAATCACGGGATAAACTCGTGTTCAGAGCATCCTTTTCCAACAATCTTAACAGAGGATTTCAACATGATACCTTCAATCAAGAAACTCCATGCTGAGACCGCGAGGAATCTTTCGGGCGTCTTTTTTGATATTGACGACACCTTTACGAGTCATGGGAGGATTCGTGCCATCGCTTACCAATCCCTGTGGGCGTTGAAGGAGTCAGGCCTCTGGGTGGCTCCCGTTACGGGTAGGCCCGCGGGATGGTGTGACCACATTGCCCGCATGTGGCCCGTAAATGGGGTTGTCGGGGAGAACGGGGCACTGTATTTTTGGTTTGATGAAGGGGAAGGGAAGCTCAAAAAGCGGTTCCACGATCCTGAAGACGTGCGGGCCCAGAAGCGACAACGCCTGGTACGTATCAAGGAGGAAATCCTAGCCTCAGTTCGAGGTTCGGCCACTGCCAGCGATCAGCTCTACCGCGAGACTGACCTTGCCATCGACTATTGCGAGGATGTGGCACCCTTAGATCGGGAAGCCGTCGACCGGATTTGTGGGATCTTGAAGAAGCATGGTGCGAGGTGCAAAGTCTCCTCCATTCATGTGAATGGATGGTTCGGAGACTATGACAAGCTCGAGATGACGAAAACTTTTGTGCAGGAGCGTTGGGGGTTCGATCTGGATACCAAAAGGGAGCGGTTTCTGTTCTGCGGCGATTCCCCCAACGATGAACCCATGTTTCAATACTTTCCGACCACAGCGGGGGTGAAAAACGTCCTGAACTTCGCCGATCGCATGAAGTTTCTGCCCTCCTTCGTTGCCACCCGCGAGGGAGGGGAGGGCTTTGCTGAAATCGTTGAGACCATACTCCAGGGCCGAGCAAAATGAGGGAAAAAGGGGACAGGTGTAGATGCTCAGTAATTAGGTAACTCTTTTGGTATAATAAAACAAACCAAAGGAGGACCTAATGTAATACTCTCATCAAGTTATTGTAAAACG
>SMTZ1_10004313_pt1 | contig 14305 bp, 10 predicted proteins | sample DeeMarSWOR136_30_FD_25667 | JGI IMG/M metagenome (IMG submission 25667) | reverse complement strand
AAGCGGTAAGATTAACGATGATTTAAATATTGGTACAATACATGCCTTTACAAACCGTGAATATGCCGATTTATATGACGCGGGTAATAATTTCAAATCTGAAATAGAACCTTATGCATATTACGGCGTTTTACGCTTACAAAAAGAATTTAACAAAGGTTTTCGGGGAGTCGGCACCATTGCTACAGCCACTAATAGATTTTTTAAGGATGAACGGCTTGCCGATGAGTTAAATCGTGGCGCTTATACGTTTGGCCTCGATAGTTGGACCTTTCTGGATAAAAACAAAATGTGGGTAATAACCAGCTGGTGGGGTATGAGTCATATACTTGCCAATAAGCAACGCATGATAGAACTGCAGCAAAGCTCTCACCATTACTTTCAACGGCCTGATGCCAATCATGTTTTTGTTGATAGCAATGCCACACACCTAACTGGATATGCTGGTAGAATTACAATTAATAAACAGGAAGGAAATGTCATTTTTAATTCTGCCTTGGGGTTCATTGATCCCAAATTCAATGTAAACGATCTTGGTTTCTTTTGGAGAAACGATGTTATTAACGGACATATAGGTTCAGGTTATAAATGGACGGAGCCAACCGACTTTTTCCGCCAGGCTTCGGTCATCTTCGCTCTTTTTGGCAGCCTTGATTTTGATCAAAATGTGACCTGGACAGGAATATTCTTAGATACCTGGGCTACCTTTTTAAATTACTACGATATAGATATTATGTTCGCTTATAATCCGGAAACCACCAATAACAGAAAAACGCGTGGCGGACCACTGATGAAAAATCCATCAGGATGGGAATTGAATATTCAGGCTAATTCCGATGATCGCAAGAGTTGGGTAATTGGTTTAGAGACATTCGGATACATTAGAGGATATGACTATTGGTATCGCGCTTTCGAGTTATCAATCAAGTGGAAACCTTACAGCAATCTATCTCTTTCCTTCGCACCTCAGATCTTCTGGGATAACGAATTGGCACAATGGGTTGACTGGTTCGAAGATCCTTATGCCAAAGAGACTTTTGGAAAACGATACGTATTTGGTGAACTACACCAGACAGAATTGTCCGCTGTACTGAGAACTAACTGGACGTTTACTCCTAAACTCAGCTTCCAACTCTATGTTCAACCGCTAATTTCATCAGGTATTTATAAAAATATCAAAGAACTGGCCAGACCAAATACATTTGAATTCAATCGTTATGGTGAAGGTAATTCAACGATAATCAGGGAAGAAAATATATATATAGTGGATCCCGATGGGCCTAATGGACCGGCACAACCTTTTGAATTCGAAAATCCAGATTTTAATATTAAATCCCTGAGGTTAAATGCCGTTTTCAGGTGGGAGTATTTACCAGGTTCTACGTTGTTCTTAGTCTGGACGCAGAGCAGATTTGATTTTGATGATAACGGCGAATTTCAATTTAGACGCTCGGTTGATCGCTTATTACATGGCAGTACTGATAATATTTTTATGGTCAAATTAACCTATTGGTTAAATCTATAGCTTTCAAGTAAATATTTTTTAATTTTCTTGATCAAACCAGGTCCTTCATAAATAAAACCTGTGTATACTTGGAGCAGTGTGGCGCCTGCTTCTATTTTTTCCCAAGCATCGGCAGGTGAATTTACTCCTCCAACGCCAATAATCGGTATGGCACGTTTCGACCTCTCGGCGATATGGCGAATGATCTCGGTTGAGCGTTTGTTTAACGGCTTACCACTTAATCCACCTTCACCAATTTCTTTTACTAAATGCTCGTCTGTTTGCAAATTATCACGTGATACTGTTGTATTAGTAGCAACAAGACCGTCAATACCAACATCCATGATAATTTCTATAATCTCATCCAGCTGCGTATTACTTAAATCCGGGGCAATTTTCAGTAATATGGGCTTTTTTGTGGGTTTTTTACTATTAAGAGACTGAAGATGCCGTAAGAGTTTTCCCAAAGGTTCTTTTTCTTGTAATTTTCTGAGATTTGGCGTATTTGGCGAACTCACGTTAACCACAAAATAATCAACAACATCGTAAAGCTCTTCGAAACAAATCTCATAATCTTTCCATGCTTCTTCATTGGGCGTATCTTTATTTTTACCTATATTGCCGCCTATAATAATTCGTTTCTTATATTTGAGCAAATTTTTTTTAACCGCTTTTACGCCATAATTATTAAATCCCAGGCGATTGATGAGTGCCTGATCTTTTACCAGACGAAATAGCCTCGGTTTTTGGTTTCCCTCCTGAGCCAGAGGCGTCACCGTACCTATCTCAACAAATCCAAAACCAAGGGCTTGCATTTGATCGACCAGTTCACCATTCTTATCGAATCCCGCTGCTAATCCAATTGGATTTGTAAACCTCAAACCACAAAATTCTGTCTCAAGTGCTGGATGTTCGAAGCGATAAAGCATATTGATAAAATTCTTAACAATTGACATTCTTAAAATCTTACAGATAATGTTATGAATGGATTCAGGATCGAATATAAAAAGGAAGTTTCTGATGATGTTATACATTGAAAAGAATCTCAGGTATTGCTTCTTAAATCACTTTCACAACCACCATGGACATATCATCATGCTGCTGCATGCCTTTAGAATAACGTTTGACTTCAGTAAAAATACCTTGCAATACTTTTTCAGCAGATCCATCGGCATATTTTTTTATTGCTGCCAGGAAACGCTCTTCCCCGAATTCTTCTTTGCTTTTGTTTCTGGCATCGGTAAATCCATCGGTATAGAAAACGAATAGATCACCCGACTTTATCGGAATTTTAGTCTCTTGCATGATGCGATTGAATAAGGCACCTTTCTCCAATCCCAACGCAAGACCATCTGTTATTATTGTCTCCAATCGTTCTTCTCCGGTTCGGTGTACAATAACGGGATTATGACCTGAGCGGGCAAGTGTCAGTATTTTCTCTTCCATATCAAAAATACCATAGACCAAACTAATGAATGCATCGCGCTTGGCATTTTCAAAGAAAAGTGTGTTCATTTCTTTGAGAATTTCTGCTGGAGAATATGAGATTCGGGCTAATGCTCTTAAAAATCCTTTAACTAAGGTCATATAAAAAGCAGCCCGGGTGCCCTTTCCCGAAACATCTCCAATCACAACTCCCAAACGATGATTCCCAAGCTTGATGAAATCGTAATAATCTCCACCCACTTCAAACGCTGGTACGCATTCTGCAGCTAAATCTAATCCTTTGAATATGGGATAACTCTGGGGTAGAAAAGTCTTTTGTACCTCCCTAGCAACTTCTAACTGTTGCTTCATGCGCTGGCGCTCGCTTATAAATTTTGCAATTGCTGGTTCAATGGCACTGAAATCTTGCACCTTGTCTTTACTGAAAATGGTAATCCAGGCATATATAACTATGATTGCTGTTAACACAGTTAAATGCTGAGCAGCAATCTCTATGAATTCTGTATTTAAAGCATTTGCAAAGGTAATAGAAGCGTATAATATTGTAAAAGTGACTAAAGCAGTAAATGTTGTAAGCAGATCATAACGATAAAATACCCATAGAAGTATACCAAATGTAAAAGCCTCGATTATTATAGCGATATAGCTTGGCCCGATAATCCCACCCATCATGATGGCCAATGGAATAGCCGTCAATGCCAGGGTAATGTTACGGCTACCGGTTTTACTATAAAGAATAGAAACCAAAAGCATGCAATAAATGGATAATACATATAAATTTGACCATAAACTGTGAATGAGTAATTTCAGAGTAGGATTAATTGAGGAAAAATAATCCAAATTGCTTTGGCTATCTATAGTATAAATTGAATAAATTTTAGATGCAACCCACGTAAGTACCAAAAAAACCAAAACCGTAACCGCACCAAATGAAATACCTGTCAAAATTCCTGTACCAATTTTGGAGTGAAAAAAGTGTCCCTTGGTGATTAAATCTAAAGGAATTATTTTTTCTTTCCAGGTTTCACGTCCGACCGATTCACTAACAGCCCAGGCAAAAATAAAGGCACCGCCAACGAAACCAGGTAAAATGATCATGGGGATGATCATTTCCCAACCTTGTTCTCTGCTCATCATAAAATAGACTTCTACAGCATATAGCAGGGCTATAAAAATGCCCAGTTTCCATGCAATTGTGAAATTTATCTCATATGCGCGACTCTTTCTGAATGCAATGACAATAACGATGATGGTAATGAAAATAAAAAGCAAGACATTCAGGATCTCACGCACAATACTATCTTCATCATGTTGATATTTCTCTGGTACATGCAGGTCCAGATCATAATTCGAAATTAAATTACCCGCAATAATAACCTTCAATTCGCTTTTATTTTCAAGTTCCGGTAAACTAATAAGCCATTTAAAAGTATAGTCGGTGCGTTTGAATCTCTCTCCTATCCTACTCTGAACCTGCTCTAATTCATCATCTTCACTTTCCTTTAGTTCATTCGGCATCCCCCCGAGCGAATCGGAAGGGATGGTTTCGTTCTCTAGCGGTTTAAATTCCACATACTTTTTTATAAAGTCATACGCTAATTTTTTAGCCTCACTTTTGCTAAGAATCGGTAGATTCAAAGTATCTGGAATTTTTCGGCTAAAATGCAACATGCGACCATGTGTATCGAAATGAAATCTGGTACCTTTAAGAATCTCCTGGATTTTCTCATCAACTTGTGGAGATTCATCATCCGTTTCAATACTAATTCCGGTGTACGGTTTCTCAATCCACACCAGATCCCAGTAATATCCAGGATAGCTTTCTCGTAATAATCTGTTTCCTTTCTCCAGTCCTTTCTCTTCTTGAATCTGCTTGATTAGATGTTTTTGAGCTCGAAGACGAATATCCGCCTTTAATCCCCGTGCCAAGAGCCCTAAATCAGATAGCAAGTCACTTGCATTTTTAACAATATGATCCTTATTCACTGTAAATTGGGTAGCCCCTAGAGGATGTGCCGTGGGATAGAGAAGAACCGAAACATAAAAACAAAAAGCGGTAACTATGATGCTAATGACAATTAATTTCCATTTGTTCATTTGCCACAGCCTTTGGATTATATGACCCTATCATTATAATACTAAACATATAAACTATCTTGAAAAATTTTCTACATTATAATTGGAATTTACATTTTTAACAATCCAAAATCATTCTTTTTTAACATCGTGTATATCTAGTACGTTTGCAGCTATAAATGCTTTTTCCATCGTGTTTTTAGTACAGCAACCTCTCGTTGATCTGATTCACGTAATAGTCTATGTAAAAATATTTGCCGTGTATCATTCTCGATATGTTGAGTTTGCGAAACGATGCGATCCCCATAGTTACTCTCAGCGCGAAAACTGATTTCCAATTCACTTAATCTGTATTTTTGCCAGATAGTTAGAGGAATGGTCTCAACCGCCCACTCAATATAATTCACATTATTCACATGCTGATTAATATCCAGGTCACTGAGCCTTACATTAAAATTTTTTACCACATTCTCTTTTTCTAAGACAGGAATTTTTTCAAATGGATCAGCGATAGCGCGATTTCTATCTGGAATTTTTATATTTGTTATAAAATCAGGCATGGAAATGGGTTTATTGGTGTTGAAATTTATTAACATCCAAGAGGTTGTTGCATCGCCAATAAGGGTATCATTTTTATCAAAAATCTGAAAATCACGCAGTGCAAAACGACCGTGAACGCCTGATGGCCAGGTTTCTATTCTAATCTCCTCTTTCCAAAGAGGATATTTATACACACGAATATGTAACCGCGATAGTACCCAGGTCATCTTCCTTAGAAATAAGTCTTCAACAGAAACACCTAATCTGGCGGCATGACTTCCAGCTATATCCTGTAAATAATTACAAATACCCATTACAGAGACTTTCCCAAACGAATCAATCTCATAGGAACGAACGGTATATTTTTGTATAAACACATTTTCTGGCATGGTAATGGACATGTAATCTATCTTCTATTTATAAATATTCTAATTTACTTTTTCACTAAATATGAAGCAATTTGTTAAATGAGGCGCTTGGGATTGGGGGCAGAAAACTTCTTCAGTATATATAACCCGCAGGTATCACCTGTCAGAAGTGCAAACCAAAAGAAAAGCCAAAACTGTAATTACCGAACGATAGATTTTGTTGGGTTATATCCAATTCTGGTATTCCGGGTAGATCCTGCTTTGTAGATAGAGTATAGTCTGCATAAACAGCCAAGGAAAGGCTGCTATATAAATAATAATGAATTTCTGTAAATAAAACTGAACTTACGATTTTCTTTTTCCAGTGATAATCTAGCTTAGTTTCAAAATATTCGTAAGGTTCAGTATGTGTCCCACTATGATAGTCTCCAGTAATATTAAGATTGGCAGCTGTAATACCTAAACCGAGGCCTAAATCCCAGGAGAAACCGCTTTTTGATGAGGTAGGTAATGGATTATATATAAATATAGCATAATATCCTCTGGCATCTAAATTAAATTGAATGCTGCTCGATTCGTATCCTTGTACATCACTTTCGGATTTCCAACTATAGAATGATGGTTCCCCTTGCCATATAACGGCAGCTCCCACTTGATAACAAGGATTTAATTTATAGGTAAATTGAAGTTTCCTTAATAGATTAAAATTACTGGCAGAATAATGATCATCAATCTGAAATCCCGTAGAATTCATTATGTTGCGATAATTATCCGAAATTCTTGGGGATACATGCCCAGCATATATAGCCAAATTGACTTTTTTGGGTAGCTGCTCTGTTTTGATGAAGCTGCGTAGTCGATTCCATGCCGCGTCGGCATCCTTATGGTCTCCGGAAAAATTAAAACTAACCCGTGATGGGATGCCTAAGCTAATCCAATAGCCTATAGTCAGCCCACCGGCGGCAAAAGCTAAATTTGCTAATATGGCCCCCATACCCTCTGGATAATCAGTTGTTATATAAGCTGTGGGTTGTTCATCAGCTTGTAGAAATATTAAATGACCGATAAAGATTCCAGAAAACATTCCCGCCAGTATAATATCATTCAAATCTTTTTCTACATCAAAAATTGTTAATTTGTGCATTTCGTTATAGGCTAAAAATTTCTTGCCCTCTCTTACCAGACAAACCAATGTATCCTTTCTTATTTCAGAAAGAAGCCCTCTGATGATAGATCCATCTTTGAGCGTAATTTCGACCTCGTTGTATAGCAAGCTCTTTGGAATGGTAAGAACAGTCTCGTTTTTTGATAGATCATGCATGTTGTGTTTGGCTATTACTGCCTGAGAGCACAAAAAAATAGATAATAGCAATAACAGAACCATTGCTTTTGACATGTCATAAGCTCCTAATTATTGAAGGCTTAATTGTTTTTCACGCCACTTTAAATACTCCTCCATGGAATAATCAACAATCTTTCCCGGTGTTGTTAATAAAGTTTTAATAAGATCTGTCTTCTCAGGCTGGGATTTATCGATCTGAATTTCATAATAGCCAATTGTCTTCATAAATATGGATCGTTTATATCCTGCAACCTCTGGGGTAACCGCAAACTCTACTTTAAGCCAGTCTCCAAGTCTTGGCATGATATGGTATTGACCATCTTGTAAATGCAACATTCCTGTAACGTTTCTACCATCCTGGTCTACTGCGTTTATTCCCGATATTTCTTCTATCTCATTAATTTCTTTTGCCTGGTAAGCAATTCCGATAAAATCGATGGTCCAAAATCCTGTAGGCGGATCCAGGCGAATGGTAACAAGACTGTCATTTATCCCGCTTAAATCAAGTGGGATGATACGATCTTCAGTGATCAGAGGACCTCCCCCGGGAATAAAGCCTTGCTCTATCCATGTATTTCCCTTTTTAACCTGAATTTTTAGAAGATACAGTTCTTCGCGGTCAATAAAATGGTATAATTCAAGGAATTCTTTACCCTGGTTATTCACTCCTTCATACCACTGATCAATTTTATCGCCGCGCAATTGTAGCATTTCGCGTATCATATTTGAACCCCAGAGTGCTGTGCCGGCATTGACCAGCAGCATGGCATGCTCAGCCTCCTGCGGTTTAGCAAACTCTAAGGTTAGTCGATGGCGTAAAGGTTTCTCCTTATACGAATTATCCCGTGGTAGGTAGGTCTGCCACGAAATATCATCTCTTTCATTTAAAAATGGCTGCAAATTAAGATCTTTTTCATCCACCGCCCGTGAGCTTTTAATAACATTCTTTACAGCGTACAGTTTACCGTTGATATCAGGAAAGATCTCGCTGTCAGGTGCATGATCAATAATCCATAGTTTTAGCTCATCTAAATATTGAATCTCCTCCACTTCGTTACGAAACATCAGTAGAAATTTATTATCTACTGCGTTGAGATGTTCAAGCCGCGAAAAATCTGCTTTCTCTAGACCTTTTGCTATGGCACCTCCCAATGGTTCAGCATCAAAGACATACTTCTCGCCATCAAATGTATACACAAAGGGACATGATTCTTTGGTCAACGCAATAATAGCAAATATAATAGCCGCGGTTAATGCAAGGGCACCAATCGCTGCAAAAAATGTTTTTGCAGCATCCCTTCTTTCAACTCTTATATATAGAATATCATCAATATTATAAAATACCTGATGTAATTCTCTTGTCCATCCAGTAATTTCATAACCAGATTCTCTCAGTCTCCCGCCATTATCATCAAAGGTAACGAACATGTGATCTGTGATAACTTCATATACAGCTGTGTTGGGATTATTAATAAGTTCCTCTCTGGATATTGCATCGGGTTGTGAAATTCTGATCTCCTTAACCGCGTTTATATTAAATTTGAACTCTCTTCCCCCCTCTATTCGGCACTCTATTATCCCTTTAGGTTCAATAAACTTACAACTATTAGGCTCAAATCTTATAATAGAATTATGTTTTGTGATAATCTCAGTAATTTTTTCTGGCTGGATCTCATCCAGAGATTTTACACACATCGGTCTTGTTACTCGTATTTCATCCGCGTCATCTAAAGCTATAAATATTCTATCACCTTTTTCATCTATTCCATCAATTCCTTGCGGTATCCAATCAAATCGACCACCCCTTGAATCGAATCTAATCACTTCACCTGTCGGCAAAACAACAGCAACTATTTTCTCATCCACAGTTGCATCAATTTCGGTATTTAATATCTTGACTTCCCGCGTTGCTCTACTACATCCCATTATGCTATAGTGTATCAAGGCGAAAAGTAGTACTATGGAAATAATCCTGCGACACATTTTATCTCCTGTATTAAATAATTTTTCATAAGTAATTAATAAATTCAAAGAACTAACAAAGAGAATAGCCACCATCAACAATTATCGTTTGACCGTATATAAAGTCAGCTGCAGAACTGATGAGAAATAAGACGGCTTGAGCAATATCATCGGGTGTACCCAATCGATTTGCTGGTGTTTTTTCAAGCACTTTTTTAATTAAATTGTCATGACCCGGAAATTTTTTTATCGATTCCGTTTCTATTAGGCCCGCACTTACAGCGTTAACTCTTATTCCGCTACCAGCAAGCTCAGCGGCCAGATATTTAATTGTTGTTTCCAGAGCTGCTTTGGTCGGACCCATGGCACCATAATCTGGAATTACACGCTGCCCACCCAAACTAGAGATAGCGACAATGCTACTGCCTTTCGGCATCATTGGCAGACATTGCTGAACGCAATACAAGAAACTGCGCGCGTTGATATTCATTGTTAGATCCCATTGATTGGGCTTTATGTCCTTGAGTGGCTTAAAGGCATTCAGAGCAGCACAATGTATGAAAATATTTATATGATCCGTATTGGATGTAACCAGTTCGAATAATTTATCAATTTCTTCAGGATAGAGAATATTTGCTTTGGCCAGGATAAACTTTACATTAAACTGGTTGATTTTATTTGCGGTAATTTTTGCTTCTGCATCATTTTGCAAATAGTTTGCAATAATTTTATCTACCCCATTTTGTGCTAAGCTTAGTGCTATAGCTCTGCCAATTCCGCGGGTGCCACCAGTTATTAAAGCAACTTTTTCTTTGCTGAGATTCATTTTCACACAGCCGGCTCTTTTTTACAGCGAGATTTGATGAAATCTACCAAACTGCCCACTGTAAATTGTTCTTCTATCTCTGCTCTGCTCAAATTTTTTCCAATACGTTTGACAATCTCCCCATCTGTGATTTTGAAGCCAAACAGTTGTTCAATTCTAAATCTTATATCTAAGATATCTAATGACTCTGCTCCAAGATCACTAAATATCCTCGATTCAAATTTTATTCTATCCGGATCAACCCGCAGCGCTTCCTGTATTATCTGATTGATCTTGGAAAATACTTCATCATCGTTATATTGATTCATCATTATCTCCTCTAAGTAATTACCGATTTTTAAAACTAGTGATAATTCTTAATCAGAAGACAGGCATTCTGACCACCAAAACCGAAAGAGTTAGATAATACAACATTCAAAGATTTTTTCATGGAATTATTTGGGACATAATTCAGATCGCATTCCGGATCCGGTAGCTGATAATTTATCGTGGGATGGATCGTTTGCGTTTGCATAGATTGTATACATGCCAATAATTCAACTGCGCCTGCTGCCGCTACCAGGTGGCCGATCATTGATTTTGTCGAACTTATCGGAATTTTATAAGCGAATTTATCAAATACATTTTTAATAGCATTTGTTTCTCCCACGTCATTCATTAAGGTACCCGTACCATGTGCATTTATATAATCCACATTTTGGGCTTCGATCTTTGCTTCCTGGAGAACCCTTTTTATCGCTTCTGTTGCCCCCCAGGCTTCGCGGGGTTCATCGGTTAAGCGATAAGCATCACAGGTACTTGCATATCCTATAATTTCAGCAATAGGTTTACCTCCGCGTTCAATGCAATGCGCTAAATCCTCTAGTATAAAAACGGCTGCACCTTCACCTATCATAAATCCATCTCTGCGTTTATCAAATGGCCGAGCTGCAGTTCTATACTCATCATTATTTTTGGATATTACTCCTAAGGTACTAAAGGCAATCAATCCGTTGGGATTGATCATTGAATCGCTACCACCACTAATCATAACGTCTGATATACCATTTTTGATTATTCTATATGCCTCACCGATAGCCTGGGCCGCAGACGTACATGCTGTTGAAATTGTCTGACAATGCCCCCGCGCGTTATACTTAATAGCAATGTGGGCGGCTGCCATGTTTGGCAGTGCCTTAAGGGGTGTTAAGGGATGGACATTATTTAATGTATTTTTCCATACTTTGCCAAAATCGAGATGTAATTTCTCATCTTCCTCAATGGAATCAACAACAATCTGCATCATTTGATTTGAATATTGCAAATCCCATAAACCTAATCCTCCTGCACCGAGTGACACACCAAACCTGTAGGGATCAAGACCAGAGGTAACTAAATTTGAATCATTTACCGCCTGCTGTGTAGAAATCATAGCATATTTAATAGCTCTGGACATCGTCTTTAAAGATTTCTGATCATTAATACCAGCGTTAAGTTCGGCATCGGATAACGGAACAGTGGCAGCAAATCTGGTAGGAAGTCCTGATACATCAAAGGTGTCGATCAGCTTAGCCGCCGTATTCCCAGAAACCAAGTTTGTCCAAAAAGAGTCAACTCCGACACCAAAAGGTGTAATGCAACCCATACCAGATATTATTACTCTTCTCTCATTCATCTTAGGTGTTTAAATTCTTAATTTTTGCTTCCCTCAACCATATATCATATACAGTCTGCATCAAATGGCGTGTCTTTTCAGGATAAAATTCATTTGCCTCTCTTAATGCAAAGATCAGTCGTGCCGTCATGACAACCATATCTTCTCTCTTAATCTTTCCTTCCATTTGAGCAGAATCACTATCAAGCGATATGAGCTCTCCTTCAATAGATAGCTGATCACCCGGACGAATCAATGATCTAAATTTTGCCTGTTCAACAATTACAAGTAGCGCTTTCTTTTTAAATTTATATGATACTTCTAATAGAGCTGTACCTGCTTGAGCAAGACATTCAATAAGCATGGCTCCCGGCATTACCGGAAAACCAAAAAAATGATCAACAAAAATATCTTCCGATAAAGCGATGTTTTTAATGGCATATATTTTTTTCTTAACTTCTATTTCTTTAATTTTGTCAATCAATAAATAACGCATAGTGAAAATTCCTTTCGCTAAGATCTCGATAATGGGAGAAATCAGTAACCTTCAATTGTAAGATATTGACTAACTAAAATTAATAAGAACCTAATGTAATCAGAGCAATATAATTATTGATATCTAACCTGAATATTACAATATCGGGAATATAACATGGGATAGAATTTATTGTTTAAATATAAATTTTAGATTTGCCTATTGCAATCTTAAACTTATCTAAATTATTTTTAATTTTATCTCGCAGTAAGAATATATATTTTGACCTCTTTAAAATAAAAACAGATTTAAAGGAATTTTCACGCCACGGTGGTCTTGATCCCTTGATTCAGCATTGTAATCTTGAAATAAACCAAGAAAAAATTAATCAGATGAAAATTTACCGGATCATAGCGGTATCGGGTAAGTAATCATCACATTATCTATTTTACTTACCTAAATTATTTTATATATTGTTCTGTCTTAAAATTCATCTTTTGGAGTTGTCATGTTATCCCAAGTTAAATTAACCATCTTATCTGAAAACAGAGTTACCGATCCCAATCTCATTGCTGAACAGGGATTTTCCATCTTTATTGAAACTCCGAATGGCAATATTTTATTCGATACCGGACAAACGCGTGCCTTTCTGCATAACGCGCAACAATTAAATATTGATCTGAGTTCTATTGATAAGATTATGCTCAGTCATGGACATTATGATCATACCGGTGGATTACCCTTCTTTTTACAAGAAGTAAAAGCGGCAAAAATAATTTGTCATCCTGCATTAACAAATAAAAAATATCGCGTTTATCCTGAAGGTAGAAAAGATATCGGCGTTCCCTGGGAGAAGAAAGAGGTGGAATCCTATGGTGCTAAATTTATCTATAAGACACGGGCATATGAAGTATTGTCCGATGTCTGGATTTCAGGTGAAATACCCCGAAATACCCCTTATGAGCAAATTGACGAAACGTATCAACAACGCGTCTCAGAGAGTTACATCCATGATGAAATTCATGATGACATGTCATTAATAATTAAAACAGAAAAGGGATTAATTGTTCTTTTGGGTTGCGGACATGCAGGCCCCATTAATTCAATAAAACACGCCATGCGACTCACAAAAACCAAACATATTTACGCCGTTATTGGGGGCATGCATTTACATCATGCACCCGATGAAAAAATCGAAAAAATAATGCATAACCTCGAATTGTTAAATCCCGAATATCTGGTTCCTTTACATTGTACCGGATTTAATATGATTAATCGCATGTTCAACCTCTTTAAGGAGCGTGTAAAACTACTAAATGTAGGTGATTCTTTCGAAATTGAATAAGGTATTAAGTTAAATATATAATCGATCTGGCGTGTATCGACTTCTTATTTCGCTTCTACAGCAGGCATGTATTCCTTATAACTCCAGTACCTCAAATCCGGCATTTTCCTTTAGCTGCTCTAAATGCGCCTGATACACCTGTTGCTTTTTGGGCTCTCTAATTTTATCTATAATTTCGCTTCGTAATTCATCGAGCGTTTGGGTATTTTTTTCTCTATCCACAATTTTCAAAATATGATAACCGTATCTGGTTTCTACAATGTCACTGAGTCCGCCTATCGGCACGGAAAAAGCGGCATCTTCAAAAGGTTTAACCATATCACCTTTTTCGAAATTTACATACAATCCCCCCCGATCTTTTGATCCGGGATCTTCAGAGTATTGTTTTGCCAATTCAGCAAAATCTTCACCAGCCTTTGCCCGAGCCAATATACCTTCCATCTTCTCCCGGATATTTTTCTTCTCAGAATCGCTTTTTCCTTGGGTCATTAATAAGATATGTCTTACAGTTGCTTTTCTATCCCCGGAATAATTTTTATCAAATTCATTCTGGATATCTTCCTCACCGATCTCAATTTGATCAGCTACAACATCCTCAAAGTAATGCTGAATGAGAAGGCTGTTTCTGGTATCATCCTTAACAAATTCAAATGAAACATTATTACGTGCTAACATCTCGAGATATCTTTCCTTACCTCCAACATGTGAAAATTGAACATTTAAAACGCTAACAATTTCTTCCTGGCTAACCGCAATGCACTCATCCATCGCTGTTCGCAAAAGTAACT
>SMTZ1_10020010_pt1 | contig 14306 bp, 9 predicted proteins | sample DeeMarSWOR136_30_FD_25667 | JGI IMG/M metagenome (IMG submission 25667) | reverse complement strand
TCCATCCGATATTTGAATTTTCTGTAATATCTGATAATGAATAATCTAATCCTCTACCTTCAATTAAAAAGTCAAGAACTCTAATTACAGGAGAATCCCCTAACGCTTCTCTGAATATAGTAGTTTCTTTCATCATATAATACTATATCTTATCTATTATATAAAACTTTCTAATTTGGTATATTAATATACCAAAATATTAGATAACATTTAAATGTTTTAATGATTTAACCTTAAAAGGATAATGGAAAAAAGAGCAATTCAAGAAAAGATTTTAAGAAAATTAATGGCAATGAAACCTCCTAAATGGGGAAGTTCTCACACTGAAGAAATAAATTTAGTAAAAGGATTGCCGTCACATTTAAGAGGAGAAAAAATTGTCGAAAAATCAATAAAAGAATTATATCAAAAAGAATTTCTCATAAAATCAAAAAAAACTGGTGAATGGCATATTTCATTAAATCCTCAAAAAAGAAAAGAGATATACAAATTCTTAGGATTACCACCAAAATGATGACATAAAGTCAGACATCATTTTATATGGTACAATTTTAAATATCAAATGATAATATCAAAAACTTGTAGATTCTCATCATTTTGGCCATTATCATAAAGCACAGAAAAATATAAAAACAATGACTTGATTTTTCTCCTGTTGACGCGGGTATGATCTAGTGGTTATGATAGACTCATTTATTCGCCGATTCTCGTCACTTTTCTCGACGAGAATCTCCGCGATATTTTCCATGGACTCCTTAAAAATCTTCTTTTTTTCTTTCCATTTTTTTATTATTTTAAAAAGGTAAAAGAAATCAGGCTTGAAACGACCTGATTTTATCATTATCTGAATGGTTAGAATGTCACAGTAAAATCATAAGTAGCCACAAGCTCAGAACCAATATCCAATATCTCAAATTCAGGATTCCTCAAACAAGCATACACACGATAGGTTCCATTACCATTTGTGAAACTGCTGGTACTCACATTATTTGGATTAAAAATTGTATCCAATGCTAGTGTACAACCAGAGTTGATTATTCTCGGTGTAGTCTCATTTACTACCTCTTGCTCTAGAATCCATGTGCTATTTGTTGTATTATAAAACTCTATCTGCATTAATAAATATCCTGTGAAATTAGTAGAGCCAGTGTTTTCTATTTTGGATTGATACCCTGTATAGAAGAATAACACATTGCTCTCGATATGATTGGTTCCATCACTGATATTATATTTCCAGTACCACCATTGACCGTTTTCAGTAGCATTTGAAAATGTCTGGTAATATGTCCCATTGTTAACGCTGTTATTAGTTCCAAATATCTGCCAACTTCCACTGCTATTACTCCACCAGGTGATATTCATTGTATCTCCATCAGCATCATTAATTGTTAGATTCATAACTGGAGCAATAGGAATACCATTAGCTCCATTTATCGGATATAGACTAGTAACACTGGGGTAAGGATTATAAGTCACTTGTATCTCGACCTTTGAACAATACACTGTATACATTCCAATAATTGATGATTCCACTTCAACTAGTAAAGTTTCCACATTAGTCCAAGTCCAAGGACTTGGAGCTCCAGGATTATTTGTTATATCATACCAACTACTCCAAGCTCCAGTTGTACTTGGGCTGAAAACATGAGTACCACCTAATGTCTTTAAATTAATATCGTGAATTGGTGGAACATCACTACCAGAATATTTTCCAAAAACACGGATTTCAACTTTTGATATTGGACCCTTGTCAATATCAGAACATGTATTATCATCACAATGTTCAACATCACGATCTATTGTTGTTGAAGCGTAATTTGAAGTATTACCATCGACCATAGTGCTTGGATTTGTAGCCCAGGCAAATGATGTACTATATCCATGATAGTAATATATAGCTTTACAGGCATCATACCAATATATCTCTGTGTATTTCTCCTGATCAACATCTAATGTTCCGATTTTAATGCCTAGTGTCACTGGTGCATTATACTGTCCATCTCTGGATTTCACCTGTACCTTGTAGTTAAGATTCTCATCCCACCTTAGATATAATGATTCAGACTCATCAACACCTGTATCTTCCTTGATTGTGAAACTTGGAACATCCAGATTTGTATAAGTTTCATTCAGATCAGAAGCATTAAGATAATAAGATGTTCCATTGATTTCAATGTAATCATTTTCTTCTGTCATATCAATCTGAATATCTTTAATCTCCCAGCCAAAACCAAGAACATAGGGTATATCCTCATTGTCAATGTTCTTAATATATGGAATAACTGTAAGCTCGTTGTCATCAGCACCTAGATAGTATCTGATTGCTAGTCGGAAGTCATAACCACCATAATTTAGATTCTTCCAGATTGTAACGTTCACAAATGAACTATTATCCGAATCAATATTTTTATTAAATCCACTAAGCTCATCAGTTCTGTAGATAAGATTCCACTGGTCATTATTGTAATATCCTAGCATTAACACGTTATGTGACCAATAATCGTTATAGTGATTAGTTAACTGGATTCCACTTGATATGTTGAAATAGTAATGATCTAAACTATTCCAGATATGTAAAACTTCACCATCATCTAAATATTCATAACCCACTAGATAAGAACTGTTTGGTGGATCCGTAAGATTGATTGTCTCATTATCACCATAGCTACTATTGATAGTACAAACTGAAATCGTAGCATCAACAGAAACAGTGAAACTATGGCCTGAAGATGTAATAGCGTTATATGCATTATCAAAAGCCCAAATGGTATAATCGTATTGACCAACTTCATCCCATGTATCAATAAAAACACGTTGATAGGTGTTATTTCCAATGTATTTCATTGTAAGATTTTTATAAGAATCATCAGGATAAGTTATGTTTATTCTTACTGTTTTTATACCACTATAGTTACCAGTAGTGTTCTCAGTTACATTAGCAGTGATTGTAACATTGTATCCAAATCCGACAGGGTCAGGGGTATCGTTTACATAGTTTATTATTGGTGGAAGTGTTTCGGTTTTGAATAAGATAGGTGTTGACCATTCAGTTTCATTATAGAATATATCTTTTGCTTTTCCTTTTACATTGTATCCACCTTGGGCTGTCCAAGAGTGTCTTTTGGTAATATAATTTTGAGCAAATATTGGGCCGAACCATCCAGTATTGTTTCCATCTCCCCAGTCAATGTAGTATAAAAAGAGATCATTATCAGTATCATTAGTTGAAATATTATATGTATAGTTTGTATTTATATCTCCGAGATTTGGACCAGTAATAACAGGTATATCAGGTGAAGAATTACCAGCTGATATAGCACTATTTATATCAATAAGGCTATAATTGCTGTTACTAATTTCCAATGGAGTTGTAAAGCTGTCCATTTCGATTCTACATATATCAATATTTGTTGTATTATCTAGTAAAATACCATTATTACTACCAGTGAGATAACTATCCATAATCCTTATCTTGTTGAATTCATCAGGGTTATTATTTTTGATATCAAGACTAGTTGTACATCCTGAAAAATTACATTGGATCTTAATATCTGACAAGTTTTCTAAAAGGATACCTGTTGTATGATTTTGTATAATACAATTTGTTATATCAGTATGATTAACAGGTTTGATTCCGATGTTGCTGTTTTTAATTGTAAAACCATCTATTACAACTCCAAAATGCTGGTCATATATATGGAAGACTTCAGAACCTGTTAGTGTTCTGTTCCATACTGCTATTTCATCTATTGTTCCATTGAAATAGCTTTATCATAACCAATAAATGCATATCTACTTGTTCCAGATCCAGATTTAGAAGTTGAGCCTTTTTGTATACCATCTATATAGATTTTAAGAGTTGTTGAGTTATGTGTTCCAACGATATTATGCCATCCTTCACTAATACTTGAAGAGGAAACAGCGGTTGTAGTATCAAGTCTGAACATTGGAATACTATTCGTGCTGTTCACATAAAGACAATATCCTAATGTTTCATTTGATTGTGATAGTATCGTATCATTACTGTCTGTTCCTTCTTTCCAATAAATCCAACTTGAAACTGTTACATTTTCACCAGTAAGAGCAGTGATACTTGGTAGATTAATTGTGTTGTTAGTTCCATTGAAAACAAACGCACCATTGCCTTTGATTGTTTGTGTTGTAAAAGTTGCATTGTTGTTTGTACCATTATTTCCTGCTGGAGAATAATCAAATATATTGGTTGAATTTGAATAGTTCTCTCCTACTAATGAATGGTTGTTGAAGTGCATTAATAAATCCAAAGAGGTCATGTTGACATTTGCAATAAGATCTGTTTCCTGTAATAGTTCATAGTCATGTGGATTGTTCATTATAATAGAACCATCTATTATCGTTGTTTCTTCATCTTCACCGAAAATGATTATGGATTTATTCAAAACAATGTCTTCATCATATGTTCCATTTTCAACTATTAGAATATCCAGGTTTGTCATGTTATCTATTGCTTTTTGAATTGTATTCCATGTCTTATTTGTTGGGTCATCATTGTTCAGGCTACTGTTTACAATTCCATCTGTTACAAGAGTTACCATGAAAGTATCATTGGCATCTATCTCATTAGTTCGTGATATTGTGTAATCATGGTTTGATTGTTTTTTATTTCTTGTTAATTGGTCTGATATTGAAGCAAACAATGTCATATTTAACGTATAATTTGTATCATTTGTATAATCATCAAAAAGATACTCATAACTCGCCAGTTCATTGATAAGATAGGGTATTGAACCTGATTGATAATAATATCCATTAGGACATGAGTTGTGAGATGATATGGTTATACCATTTGCGTCTTCAGCATTAAAAATATCATCAAAACTGCGTTGAACAAATTCATCATTCCAATCCCACTCAGGTTTTCCCCGACTCCAAATAAGCCTTTTATCGTTATTAGGATTTGATTTAATTATATAAGACTCCTTTGCAGTATCACTACAAATATCATCCCAATCCTGGAAATTTTTTAAAACACCCCCTTTGATGTCTTTTGCAATATCATTTTCAAAATAATCTGCATCCAGGTTTCCATACTCGTCCTTTAGAAGTTCGTATGCTCTTTCTAATCTAACCCCAGATAAAGGATGTTTTTTATCTTCATCTGAATCATTTGGTATTATCGAACCTGTGTTATATGGGTTTAACCATTGATGATGATTTGAACATGCAAGAATATCTGGATATATCGGAGATGTATCTAAAGTCCCTGCTCTCTTAGCAATAAAATAACTATGCATTTGTTCTATTGCAATTATATTTCCTAATCCATCACACCATATCATATTCTGATTGTCATAATCATGAGGGTATCTTTCATCTTTACCTGAAGCTCTATCTGCATTCTCCCACAAGTCTTTTACATCATTTAAATCCTGTCCTACGGGATCTATTACTCGGTCACATTCCATCATAGAACGTTTTTGAAGCCAGATAGATGGCATATCTACAAGATCATCATTCGTATCAACATAACGAGAATTATTTAATCTCAATGCATTTCCAACAAAACCAACATCTTTTTCATTCAAAAATGGCCATTCCCCAATAACTGGAACCCCCCAGAATGCATAATCATACTCTCCATCAATTTTCGCAACATTAATTGTTTTTGATAATATTAACCATATCAAATCACCAAATAAACCACTGCCACTATCAATATTTTGATGAATAAATGTAGCCTCCTCTGAATCTGTTGCATCATCTGTTGCTCCTGTTGTAGTACATATATCAGATATAATCGATAAATTAGCTAATAATATTCCCATATAGAGAACTCTTTCAAGGTCAAATTCATCTATTTTGAAAAAATCTTTAATATTTTCACCAGCATATTTAAATAATTCCTTAATAGCATCCCTAATACCTTTGAATTCATCTAAAAAATCATCAAATCTATGTTCTGCATCATTTTTCCAAGCGTATATATTATCTTCACAGTAATTCTTGAAATCATCATATTTATCTAAAGAGGATAAAAATGTTAAAATAACAAATGGACCTCCATATGTTTCAACAGCCTTTCTACCATACATATAATGACTACTAGCTTTGATTGTAACAATTTCTATATCATTAGGATCAAACTCATTTGAATCTATAGTTGCTATAAATTTATAATTAGACTCTACACTTGCTACTGAAGGCATAAAAACAAGTATACACATTATTAATGCAATACTTGAAATTAATATTTTCCATCTTAAACTTCTTCTATTATAAAATTTGACCAAATCAATTCCTCCGTTATTCATAATATAAGTGTTGCTTTTTAAAACTAATTTTTTAAAAATGTAATTTTTAAACTAAATATTTATAATATGTTAGAATTAACAATATCTTTATCACTTATATAACCATTAAAAAATGTTTCTTCATCATCTTATTCTATTCTTGTAAACAAGAACAATCAATTTCTGAAATATCATTAGTACCTGATAGAGTGTATATGGATTTAAATGATGGATTAAAATATCCGCTACACTCGATGCTTGTTCTAAGAGAAATAAGAATTGCGAGCCCTCCAAATATACGCCAAAGATAATCAAATTCAAGGACTAGGAATATTCCTGCAAGTAGTGTTAAAGGTATTAGGAGAATATATAAGAAAACACAAAAGATTATCCTGCCAACCAAACCTAATGAATTAAGTACCACATTACAAAGACCTTTAACCACTTGTATATGCCCATACCTTTGCAATATCTCATCAATAACTGTTGTTATTTGAGCAAATAGACCTTCAATATTAGATTGTTCTGAAATATTATTACTTATCTTATTTTCCTGTGCAATACCAGTCAATGGAGTAACAAGCATAAGACCTGCACACAAAAGTGTGATAAGGATTTCTTTTTTCAATTAAAATTTCCTCCCATTAATCTAATCCTAATTGAGTTATTTAAATGTTATCGCAATATAAAAAGAGATACAGTAAGTGAACGAAATTGGTTTTAATAAATAGTATCAAGAAATAAAATAATAAAATTCTACTTATTTTCAACCATTGATACTAACAATTTTGACTGATATTAGATATATATGAAAAGTATTTTAGTAAATTGATAATTACAGAAAATTGTAGAAAAAAACCTCTAAATTGTAAAAATCATTAAATGAAATAAATGTCAAATATAAAATCCATTACTATTATATTTAGTTGTATTAAAAAATAATAATTGTAACAATTGTAAATTGCGGATATGATCTAGTGGTTATGATAGTGGCTTCCCAAGCCACTTGCCCGGGTTCAAATCCCGGTATCCGCATTGATTTTCTTTTGTGTCATACTTTATTTCCTGATGAATGTAAGATATTTTGAAAGAAAAATATATATTCTAATAAGAGAACTTTAATTATAAAAAAGGTTGAGGAATGTTTATTAGAAAAATTTAATAATTACATATATATTAATTAATTATTTAATAAGGGGAGGTTATATAAAATGAGACGAAATCTTTTAAAAAAGGAGGTATTAATTGTTACTATAATATTTTTAATTGGTACAAGTATTGATATAACTATAAGTAAATCAAATAATAATTTTATAAATGAACAGGCTCAACATATTAGAGGATATAATTCTTGGATTCAAACAACTGATGAAGACTTCAATAATGGAACAAAATATAATATAAATGTAAGTAAAGATTCATTTCATTTAAGTGAAAAAATAGCTATAAATAATGTTACTATTCTTGGTCCAGAATCTTTTGAAGATATTTGGCCACCAAATAATTGGTTTGAAACTGGAGAATGGAATAAAGAAAATGATCGATCTCATACAGGTGAATATTCAGCTGATTTTGATGGTACCTTATTAGGTAGTTCTGGAATGCTTATAACTCCTAGTATGGATACTTCAGGTAGTTTTACAAATGCTATTTATTTAGAATTTTGGTCATATTCAGAAGGTGCAGATGAATCAGAGTATAATTTAGAGTATTTTGATGGTACCTATTGGAACTTTATTGCTCGTCTGGACAACATTGGACAAGGGTCATGGGCAAAATATACTGATAAAATAACTGATAACAAATATTTCACGGGTAATTTTCGCATTAGATGGGACGTAGAAAGCCTTGATTTAAACGAACATGTTTATATGGATGATGTTAAAGTTACTCTAGAAAAAAAAGAAATCGAGGGTTATGAGACAGATGGAAGTCTGATTTCTCAAACACATGATACAGGAGAGAAAGCACCAGATTATATAAGCCTTATTAACGAAAGTGTTATTCCACCGGAAACTAAGGTTGAGTCTTGGGTACGTGCTGCAGGAACTGAATCTGGTCTGGAAGATGCTATTTGGTATTCAGATATAACTCAGGTACCTAACAAACAGTGGGTTCAGTGGAGGATAAATCTTTCTGGTGATCAGATTTATACCCCAATAGTTTTTGAGGTAAACCTAACCTGGTATTATGAGGAGTTCCCTGTTCCAGATGAAACCTTCGTCGATGATGATTATGATGAAAATACACCTGGATGGGGATATGACCATTTTGACAACATACAAGACGGAGTCGATGCAGTGAATACTTCTGGAACTGTAAACATATACCGAGGGGTATATTATGAAAATGTGATCATTGAAAGATCAATGACATTAATAGGTGAGAACGAAAAGACTACAATTGTTGATGGTAATTCAATTGGTTCCGTACTATCTATTTATAACTCAATTTTATCAATTTCTGGATTAAAAGTGCAGAATAGTGGTTCAGAACTAAACAACGCTGGAATTTTTGTCGAAAGTTCCGAAGTGATACTTAAATCCCTAATTATTCAAGACAATCAACAGGGAATCTTATTAATTAGTACAGAGAACTCTGAAATATTCTTAAATAAGATTCTTAATAATTTTAATTCTGGGATTTCATTAGAAGTTAATAGTAATTATAATTGGATTGCAGGGAACACAATATCTAATAATCTTATTGGTATTAATTCAAATATTGCAGTTGGTAATGAAATTACCCATTATAATGAAGGTTATGATGAAATCTGGAATAAAATCGATAATAATGACTATGGTATCTTTTTATCGGTAGCCTCTAAAGATAACAATATTTACCATAATAACTTCATGGAAAATGATCAAAACGCATATGATGAAGGAACAAATATCTGGGATGATGGTGAAAGAGGCAACTATTGGGATGATTACACAGGTGAGGATTCTGATGGTGACGGAATAGGAGACACCCCATATCCAATTCCTGGAGGAAGTAACCAGGATAATTATCCAATGATGGTTCCAAATGGGGTTGATTTAGAACCTCCAGAGGTTTATATTACAAAACCACAGGATGCCTATTTATACGTTAATATATTAGATATAATTGTATTTGAGATCCCAATTCGTTTTATCATCTTTAATACATTAATTATTGGGAAAATTGACATCGATGTTTATGCAATAGATAATATTTCTGGGATAAATCAAGTAGAGTTCTATATTAACGATGAATTAAAAAGTACTGATAATACTCCACCATATAGTTGGACCTGGGATCAGATAGTTATATTATTCCCCTATGAAATTAAAGTAGTTGCATATGATAATGCAGGCAATCAGGAGTCTGATGTTAAAAACGTTTGGAAGTTCGGCTAATTCTATATTATATCCTTAAATTTTTAATTTTCATTCATCTGTTTAATAATAAATTTTGGATGAAATAATTTAGGTAAAAGATAAATTGATAAAAAAGAGCAAAGAAATAAATTGAAGTATCATGACTGAAAAATTGATTGAAATTCTCTTGTCAGAATAAATATATATTTATATATTAAAATAAATCTGTGACATTATAAAAAATTTATTATATTAAATAACATTCGGGTAAATATTGGAGTGAGCTTAATTGTCAGAAGAAATTAAAGTTGGCGATAGAATAAAAATTATTGAAATGGACGATGGACTAACAACCTTAAAAAAAGGATCAAAAGGAACAGTAAAAAATATTGATAATGAACAAGAGCTCATATGGGTAGATTGGGACAATGGAGAAAAACTAGCCTTGATAATCGGTATCGATAAATATAAAGTAATAAAAAAGTAAATAGATATTAAAACAATGTTTTTTGTTTCATCATTTGTTTTATGTTAGAAAATTTTTGAAGAACAGGCTCTACTCGCTCTATACTAAATTGATATTTTTCTTATTTCTTTAATTTCATCAAGAGTTGGTAAATTTTCTCCACCAATTGTTGCTAATGTATTTTCAACATTACCATTTTTCTTAATTAAATTCAAGCTTTTTTTTGGACCAATTCCTTTAATGCCATCATTAAAATCAGTTCCTATAAGTATTGCCATATCAACTAATTGTTTTTGTGTAATACCAAGTAATCTAAGATTTGATTTTAATCTAATTTGTTGTGGATTAACTTTTGTATAGGCTTCTTTACCAGGAAGTTTACGTCGGGTAGATGTTGTTAGATTTCTTATTAGAATTGGTGAACCAACCAAAAGACAATCGAAATCTTGTGAGCCAGTTGCATAAGCATCGCCTTTTTTTACCATATAACTTGCCTGTGCCTCACCTTCAGAAGGTGACTGAATATATGGAATTCCAAGTGCTTCTAGCAATTGCTTACTTTGTTGTATAATTTCATCAGTGACCCTAGAGGTTTGCTGAGCTTTCGTCCTTGCTTTTTTTATATCTCCTGCTTTAAGTGCTTCTTTCCATTCTTTTTCAGCAAGTTCCTTTCTTTTTTGTCTTTCCTCGAGTGTTTTAGCCTTTAAAGAATGTGGTTTTCCGTCAAAGACATAAACAGGTCTAATTCTTGCTTCTACCATATTACCTGTCCGATGTAAAAGACCAGTAAGGTGAGATGTGATTTCTCCCTTTGAATTTTTTAAAGGTGTACCATCTCTTTGTCGAATACTTGATAAAAACTGATGAATAACATTGTAAGCATCAATTACAATAATTCTATCATGTAAATCTTTAAAGGATATTTTTTCTTGTTTGAATAAATCCCCAATATCAACTCCCATCTTAAAATCTAATATTGCTTGTTTATTTATAAAACATTACACTCTATTTTAATAGAAAATTAATATAAAATAATTTTTTATTCAAGCTATATATAAATTATGGATGAAAAACAGAAAATTCTTTCCACAGTAGGAATATTCCATGCATTAAATGATGGAGCAGTTGCTGCAATTCCAATACTTTTCCCAATTTTTAAAATAATTTTTGATTTAAGTTACACACAAATCGGGGTAATTACAGGTGGAGCTCTTTTTATTAACATTATATTTCAATTGATACTAGGTAGAATCTCAGATGGTAAAAATTCAAGAATAATGCTTTCACTTGGAATCCTTTTAATTAGTTTATCATTATTACTATTCACACAAATTAATGGTTTTTATTCATTGATTCTAGTTATGATATTATTAAGAATTGGCGCAAGTTTTTTCCATCCTATAGGGACTGGTTGGATATCAAGAATTTTTAAAAAACATAGACTTGATTGGGCAATGGGAATACAAAGTGGACTTGCAGATATTGGTGCATTTATTGCAATTTCAACAACTCTTTATATATCAGAAATAACAAACTGGAGATATCCATTATACATTTGGTCAATTGCCGGAGTAATTATACTTCTTTCAGGAATTGCTATAACCAGTAATGTAAAAGATGAATATCTAAATGTAAAAATGATTTCAAAAAGACGGACATTAAAAGAAGCAATTAGAGAAAATATAATTTTTTTAAAAAGAATTCAGCTTATTATCCCTGCATTTATAATTAGTGGGTCCTCATGGGGAATAATAGTTACCTATCTTCCATTATTTTTAAATGAAAAAACTAATCTATCCTTAACAAGTATTGGTTTAATTGTTTCTATTTGGATTGGGATTGGTAGTATTTCATCAATATTATATGGCAGAATATACAATAAATTTGGTAGAAATAATATAGTATTTTTATCATATTTTACAATTGGAATAACAAATATTTTAATTACATATTTTACAAATATTTCATTAATGATTCTAATAGTTATTTTAATGGGTATTACTGTTTTTATTACATTTCCTGCGTTAGTTTCGTATATTTCAGAAATAACTCATGAATCTTCTGAAGGAAAGACTTTTGGAACGATTTTTACTTTGCAGCTTTCTGGAAGTACGATTTTCTTATTTTTTGGAGGGATTTTATCAGATGTTTTTGGAATATGGATTCCTTTTATTCTATTAGGTTTTACCTCTTTGGTTTTTTCAATAATATTATTAACCTTTAGAAGAAAGCCCATCATTTTAGAGTAAAATATCTAGTTTATCAATCCGATAATTTTAAAGAAATAAATAGCATTCATACAATAATGAAACGTAATCTAATATCAATGCTTGATGTTAAAGATGATTTAGAAGAAATAATCAATCTTGCAATAAAACTTAAAAGGAAATCAAAAAATGGTGAATCAATTGAACTTTTAAAAGGAAAAACTCTTGGGATGATATTTGAAAAATCTAGTACTCGTACGAGAGTGTCATTTGAAGTAGGGATGACAAAGCTTGGGGGACATGCAATTTTTTTAAGTAAAAATGATATTCAACTTGGAAGAGGAGAAACGATAGAAGATACTGCACTTGTTCTATCAAGATATTGTGATATAATAATGTACAGAGCGGCAAGTAATGAAGCGATGAAGGAACTTGCAAAATTTGCAACTGTTCCAGTTATTAGCGGACTTGATAATAAGGAGCATCCTTGTCAGATAATTACTGATTTGATGACAATTAATGAGTATAAAAGAAAACTGAAAGGATTAAACTTTGTTTACATTGGTGACGGTAGAAATAATATGGCACATTCTTATATTTTAGGTTGTGGTATCGTTGGTATGAATATAAAAATAGTTTCGCCTAGAAATTATTGGCCAGATGAATATTTTGTTAAAGAATCAAAAAAATATGATATAAATTTGGATATCACAGATATTGTTGATAATTGTACAAAAAATGCAGATATTGTTGCAACAGATACTTGGGTTTCAATGGGTGATGAGAAAGAAAAAGAAAAAAGAATCAGAGATTTTCAGGGTTATACTGTAAATGAAAAATTAATGAGTTTAGCAAAAAAAGATGCAATATTTTTACACTGCTTACCAGCATATTATGGTTATGAAGTCACAAAGGAAGTAGCACATGGAAAACAATCAGTGATTTTTGATGAAGCTGAAAATAGACTATGGGCTCAGATAGCAATAATTGTCACACTTTGTAAATAATTATTTTTTTCGAATTCAGATTATAGATAATACCGATAATATTTGTTGTAGTATAGGAAATCTATCAAGAATTTTTACTAAGAAATTATAGAATGAAACTCTTGGTCTTGGTGTCTTTAGATAAACACTTATTATTTCAAAATCGGACTCATTATTTGAATTTACAACCTTTACTTCACCAGTAAATTCAGTATTTTCGTCTTCTGGGACTATCACACTTACTTGAACGGTAATGTTACCATCCTCTGGTAATAGATTAACACCATTCTTGGGTGTAAAGGTCCAATCTCCCCATTCTGGCCACTCAGTTATTGTCCAATCAAGCTCTGAATATTCTTCACCAATATTTTCAACTGTAAAACTGCTTGTTACTTCTGTTAATGGTTTTACTTTTTCCCATCTTAGCTCCCCTTCGCAATTTAAATTAGGTATAACAGAAATCCATTTACCAGTTAATCCTTTTATACAAAAGTTTGCAGACTCGTTCCATGATGGATCACTGAATTCATAGTTGTATAAATCAATCCATGTTGAATCCTCTTTGTAGTAGCTTTCACCAGGTGAAGCAGCAGATTTTACTATAACACTAGATTTACTAGCACCAAGTAAAACAGGGATTTCAGAGGTACGGTCGATTGGATGGCCACCATTTGATAATTGAACATATATATAGAAATCATCATAAGATTGAATATTAACAATTGTATCAAGTTCTATTGTATGAAAACCTTTATAATCAGTAGTTCCTGTTTTTGAAGAAAGCTCATCTTGTAATTCTCCACTAGTAAATTCATCATATATTTTTACTGTGTATATAACATTATCCTCAGCAGTATAAAAACTAACAGCAACGATGTCTTCATCCCCTATTGCAGTAAAAGCATTGAATGTCTCAGATACATTAGTTAATGTATCACGCCATCCATGATAATCATGAGAGTAAAAATAGTCGAATGGTTCACACTCGACACCTTGATATGAAACAGCCCCCATTTCAGGATGATGACCACACC
>SMTZ1_10004312_pt1 | contig 14306 bp, 12 predicted proteins | sample DeeMarSWOR136_30_FD_25667 | JGI IMG/M metagenome (IMG submission 25667) | reverse complement strand
AATTCAACCCTCAGATATTCGAATTTTTTCAGATAAAGAATATAAAGATGTTGATGCTAAAGTACAAAATAATTTATCTCCTTCGTCTATTGTTTTTGCTGTGAAAGAAATTCCCATCTACTTATTTGAGCCAGGGAAAATATATGTATTTTTTTCACATACAATTAAAGGTCAGAAACAAAATATGCCTATGTTAAAAAAAATGATGAAGTTAGGTTGTACGCTGATTGATTATGAAAAAATTGTTGATAAAAATGGTAAACGACTTGTTTTTTTTGGAAAATTTGCTGGTCTTGCTGGTATGGTTGATGCTCTATGGATTTTTGGACAGAGAGCAAATTGGGAAAAAATAAATACACCTTTTAATAAGATAAATCAAACAATTAATTATAAGAATTTAGAAGATATAAAGAGAAAATTTAAAGAAGTAGGTAAAGAAATTGAAGAAAAAGGTTTACCAAAATCTATTACTCCTTTTATTGTTGGTTTATCTGGTTATGGAAATGTATCATTAGGTGCTCAGAAAATACTTGACTTTTTGCCTATAAAAACTATTAATCCCAATGAAATAGAGTCGGTTTATAAAAATCCTTTAAATAAGACTATTTATAAGGTTGTATTCAAAGAAGAACATATTGTTCAACCTATTTCACCCATAAAAAAATTTAATTTACAAGATTACTACACTTATCCAGAGAATTATCACTCTGTTTTTGAAGAGTACGTTCCCTACCTTTCAATTTTAATGAATTGTATTTATTGGAGTTCTAGATATCCTCGTCTTGTTACAAAAGAATTTATGAAAAATTTTTTTAAAACTAGTAATAATAGACGTTTGAAGTTAATAGCAGATATTAGTGTTGATATAAATGGTGCCATTGAATTTACAGAAAAAACAACCTCTTCAGATAATCCTGTTTTTATTTACAATCCACTTACTGATAAAATAACAGATGGATATAAAGGTGATGGAGTAATTGTTTTAGCTGTTGATAATCTACCCTGTGAAATACCACGTGAATCATCACAATATTTTAGTGAAGTCCTACTGCGTTTTATTCCAGATTTAATGAAAGCGGATTTTAAGATAAATAATTTTGAGGATCTTGAATTACCTTTGGAGATTAAAAATGCTGTAATACTTTTTAAAGGTAGATTAACACCTAATTATAGCTATATCAATAAATTTTTATAAGTATCTTCTTATCGGTGCTAATAATTTACATAGTAATTAAGGAAGTGATTTTTTATGAAGAATGTACTTGTTCTAGGTGCAGGAATGATTTCTAAACCAATGGTAACATACTTACTAGATAAATCAGATATTTTTGTAACAATGGCTAGTAGAACTCTTAATAAAGCTAAAAACATAATTCAAAATCATCCGCAAGGTAAAGCATTTGAGTTGGATGTTAAAAATGATAAACATGTTGAAGATTTTATAACAAAGGCAGATATTGTTGTAAGTCTTTTACCTTATAATTATCATTTTAAAGTTGCAGAAATGTGTATTAGAAATAGGAAACACCTGGTTACAACATCATATGTTAGTGATCAAATGAAAGGACTAGATAAAAAAGCAAAGGATTGCGGTATGTTAATTCTTAATGAGTGTGGTCTAGATCCTGGTATTGATCATATGTCAGCTATGAAGATTATACATAAGGTGGAAGAAAATAATGGTAAGATTATTAGTTTTAGATCAACTACAGGTGCTTTACCAGCATATGAATCAAACAATAATCCATTTGGATACAAATTTTCTTGGTCTCCAAAAGGAGTTCTACTTGCATCTAAAAATCCTGCTAGATGGCTTGAGGATGGAAAAGAGGTAGTAATACCTGGTGAACAATTATTTGAAAATTATAAAATGCAGAATGTAGATGATATTGGAACATTTGAAAACTATCCTAATAGAAACTCTTTACCATACAAAGAAATCTATGGATTAAAAGAAGCAAAAACGGTTTATCGCGGGACATTTAGAATGCCTGGTTGGTGTGAAACTTTACGAAAAATAGTTGCATTAGGTTGGTTAAATGATAAACCTATTGATGGTTTTTCTGGAAAAACTTATTCTGATTTAACAAGATTTTTAATTGGAGTCAGGCTTGAAGATGATCTTATAACGTCTACTGCAAAATATCTTAATTTAGAAACTTATTCAACTATCATTAAAAGACTTGAGTGGCTTGGTCTTTTTGGAAATGAACCCTTACCAAATGATAAAAACAACCCACTTGACTACTTAAATGTATTAACTTTAAAGAAAATGTCAATGGGTAAAAATGATAAAGATATGATTGTAATGCATCATGAGTTTATTGCTGATTATTCATCTAAAAAAGAATACATAACATCAACTTTAGTTAATTATGGAATAGCTGGTGGTGATACATCTATTGCTCGAACTGTTTCACTACCTGCAGCAATAGCTGTAAAAATGATTGTAAATAATAAAATAAAGTTAACAGGTGTTCAAATACCTGTTATACCAGAATTGTACAATCCAATATTGGACGAATTAGAGGAAATGGGTATAAAATTTTTTGAAAAAGTTCATAATCTTTAAAGATTTATTCTAATAGAAAATTACTTTTGTTAAAAAAGCTGTATTGCATATAAAATAATTGTTCGGTTTTTTCCAAACATTTTCTGATAGTATATAAACCAAGAAATATATGATAATTCGTCAATCTAGAAATAGTGTTAAATTATGAATAAAAATAAATTGAAGCCAAGTGGAATTATGCTATCTAGTTTAATAATAATTCTAAGCTTTGTTTATGCTATAAATATCCAACCTAAGGTAATAGGTGATTCTGAAAATCTAAAAGAAATATCAAAAGTAAAAATAGGTAACCGAAATTTAGAAAACCCAATATCTTATGATCATAAATATCTAAGCGACGATGAAATTCCTCTTATAAAAAATAGATGGTATACTAATGTATATAATAACGATTTTATAGATTTATTTTGCATAAATAATTTTCTTCAAAAAATTTCAAATTATATGATTAAAATGTATAATCTTAGAGGTTTTAATGAAATTAATACTTCAAGTATAGGATAATTGGCCATACCGGGAGAGGGGAAAGCATTCCATCGATATCCTCCCTTTTTTTTTACCTCCTCCTGCCCCCTCTCTCATTTTTATAATCTTTACCAATACTATTTTATAATTATTATCGATACCGCTCTAACCAATAAAATAACAATTTTATGGGGATAATTATATGTCAATTAAACCAACCGATGTTCATAATAAATTAAGTAAGTTTATGCTTGCAGATGGTCTTGATATTGTTTTAGATTTGAAAAAAAGTAAAGGTTGTCAGATATACGACTCAAAATCTAAAAGGTACTTACTTGATTGTTTTTCATTTTTCGCTACATCTCCTCTTGGATGTAACCACCCTAAATTGATTGATGTGGATTTTATAAAGAAACTTGGAGAAATATCAGTTAATAAACCAACAAATTCTGATGTATATACTGTTGAGATGGCTGAGTTTGTAGATTTCTTTGCGAAAATTGCAGTTCCTAGTTACTTTAAACATTTGTTTTTTATTAGCGGCGGTGCGCTAGCTGTTGAAAATGGTTTAAAAACTGCTTTTGACTGGAAGATAAGAAAAAATATGAACAATGGTAAAGGTGAAATTGGAACTCAAGTTATACATTTCAAAGAAGCATTCCATGGAAGAACTGGATACACTTTGTCTATGACTAATACTTTTAATCTAAATAAAATAAAGTTTTTTACTAAGTTTAATTGGCCAAGAATTACAAATCCAAAAATTCGTTTTCCTTTAAATAAAGAAAATTTAGATAATGTTAAAGAGCTTGAAAAAAAAGCAGAAGATGAAATAATTGATACATTAGATAAAAATCCAAATGATATAGCGGCACTTATTATTGAGCCTATTCAAGCAGAAGGTGGAGATAATCACTTTAGAATGGAATTTTTTCATACTCTGCGTAGATTATGTGATGAATATGAGATGATGTTTATTTTGGATGAGGTTCAAACTGGTGTTGGATTAACAGGAAAAATGTGGGCTTATCAGCATTTTGATTTTGAACCAGATGTTCTTGCTTTTGGTAAAAAAACTCAGGTATGCGGTATTATGGTTAGTGATAAAGTAGATGAGGTTGAGGATAATGTATTTAAAGTTTCAAGTAGACTTAATTCAACATGGGGTGGAAATCTTGTTGATATGGTTCGTTGTCAAAAATATCTTGAGATAATTAAGGATGAAAACTTAATTAAAAATGCTGAGGTAAAAGGTAAACATCTTCTAAATGGTCTTGAAGAACTTGCTCGAAATTATCCTGAGAAGATTTCTAATGCTCGTGGTAGAGGCCTTATGTGCGCTTTTGATTTACCAACGCCTGAAAAAAGAGATGAATTAAAAAATAAGTTGTTTTCAAATGGTATGATTATTTTAGGTTGTGGTGCATCTACTATTAGATTCCGTCCACCATTGATTATATCATCTGAGGAAGTTGATAAAGCTCTTGAAATAATAGAAAAAACCCTAAGAACAATTTGATTATCTTTTTATTAAATTAAAATAAATGCTAAACCTTATTTTTAATATAAGGAATGATTTCTTCTATTTTTTTCCGCTCTTGTTTTGTTGTATCTCTATTTCTTATTGTAACTTTATTGTCTTTAAGTGTATCATGATCAATGGTAATGCAAAAGGGTGTACCAATTTCATCCATTCTAGCATAACGACGACCGATTGTACCACTTTCATCATAATAAGTAATAATATCTGCATTTCTAAAATTATGATCTATTTCTTGTGCAATTTTAATTAAACTTTCATTTCCAACTAGTGGAAACACACCAACTTTTATAGGAGCAATTAGTGGACATAGTTTAAGTATCGTATAATCTTCTTCTTTCTTTTTGGTTTCAATATAATTATGTTCAAGAACAAAATATAATATTCTATCAATTCCGTATGATGGTTCTATAACATGAGGAACAAATTTTTCACCAAAGACTTTTTCTTTTAATTTTTTTATCTCATAACAATCAGATGGTATCTCTATTGTTTTATTATTTATAACAATAGAAATAGTTTTTTTAGTATCCTTTATTTCCATTTTTTCTAAATGTTTTTTAATTATTCCAGCTTTATCTTTAAACAAAGGACCGAGTTTATCCATCTTAGGAATAATTTTATTTATTTCAACAATTTTTGGTTCATCATATTTTTTCATTGCATACATATCTACTTTGGATGAATCAATATGAGCACTTAAATCATAAGCAGATCTATCAGCAATTCCTACACATTCTACCCAACCAAAACGTTCACTAAAAAGTTCTGCATCCCAACACTCAGTAGCATAATGCGCAAGCTCATTATCTGAGTGTTTTCTAAACCTAAACTTTTTAGGATCAACTCCAGCAGTTAATAAAAATTCTTGTGTTAAATACATATAAAACGCAAGTGCCTGATTATTTATTACCTTGTTATTAACAGCTTTTTCAACTGTCATTTTCATTTCTTTTTCGTTATCATAAAGATAAAGCTCATTATTTTTTACTTCATCGAATCTAGTATGTGTTTTATCATTTGGATTAAAAAAAATTTCAGCCTCAGCCATAGAAAATTCTCTTAGACGAATTATACCTTGTCTTGGCGAAACCTCATTTCTATAACCTTTACCAACTTGAACAATCCCAAAAGGTAATTTTTCCCGAGCATATCTATAAAGAAGATGAAAATCTGTAAAAATACCTTGAGCAGTTTCTGGTCTTAAAAAAGCATCCCTAGTAGTACCAATACCAATTTTTGTTGAAAACATAAGATTAACATAGTGCGCATCCTTCAAAATTGTACCACATGTAGGACATTTAACTTTTTCTTTTTTAACAGCATCCTCTAAATTTGTTTGTTTTATTATATCTTCGACTTTAAAAGATTGTTTACATTTCTTACAATCGACAGTTAAATCGGTAAACTCTTTAACATGACCTGAAGCATCCAAAACCTCAAATAAAGTTACAATCGGAGTACTTATTTCATAACAATTATCTTGTAAAAGAAAAATTTTTCGCCATAGATTCTCAATATTTAGCTTAAGTTGTGAACCAAGTGGACCATAATCATAAAAACCGGCAACACCACCGTAGATTTCAAAAGAAGGGTAAATAAATCCTCTACGTTTAGCAAGCATCATTACTTTATCATAAATATCTTGAGACATAAACTGAATTCTCCAAACAAATATCAGAGTGGAGCTATTAGATTTATAATATACAAGCCATTAAATCAATGTCGGTTACCATACCAATAAGTCTGTCATTAGCATCAACAACTGGGATATGACTTATGCGATTTTTAAGCATTTTTTCTGCAACTTCTTTAACAGGTGCATGTTTAGAGACTTTTATTACATTTGTAATCATAACTTCCTTAACAGCAACCGAAGGTAAAGAAACCTCAGACGTTGAATAATGGAATCTTACAGTATCTCTAATTCCCTCCCATGTCCAGTCATCCTCATCTCCACCCATACCTAGATCAGTAATAGAAACACTTTCACGTATATGGCTGAGCTTAAACAAATCTCCATCACTTACAATACCACATAATTTTCGTTCATCGTTTAAAATTGGAAGTGCATTTTCACGTGTAATATTTATAATTTCCATAACAATATTTATTGGTGTATCTTGATAAATTGGAACAACCAAATTTGTAAAATATTTTTCGATACTTGTAGTTAAATTTTTATGTAACCCTTTCAAAACATCAGTTGGACTAATTATTCCAACAAGTTGTTTTCTTGTGTTAATGACAGGTAAACCATGTATTCTATTTTCATATAATAATTTAGCAGCAACTTTCACATCTTGGTCTTTTCCAACAGAAAAATAATCCTTACTCATAAGAAGTGCTAATTGGTCTTCTTCAGGATTTTTAAAAATATCCTGTCTTGTAATAACTCCAACCACAACCTTAGTATCTTTTTTTAGCACTGGCATACCTGAAACGTTATGCTTTGCAAGAATTCTTAAGGCGTCTTTTACTGTACCTGGAACATATCCAACGATTAAATCATCTGACATTACATCTTCTACTTTCATGTTTATCCCTCTCAATTACCCAATTGAAACATACAAAGGCTTTAATGTTTTTTTATTCAATACAACAAAGTCAGCCTTGGAGTTGGCACCAAGAATGTCACAATTCAGATTTAAACCTTTCCTCGCTCTAAATGTAATAATATTTAGTAATTCTTCCATTGAAAATTCTTTATATTTATTTTTTATAAATTTTATTTCGTCTATGATATTTGGTGAATTTAACATTGAGTTATCAGTACCAAACATTAAGTGTATACCAACTTTTTTCATTAATTTAATATTTGGTTTTAAACCATAAAAATTATTAGATCGCAAACATAAAACTATTGGAATATCGTTTTCTTTAACTCGGTATAAATCTGATTCTGTAGCCTTAACCATATGTACTAAAAAATCTGGTTTTAAATCAAGAATATCATCAATATTTTCTCTAAGTATCTCACTTGCATGAATAGCAAATAATTTTTTTCTTTTTTTAATATGATTAGAAATTTTTTTTAATTCAAAAAAATCCCAATCAGAGATACTACTTAGACCTATACCATTGGAATTTTTTAGTAAAATTTCAATTTCTTCAGTATCGTATTTAAGTTCCGCAGGCCTAGAAAAAATAATTGCTGTAACTTTTTGGTTTGTTAGAGCTTTATTAAGATCAAAAATACCTTTCAAACCACCCTCTCTAAAATCACAAAATTTTGTTATACCAGAATTAAACATAATACTAATTGATTCTTTCATCCCTTCTATAATTTCTTTTTCTTTTGCTTCTTTTAATAACTTATGTTTTAGCCCCTCTGGTGGTTTAACCAATTCTATTACATTTTTCGGAAGTTTAATTTTTCTTTTTTTAATAAAGGAGTCACCAATATGTGTATGTGCATTAATAAAAGATGGAACAATTAAACCTTTACATATTGGTTTTTTTAAAGGATGTCCTTTTCCAAATTCAAATATTGTATTTTTTTCAAAACCCAGGTATCCATTTATAAAACCTTTTTCTGTTAGTATTTCACCTGAAACGTAATCCATTGGAAATAGGTAAATGTAAAAGTGTGTTTAAATCTTAACCTTATTTTATTGTTTTTACCCATTCATAAACAGGTTCAATAAGTTTTTTTATCCTTTCTTTTTCTTCATTCATTGGTAATGGTTTCCAATCGTCTGCTGGTTCAAAATGAAAATCTGTTACTGCTCCGATTCTATCTTTTTTTGGTTTGAAAATTATCTTTAATGGCATACCAAATTCAACATCCCATGGATTAACACCATATAGCTCATTCGCAATTGCTACTTTACTTTCACCAATTACTGCATAAACCAAAATAATAGGTAGTTTCTTCAGAGAAGATTTTCCACTCCAACCAGCAACTGTCCATGTATGGACTTTAGCATTCAGTGGCATTTCGATCCATTCAGTTTTTTCAAGATTACAGTCTAAATTCCAACAATGAGTCCGTGCAGGTACCCATATATCACCACACCTAGGACAACGAGTACCAAGTATTTTTCCTTCAAGTAATCCAATAAAAAAAGGGCTATTCCATCCATGTCGTATAATATATAATTGATCGTAGTGAAGAAATTGATTCATAGTCATTCTATCTTCCGATATTTCATGACCAATAAAAGCTAATCCTGTTTCTTTTACATTTGCTGGTCTATACTCTTTTTTTTCGGTAAAACTCGGCTCATATGCAAATTTTTTCTTTTTATTATTAATGATCATTGCTTGACTCATTATTAGTGCCTCCTTAAAATGAAATTTGATATACTTGTTCCTGTTCCTGCATGGCTATTTACAATACCGCATTCTGCATCAGGAACTTCTGTTTTTTTACTTAGATGTTTATTTGGAATCATGCCAGATAGTTGGTAAAAACACTCAATTGTACTCATAAGCCCAGTTGCACCAACAGGATGTCCATAACCAATCAATCCACCACCTGGATTCATAGGTATTTGACCATGCATAAATGTACTTTCATCACGAATAAATTGAGCAATATTTTCATTATTTGCTAAACCTAATGCTTTGTAGATTTGAGCTTCAGATGTAGAAAATGCATCATGTATTTCACCAAAATCAATTTCATTTATAGGATTTTTTATACTAGCCATTTTATATGCCTGTTCCGCGGAATTTCTACAAGCACCAAATTCAGTCATCTCAGGATAACCATGACCATATAGCTCAATCCAACTAGGATAGTTTAACCTGTCACCAGCTCTAATAGTACAACTAGATAAACCTATACCATCTACTGTAACATAACCATCTGGATTAACTTTTTTTGCATATTCTTCACAACAAACAAGAACAAAAGCAACTCCACGGGACATAAGACAACAATCATATTTTTTTAGAGGATATGAAATCAATTTAGAATTCATTACATCATCAATTGTTATAAATCTATGTTCACTTCTATACCACTGTGCCTTTGGATTATCCATAGCATTATTTTTGTTTTTAACAGCAATAGACGCAACATCTTCTTCTGTAACCTTATTATCCTTCATCCATTTATTTGCCATAGCTGCATAATAAATTGGATAAATTCCACCAACCATTAGTTCATATCTTATATCTGAGGCCATTGCAATAAACTCACTACCTTGGGATTGCGAAACCGAATCCATAGTTTCCCAACCAACAACACCAACAACATCATGATGACCAGACATCACCGCTAATGCTGCTGCGTATAAAGCTGATCCACCTGTGTTTCCACCATTTTCAACACGATAATGCGGTAATCCTACTAAACCAAGATGATCATGAATTATCCATTCGGGAGCAAGCTGATGACCAAAATGAACAGAAAAATGGGAATAAATCATCAAATCTATATCTCTTAAAGAAAAATTAGGAATATCTTCTTTAGTTTCTTTTACACATTCTGCTGCTCCACCTTCTATGCTTTCAAAACCAGTCGGCCCATAATCAAAAGGAGTAGTTGCTCCTCCAATAATACAAATTTTCCTTGACATGTCTATCACCCTTTCGTCATAAGACGAAAAAAGATTTTTACAAAACCCCTCTCATTATTAGATGTAATAACTATTTAATTGAAAAATGTTTTCGTTTTTTGTCGTATAAAATAATTATTTTCCGATCACCATTTTCAAAGGATCTATATCTTTTAAAATTTTCAATTCTCTCTTTGAAGGGGGTTTAGTAACTATAATATCTTTTGGAATAATAATTTCAAAACTACTATTATCTTTTATTTGATCTATATTAACTCCGGGATGAATTGAAATCAATTTCATTTTCTTTGAATTTTTATCAAAACCATATACTCCAAGTTGTGTTATTACTCTATATGGACCACTATCTTTTGGTAATCCAATTTTTTCTCTGGAATCATAACCATTTAGATACCCTGGAGTTGTAATAAAATCTAATTTTTTTACAAATCGATATTTATCCTGCCTCATTATAATAATTGTTTTATAACTTAGAGATCCGACATCATTGGCGCCACCACTACCTGGTAATCTAACTTTTGGATGTTCATAAGGACCAATAACTGTTGTGTTAATGTTTCCATGTACGTCTATTTGTGCGGCTCCCAGAAATCCGTAGTCAATATAACCTGCTTGAGCCATTGACATTGAGTCATGCATACTTGATGCTGCAACTGCCATATAGAAAGTTCGAGAATCTCCAACAGATATTGGAAGAACAGGTATTTCTGGACCTATGCCTCCAGCTTCAAAAAATAAAAGTAAATTTGGAGCATGGGTACGTTTAGCAAGTATAGAAGCAATTATTGGAAGACCAGTTCCAACAAAAACAGATTTGTTATCCTCGAGAATATTTGATGCTACACATGCAAGTAATTCAGTAGAGGAATATTTTTTTATCTGTTTTCTAGTTTTTTCTTTTTTTTCAATCCATGGGGCACTCATTGATACTTTTAGTTGTTCAATTTTTCTAAGTTTTTCAAGTTTATTTTTTCCACCTATTAATTTCAAATAATCTTTGAAATCGTTAGTACTAAAAACATATTTTTTTAGATAATTTTCAACTCCTTCATCTGTTTTTGAAATTTTTAACCATTCACTAATATGATCTTCATCAAAAAAATATTGATAAGGCATCTGGCATGGATGTGCACCAAAAGGAACTTCTACAACACCATCAACTAAATAAAAAGGTATAACTGTTTTATTTGGTTCTTGTCTAATTTTTTTATTATCAACTATTTTTTCAGTTGTTATAATTACACGTCTTGCAGCACGTGAAAGTTCAAAATCTTCAACTATAATTCCATCTATTTGTGCATTACCATAAATATCGCATCTAGGAACATGTATTATTCCGACATCTGGGTAACAAGCTGGAAGTAGACATACAGGTTTTTTACTAAACGGATCTTCTATGATTTTAGCTGAGCTTTGTTTAAAAGTATCAGTACCAAGTAAAACACGAGTTGGGATAAACGGCAAACCCATCATTGCTGCAAGAAATCGCCATTGATAACCAGCGTTACTTATTTCACCTATTATATTGCATTTTCCTGTCTCAACAGCTCTTCTAGATGCAGGAGATAATCCTCTTAATTCATGTCCAAAAGAGTAAGCAACTTCTACATTATTTACACATCTAGCTCCAACAAGAAGATCAAGATCATGAACAGCAGTTTTTCCAGCCATAGTTAGATTACGTTTATTCTGTCGTATTATCTCATATATTATTGACATCGACACACGTACATGACCAAAACCACCCAATGCAATGAAATCTTTATCTCTAACAAACTTTTGTACAGCTTCTTTTTCAGTTATTCTTTTATCCTTTAGCTCTCTTGATTTGTTTTTCATAACCCACTGACGATTTACATCAGGATCAAACCATCCTATTAGTTTTCCGAGTCCATTATCGGTAATGTTAATTAGTTTTTTACTCAATTGCTCGCTCCCTTTGTTTTATATGAAACAAACAATAATTCAAAAAATCATCGGAATAGTTTTAAATTTTTTTTTAAAAGAAAATCTAAAATAGTTTAATTTATTTACCTTCACCAACTAAAATGGGGGTTAAACATAGATGAAAAAAGAATTTATAGAGGGCGATATTAAAATAACTATTGATTACGATAAATGTACAGGTGTAGGAGAATGTGTTACTGCATGTCCGGTGGAAATATTTGAGGTTAAGGATGGAAAGGCAGTAATAAAAAATTTAGGTGAATGCATTGAGTGTTGCGCTTGTGTAAATGCTTGTCCAAATGGAGCAATTGAGCATAGTTCCTGCTAATTAATTTTTTTATTTGAAAAAAAATTTCGAAAGTTTTAAATAGCATATTGTAATATATGTTAATTTGTAATAATTACAATTTAAAAATTATTACAAAATAAATGGTGGAATATTTGGAAAAATATGTTGAACAATTAAAAAACAATAATCTAAAAGTAACTCATCAAAGATTAGAGATACTAAAATATCTAGATACTCATATAACACATCCAACAGCTGATGAAATATACTCTGAGTTAAAGAAAAAAAATCCATCACTTTCAAAAACAACGATTTATAATTCACTTGAAACTTTACAGAAAAGTAATTTAGTTCAAAATTTAACAATATCAAGCACAGAACAAAGATATGAAATTAAAGACCAAATGCATCACCATTTTTTATGTAAAAAATGTAGAAAAATAATTAATATTGAAATTACCTGTCCAAACTTAAATAAAATGCTACAACAAGGACATCAAGTAGAGGAAGTTCATGGTTACTTTAAAGGTTATTGCAAAGAATGTTTAAAAAAAATAAAAAAGGTTAAAAAATGAATTCAAAAGCGTTACACAAAATCTCATATGGTTTATACGTGGTTTGCTCTAAAGATAAGGATAAAATAAACGGTCAGATTGCAAATGCAATTTTTCAAGTAACAGCAGAACCGCAAACAATTGCAGTAAGCATTAATAAACAAAATCTCACACACGAATTTATTGAAAAAAGTAAAGTTTTTTCTGTATCTGTTCTCTCAGAAAATACTCAAATGAAATTTATTGGAACATTTGGTTTTAAATCTGGTAGAGAAATTAATAAATTTACTAATGTAAAATATAAATTTGGAAAAACAAAAACACCAATAATTTTAGATAATACACTAGCGTATTTTGAAGTTAAATTAATAGATAAAATTGATATTGGTACTCATACAATATTTGTTGGTAAGGTTGAAGATGCCGAGATATTAACAAAAGAAAATCCTATGACTTATGAGTTTTATCATAAAGTTAAAGGAGGTTATTCACCAAAAACCGCACCAACCTATAGTAGTGAAGTTGATAAAAAAATTGAAAAAAATTTGGAGGAAGAAAAAATGGACAAATATGTTTGTGAAGTATGTGGATATGTTTATGATCCAGTAAAAGGAGACCCAGATAATAATATAGCACCAGGAACAAGATTTGAGGATTTACCGGATGACTGGGTTTGTCCTATTTGTGGAGCAAATAAAGAAGCTTTTCATAAGGAGTGATATTACTGAATAAAATTGAAATAAAAAAAGATATTTACTGGGTTGGTGCAATAGACTGGGATTTAAGGAGTTTCCATGGATATAACACCCCTAGAGGAACAACTTATAATTCATATTTAATTATTGATGATAAAATTACTTTAATTGATACAGTAAAACATCATCTATATAATGAGATGTTAAACAGAATTAAGGAAATTATTAATCCCTCAAGGATAGATTATATAGTATCAAATCATGTTGAGATGGATCACTCTGGTTCTATTTTAAAACTACTTAAAATCTGTCCAAAGGCTCAGACAATAACATCTACTCGGGGAGAAAAAGGTTTGCATCTACATTATAAAAAAGATTTTAATATGAAGATTGTAAACTCTGGTGATAAACTTAGTATTGGAAAAAGATCACTTACATTTTTTCATATACCCATGGTTCATTGGCCTGATTCAATGGTTACTTATATTCCCAGTGATAAACTTCTACTTCCCAATGATGCTTTTGGTCAACACATAGCTTCTGCTGAAAGATTTGATGACGAACTAGAATGGGGGATTTTAAAGGAGGAGGCGGCAAAATATTATGCAAATATCGTAATGCCTTATTCTGATCAAGTAAAAAAAGCTCTAGACGCTCTTACAAAACTAGACGTAGATATGATTGCTCCTAGTCATGGTATTATCTGGAAAAAACAT
>SMTZ1_10004762_pt1 | contig 14307 bp, 14 predicted proteins | sample DeeMarSWOR136_30_FD_25667 | JGI IMG/M metagenome (IMG submission 25667) | reverse complement strand
AAGGATTGATAAATCTCTTAAAGTTATCGCAATCATAATCAGAGAAATGTGTCCATTCGTAACCAAATCGATCCATAGTATCTTCTTTTTGTTTATTTTCTTTATCTTTTGTTTGGAGTATTGAATTGTTAAGAAATTCTGGATGATTATTGAAAAAGTCAGGATAGAGTTCTGGTAACTTTTTAAGTAGCGGAAAGGTTAGCAATCTTGGGATTCCTTTAATAATTGGAAATTTTTGTCTGCAGGAACAGCGAAGTATACCTTCAATAATTTCTTTTTCATTCTGTAAACTGATCTCTAAGTTCAGCTCATTATTACATTCAGGACATATTAACCATTGTAAGAGCTTTTCTTTCATTATTCTCTATTATTAGACCAAGTATATTTTTTTACAGAAAGGAGATGTTATTAGGAATAGTGTACTTAAGAATAAAGTCTTTAACTCTTTGAATGCCATTCCCAGGCAGTATTAACGATTGTTCCTATGTCAGGATACTGGGTATCCCAGCCGAGAACCTCTTTTGCCTTCTGGCTGTCGGCAATCAGTACAGGTGGGTCTCCCTCGCGCCTCTCGGCCTCTACAATTTTGAAATCCTTTTTACTTACCTTTTTGACAGTTTCAATGACTTCTTTTACTGAGTAACCACTTCCATTTCCGAGATTAAATATATCGCTTTCAGTAACGTGTATATAATCTCTAATACATGTTTTATCCTTTGTAGGGTAATCAGTGCCGAATATTTTTATATTTTCTTTTTCCCCAAGAGCAGCAAAAATAGTTCTGGGTATGAGGTGTGTTTCCGGATTGTGTTTTTCTCCAATTTCACCTTCAGGGTCAGCACCAGCTGCATTAAAGTATCGTAGGCTTATATATTTTAAACCATATGCCTTATCATAGTCTTTAAGGATTTCTTCTATCAAGAATTTGCTTTTACCATAAGGGTTTATTGGATTTTTAGGATGGGTTTCCTTTATGGGTATTTCTTTTGGTTCTCCATAAATCGCGCAACTTGATGAGAAGATTAAAAAATTTGTTCCAAACTCTCTCATTATGTCTAAGAGACTTATTGTATTGATGACATTGTTATTGTAATATTTTGATGGATGAGTTATTGATTCTTCTACACTTGCATAGGCACTAAAATGCATAACAGCTTCAATTTGATATTTTTTGAAAGAATCCCTTATTTGCTCTCGATTGGATAAATCCCCTAAAATAAATTCTCCCCATTTTACAAACTCTCTATGACCGCAACTTAGATTGTCAAAGACAATAGTCTGGTAGCCTTTATTATTTAATAATTTATTTGTATGAGAACCTACGTAACCTGCTCCGCCAACGACAAGTATCATTTTTTCTCCTAATAAATTTTAATCAAAATATTGTCTGAGATCAGGGAAATGTTAAGTTTTTGATGCTAATAATTCTTCATATACTCCTTTTGTTTTTTTTATCATTTCTTCTACAGAAAATTTTTCTTCTGCTTTTTTTTTAGCTGCAAAGCCCAATTGTTCTGACTTTTCTTTATTGTTAAAAAGGAAGATTATTGCATCAGCTATTGCTTCTGGATCTTCTGGTGGAATGAGAAGACCGTTTTCATCGTGATCAATCTGTTCTCTGATTCCATCAATATCTGTTGCTACTATCGGTTTTGCCATGGCCATGGCTTCTAATGTAACCATTGGAAAGCCTTCACGAAGAGAAGGCATGACTAAAATATCAATTGAAGATAGGATTTCTTTAATATCACTTTTAAACCCAGTAAATATGATTTTATCTTCAATTCTTAATTTTTTACGTTTTTCTTTTAATCTGTTTTTTAAAGGACCTTCACCAACAATCAAAAACTTTATTTTAGCAATCTGTTTTGTAACTCTTGGTACAGCGTCTATTAGGTATTCAAATCCCTTCTGCCAGACTAATCTGCCAATCCCAGCAATCAAAAACTCATCTTTATCAATACCGAATTCTTTTCGAATTTTCATAGAAGATTTATCAGAATTATCAGGGTGATATTCATTCAGTTCTATGCCGTTATAGATTTTGAATATCTTTTCTGGTGGTATTTTATGCTTATCAATTAGAAATTTTTTCAACTCATCAGAGATTACAATAAAGCGATCTACATATCTTTCAGAAAACCGATCAAAAAAAGAGTAGATTCTTTTTCTTGCAAAGCTTATGTCAAAGCCCTCAAGAGGCATGGCAACAGTACTCAAAATATAAGGACTTTTCGCTATTCTTCCTGCTATTCTTGCAAAGAAATCAGCCCTAAGTCCTTGGCTATGTATAAGTGTAATCCTTTCATTACGAATGATATTTATAAGTCGACGAATTGGTTTAAAAGAAACTCTTCGCGTCATGTCTATATTAAAAAATGTGGTTCCTTGTTTTTTAAGTCCTTCAGAAAAACTTCCACCGGGCATAGAGGCAACCAGTATCTCAAACTGATCGCTCAGCCCTAAAGCTAACTGTAGAAAGACTCGTTCTCCACCGCCAAATTCCAAGTTGTCAATTACAAAGAGTAACTTTGTTTTAATGAAGTTCATAAGATATTTTATAATCTTTTGCCGCCTTTATTTAACCATCCATCTAAGATAGCCTTCAATATTATTCTTATTTCCTGAAAATTTAAAGATTTATTCCTTATGATGGAATCAAGGATGCTTTTTGGAAGCCAAAAAAGAAAATACAAAAACAGAGAAATATATTTTTGTGGGATAGGTGCATTTTTTTTTATGACAAAAAGCTTATTACGAAAAATATAATATGTTCGCTCTAAGCTTTTCGTACCCCCTTTTTCTACCTTATGTTTAACGATTACACTCGGTTGGTATATGATTTTGTAGCCTTTTTTTTTGGCTTTCAAGCAGAAATCAATTTCTCCATGAGAAGTATAATAATCTCTGTCAAATCCACCTAATTTATTAATAACATCTCTCTTTACTAAAAAACAGCATCCAATCACATAGTCACATTCTTCTAATTCACCAGAGTCAATATCTTTATAGCGCCCAATCCACCAATTAACAAAACCAGCCCCGTGGGCAGTTTCATTAGGAAAATCATCATAAACAGTTCTCGGCCCAACTATTCCTGCTTTGTTATCAGAGTCGAATACTGCAAGTAATCCTTTAAATATGTTAGGAGGAAGAATTACATCATCATCTATACTTAAGATAAACTGAGCTTCGTGGTTTACTCTTTTGAACAATTCATCCCTTGATGTATGGGCACCGAGATTTTCTGAGCTTTCAATTAATCTATTCTTTATTCCTGATTCTTCTTGAATCCTAGATAAATAATGGTTGATCTTTTCTTTACATTTCTGGCTTGAACCGTTATCCCAGACTATAATTTCCAAATTTTTGTGGATATAGACTGTTTTTTTCAGTGAGTCAAGACAATCAATCAGGTCCTTTTCATTGTTTAAGGTAGGAATAATAACTGAAATAAAAGGATATTCTTTATTTAAAGAATTCATTTATTTAATTAGAAGATTGTGTCAGTATCTTGTTTTAAAATCCAACCAGAATTAACTGGATCATGCTTGACTTTTTTGAGTAGATAAAATGTATATGAAGATATTGAAGGCAAATATTTTGCAAAATATTCAACAAAAGGATAGGGGAAGGGATAAAGTGAGGCAGCATTTATTTTAATCAACTTGAAATTCGTATTTAGCTTAATTAATTTTAAGAATTCTCTGTGTGTAAAACAACGTATATGAGGACCCATTATTTTATTACATAGAGGTTGCCTTCCAAAAATAATGAGGATACGGTTTTGAAGAGCAGCGAGGTTTGGTATGCCAATCATTAAGTAGCCACTTCTCTTTAAAATTCTATCCATCTCGGATAATAAGAGAAAAATATTTTTTAAATGTTCTAAAATTTGATTGCAGATTATAACTTCAACTTCTTGATCTTTAAAAGGCAGTACATCTTTTTCTAAATCAACATTTATTATTTTAAATTGTTTCTGAGCCAAAGCTATATATTTAGGTTTTTTTTCAACCCCATAAACCTTATCTAATGAAACTGATAGCATCCTTGCATAATTTGTAGTTTTTGTGCCTTCTGCACAGCCAATATCCAAAAGGTTAGAAGCGTGAGGAACATTCTGTAATATATTTAAAACTGCCTTATAAGTTCTTAATCCTTCATAATTGGCCTGGATACAAAAATGATAAAATTGTCTTATAAAATTAAACAAAGTCATGCTTTTATTGCTGTTTATTCATTATAGCAGTTTCAAATACCTTTATTGTTTCTTCTACCATTCTGTCAAGGCTAAAAAACTTTAGGGCTTTTTGCCTCGCTTTCTCTCCTATTTCATGAGCCAGTCGCGGGTTGTCCAAAATTTTAACTACTTCCTCGGCCAGGACTTTTTCGTTTCCAACAGTAACTAATACCCCATTGATACCGTTTTCGATCAGCGTAGGGGTGCTTCCTATATTCGAGGAGACAACTACCTTTTGACACGCCATTGCCTCCAGCATGGTCAGATCATAACTGTTTCGCCTAATTGTAGCATTGATGAAAATATCACAGAGATTAAAATACTTAGGCAGTTCATTAAAGTCAACGTAGCCTTGGAAGCTGACATAATCTATTATACCAAGTTTGTGTGTTAGACAGGTTAAATAATCTCTGAGCTCTCCATCTCCCACTAAAACCAGCTTTAATTCCTTATGCCTTTTTAAAATAATTGGCAGAGCCCTAATTACGTTGTCGATGCCTTTGTCAGGGACAAACCTGGCAACACAGAGCAACACTTTTGTTTTATCGCAAATGCCAAGTCTTTCACGCAGATTTCCAATATCTATTCTCGGAGAAAATAAGCTTAAATCCATCCCGTTGAAGACTTTATAGAGCTTTTTCTCGTTCAGGAAGAATATACTCTTAATAGTTTGCTCCTGTTCATTGCTTGTAGCGATAACAGCATCTGCCTTAGGAATATATCTAAGATAAGCGAAGAGGTATTGTTCAATCCAATATAGAATAGCTAAAAGATCTTTTAGTCTGATCTTAGGCAAACCAGATTTGATAATATTTATCCTGCTAATAATTTCATCCAAAGGAGTTCCATGAAGAGAAACTACTGTTGGCAAGTTGTATTTTCTGTTGAACTTCCTGATTAGGAAGTAGTATCCTCCGATGCTCTGGCTATGCAGGAGATCAAACTTAGATAATTCATGAAGCTCTAAAACCTTTTTTACGCTCTCAATCCACCAAGATTTAGAGTAAGTACGGGGAATGGTCTTCTTTAAATAATAAATATTAACTCCGTCAACAAACTCGTGATCCTTGTCAGGATGGCCTGTAGTGATAACGGTTACAGAGTGACCTTTATTCACGATTCCCTTAGCCAACATCATAGCGTGGTCTTCCACCCCTCCTTTTCCATGGGCCGGCATAGCTCTGGTTAACATACATATGTTCAATTTATTTCCTCCCAGTTAACCTATATAGTATTCAAAGATAATTTCTTACCTGTCTGCCACGAAGGCTGTAAATAACAATAAGAAATATAGTGTAGAGGAAATAATAGATGAGAAAAGAGGCTAAAAATAGATCGACTGAATTTGCAAGATATGCCAAGATTAATAAAAAGTAATGAGTTTCACGTACTCGAAGGTTATGGTTAATGATTCGAATGATACTCATTAATTTGAAAGACAATGTTTTTTTATCAATTGTCTCTATATCCGTTCTGTCTTGCATAGTGGTTTTTGAATCTATCTCAATACTTTTTCTGATACTATTCCACTCTTCTCTGACCGCTACGTCAAAGATTCTTTCGATATATTCAACCAAAATAAAAAAATAACATGTTAATCCTCCGACAGCTAACCAAAAAATAGGACCATGATCAAAAGGATTTGGGAAGAATAAAAATTTTGGATTGTTATATGCCATAATCCCAATAACTGCCCAGAAGCCGATATCTATCGTTCCCATAAGGGAATCTAGAAACCTCCCGTAAGGGTTTTCAGTTTTTGTGGTTCTGGCGATGCTGCCATCGACACAATCAAGTAAATTGAAAAACAAAAGCAATGCTATACCAATAGGTAATAAAGAATCTGAACCAATTATTAAAAGTAAACAAGCAGTAATACCAACAATTCCAGAGAGCCATGCAACACCTTCAGTTGTTAATCCTATGCGAATTGCTAACCATGTTATTAAAAAACCTGCTGGTCGAAAAACAAACCTGCTCAATGGCAAATACTTTTCATAATCGCGCTTGCATCCATGAGCTTCTTGAATTTCTCGGAGAGTTGGAAACTTATTTTTAGATTTTATCATGCTTTAAAAGCCTCCAAGACAATACCCCCACAAAACCACTCTTTAAAAATAGATTTTCCTGTTAATCGAAAGATTATTCTTCTTTTCCAGGATCTCTCAAATTGTTTATGGTTGATGTGGAAAACCATTTTATTAAATCCTGCTTTTCTAAACAGAGTAGAAAGGTCTTTTGTTGTGAAATAATGTATATGGCCTCCTCCCCAAACGAAATTATCCGTTGTTGTGTGTGGGAAAGAGCCTTTTAATAATAACTTAGCAAGATTTCTAAAATAACGGAAATTAGGAGTCGTTAATATCATTTGCCCATTTGGACGAAGGATTCTCTTGGTTTCACATAATAAATGGGAAGGATTAAATATATAATCTAAAACTTCAACGCAGATGATAGCATCAAATGATTCATTTTGATATGGAAGATGAGAACTTACGTTTAAATCAGCACATATTGTGTAAATACCTCTTTTTTTTGCTTTCTTAAGAGCAATTTCAGAGATGTCGCAACCATGTCCTTCGTTAAATTTATGTTTAGTAATTTCAAATAAATTACCTTCACCGCATCCTAAATCAAGAAGCCTTTCACCACTTTTCAATATTTTATTAACAGATTCAAGTATTTCACCTGGAAAAAATCTTTTCTTTTGATTCAGCCGATCTGCTTCCAAGCGATCTTTCCAATATTTTTCATAAATATTTTTAGAATTCATTGTCATTTATTCCAAAGCCAATCAGGGCCTTTACCTGTTCTACCCAATAAATAATCTACAATGGCAGCTATGAATGCGCAAGCTTTTTTAAAACGATCTCTATCCTTAGATTTAAAAAATAACCATGCGATATCGCGTAGAAATTTAATATACAATGTTCTGAGGGTCCATGGGGTATAAAGTTTTGCAAATAAAAGGCGGCTGCGAGTTTTAAGATACATTCTAATCGGAGATTCTTGGCCACCTAAGGAGACAGTTATCTTATGCCAAATCTTAGATTGAGGTATCACAAGGTTCTTCATTCCAGCCTTTTTTACACGTAGACCCCAATCAACATCCTCCCAATAAATAAAAAATCTTTCATCTAAAAGACCAATTTTTTCTATTGTTTTTTTCTTTACAAGAACTGCACATCCGGTTATAAAAGCAGCTTCTTTGGGTGTTGGAAGCTCTTTAGTATCAGTTTCTCCTGTATTTGGAAATGAAATACTTCCTGTCTTTTCATCAAATTTAGCACCGGAGAACCAGATTTTTTGAGGTTCATTATAGAAATAGATTTGAGGACCTAACATACCAACATCAGGGTTTTTTTCTCCAGCATCTACCAAGATGTTTAGGAAATCTTTAGATACTTCAGTATCATCATTTAATAATAGAATATAATCTGCATCATTCTGTATGGCTTCTCGAATTCCAATATTATTTGCTTTTGTAAAACCAATATTTTCCCCAGTATCTATTATTTTTAAGATATGTTGAGATATTGGAGTTAATGCATCTATCAAGTTCTTATCTTTAGGACCATTGTGAACAGTGATAATATCATAATTATGGTAGGTTATTTTATTAAGCGAGGCAATACAATCAACTAGACAGGGTATATCCTTTAGGTGGAGTATAATAACAGATACTTTAGGCTGAGGGTATGACATATAGTTAATGTCTGATACCGTAATATTGAAAAATTAAATCATCAAAAACATGAATAAATCGTTTTGCCACATTAGGCCAATCATAAGCTTCTTTGGCTATCTTTCTATCAAGAATTTTCGGTATTTTTTTGTCGAGAATTTCCAAAATAGCCGTAGTCCATTCACTATAATTATTAACGGGTATAAATCTCCCGCACCCATATTTTTCCATTATGTCCGCTGTCTCGCCAACAGGAGTAGATAAGATAGGTAATCCACAAGCCATAGCTTTCATAACCGATACAGGTCCGCCTTCATCAGTGGCCACAGAAACATAAATATCAGAAGCCCAATAAATATCTCTGAGTTTTTCACCTTCGATGTAAGGATGCATAAGGACCTTCTTTTGTTTTATTAAAGGCTTCGCAAGAGCGGCTAGCAGATTAGTGTTCTTTTCATCTCCGTGCCCAGCAACGATTAGAAAGAAGTCATTACGATCCTGTATTGAATCAAAGGTTTTCAAAAGCTTATCCAGCTGTTTTCGGGGTAAGAAATTACCTGAAGCAAAAAAGACTAATTTGTCTTCCGGGATACTAAGCTTATTTTGAATCGATTTCTTTATTTCCGTTAAGGCGACGGGTACCCAAAAGTCGAAATCGCAACCCATGGTGAGCTTCTCAATACGGCCATTAAAGACCTTTTTAACCTCCCTTAATGCTGATTCAGACTGTTCAGAGATTACATCCACGTACCTTACAAATTTCTTTAGCCTAAAATGTTCAACAAGAAGACATAAGTAGGTTGAAGGTCTATGCAGTTCAATTAATTCGCTGATAGGTGCTTTAAACATGCCTCCGCTGCGAAAGAAAATTGGAAATTTCTTTACAGGCCCAAATATTCTCAGGATTTCAATATAAAATGGTATACGAAGACCATAAGTGCCATAAAGCATCAAAATCACCGGATTATTTTGAAGATTCTTGATATAAGAAATCATTTCTTCTGAAAAAAAACCTTTTTGTGTTCTAATCCCAAGTCTATAAGTCTTTTCAATTGCGGGGAACAAGTGATGAGTTACACCAGTTTCTAAAGTTTTAGAATAAACCTTATCAGCCCTGTAATCAGGTTGCCAGACCTCCCAAACATACCGGTCAGTTTCTTTTAAGATTGCACCTCCTAATCGATCAAGCCATTCTCTTGGCCAAAAGCCTAAAAAACTGCCATCAGGTTTTTCCCAGAATAATTCCGGCTTTTGATTGGATGAAAAACTGTAGGCGGGACCATGTGGCATGATGCTGATGATTTTAGGTTTATTTTTATTGTTCATGCAATTCTTTTTGAATTTGTATGGCTTGGATTTTTAAATATTTCATAACTATTTATAAGAATGGGCCCATTATAGTTTTTCCAGTAAAAAAATCTGTGACCATAAAACTCAAAAACCCTATAAGTTTTTATAATCTTTAAACCTGCCTGCTCTAAATCAAGCTTTATTTTCTTAAGAGGGTAATTGGTTCTTCCTATTATCCAATAGTGCACACCATCATATTTGTGAGGAGCAGGTTTTGGAAAAGGGTGCGGGATAAGTTTTTTGATAGGTTTGATCTTGGCAATTCAATATCAAACCTATAGACATAGGTATGATCGGGAAGAGATAAAATAACATGTTTTTTTGAAACACGACGTATTTCTTTCAGCGCTTTTTTGAAATCGCTATAGGGTAAATGTTCCAAAACCTCAAAACATGTAGCAATATCGAATGATTCACTGAGAAAGGGGATTGATAGAACGCAAACGGTTATATCAGATTTTAGCTCGTTTAAGATATCTAAGATAATAACATCTAGTCCTCTTTCCTTTAAATATTTTGAAACAAAACCATTTCCTATACCAATTTCAAGCACTTTTTCAGGTTTTAGTGATCTCACTTCATTAATTTGATGCCAATAGCTAATGAATCGTTCTTTTGTCATAATCAGGTTTAAAATAGTGATCTGGTCCTGCTTGGAGGTTCATTTTTTAGCTACTACCCATGTGGTAATAGGAACACGTTCTTCATTATAGGTTGCAATAAAGTGCCGTATGCTCCATTTTGTTTCAGGAATTCTCATATATCTAAATCTATTTCTTAAAAGGATAAGTAAAATCGCGATACGATTTCCCCAACCTTCACAACAAACTATTTCAGAAAACTCTTTACAAAGATATCTTAATGCCTGTGGCGTAAATCGCCATAAATCTTTGGGATCGGGGTGAATGTAGTTTATAAAGCAAGTAGTATGTATTGCTGTTCCACCTTTCTTTAAAACTCGATACGATTCATCTATCGCTTTCTGCGGGTTTTCAAGATGTTCAATTACCTGATCACTTATAACGTAATCAAAGCAATTGTTTTCATAAGGCAGATTTTGCATATCAACTTCAGGATAATCCACCTCTGTAAGTTTAGAATTTTTCAAATCTATTAGAAAATAGAAATTATCAATTCTACTGATACCTAAAACGTTCCCTTTTATAGGCTCTTTAAAATTTAACCCTATTTTTTTGTACATACAATATCTAGTCAGACGTTTCATACTTTTAAAGCTTGACCTTTCAGGCTATTATCAACCGCTCTGGTCTTTTTATCGCATACTTTGAAAATTTAATACTCCTTAGCATATCAGCTAACGCCTCGTCTCTTCCTCTTAATTAATCTACTTTCTTGCCTCAACAACCATACTCTCAACATCATAAACAAATCCAAGAGAACGATCTTCCTTCCAGTTGTTTTCCAGATACAATCCTCGACACCTTCGTTCTATGCAATAATTCTTATTACTCCCATCACCAACCTCGCAGACTTGAACGTCGTTATATCCCAATGACCCGAGCACATTCACCATGAGTTCTGCACTCCAGATAAATTCATGGCCATGATCCCTAAAGAGATTATTGAGAAAAAAGGTTTTCCAGTATTCAGATAATCCGTTGAGATTCAATATTTCAAGGGTTTTGTTCTCTTTTTGATAAAAGTTTAATAGCCGATTTTGAATAAAAAGCATATCTTTATCATTCTCCAAAGATAAAGATGTGGATAAAAGTTTCTCAAGCATCGGGCTAACGACCCTGAAGACACCACCAGGTTTTAAAATTCTTTTCGATTCACGCATGAAGGATATACAATCTAGAAAACTGATATGTTCTATGACATGCTCCGTAAAGATTACGTCCACACTCTCATTCGGAAACAGAAGGGGTTTCGTTATGTCCTGGTATTCTTTATTGAGAATTAGCCAACCTTGATGGTTGGACCAATGACCTCCAAATACTATCTTAAATTTTTCACCTGGACCTAAATTTTTCCGATAATTTTTAATTTCTTTTTTTAAGAAATGATTTCTGAAAATCTGCTTGATTGCTTTTTTAATTTTTCCAATGATTATTTTCATATTACAACCTTGTTTTATAGAACACATTTAAAATAAAGTTTTAAAACTTCATAACAAGGCATTCATTTAATTTATTTTTGATAGTAACCACTATAAATTGCACTGACGTATCCAATGTAGAAACTAATAGTATAGGTAATTGAATAAAAAAACATTCTAGGTTCTTTCTTAACAAGACTGAGGTATATGCCCCTTAACATTTCAAATAGAGGATTATTATAGATAAGTAGTATAGCAAAAAATCTTCTAGACCTGTGCTCTCTGGAAATAGCTGCATGGCGACCTCGCCAACGTGCTTCCTTAAAAAGTTCTCCTAAGCCTTCAATATTTCGGTGATAACAAGACGCATCTGGAACTAGCTTTGCAGAAATCCCTGTTCTCCAATAAATGGAGATATCAGCCTTATAACCTTTTTCTTCTGCTAAACCCCCGCTATTAAGAAAGAAGTCTTTCCTTAAAGCTCGATATTGTCCTGAATGTTCTGGAAAAGTTAATGGTTGACGTCTCTTATCAGGAAGTCCTTTATGCCATGTTTCACAGCGGGCCCAGGGGTTATCCCAATTAGCCACTCTTTCGTTCCAATGACATGTGGCAATCGCTTCGCCTTTTATGATTGGTGCAATCAGCTTTGATACATAATCAGGTGAAAATACCATATCAGCATCAGCTAAAACTATAATATTCCCTTTTGCGTTATGGGCTCCTAGATTGCGAGCTGCCCCCAAGCCTTTATGGTCTTGTTTCAGCACTTTTATTTTTAAATTTTCACAAATCTTAACCGAATTATCTTTTGACCCGTCATCAACTACAAGAATTTCAAGGGGTTTGAAATCCTGTTTAAGTAGCGACAAAAGACAATCCCCAATACAATTTTCTTCATTGTAAACTGGAACTGTTACTGTTACATAAGGTTTGTTTATTGGTTTGTATTTTGAATAGTTGGAAGTTTTCATTAATGAAATATGTTTGAAGGAAATTTCCTTGTTATACTGACGAAGACGTTCATGATTTACATTTCACTTTTTTTACATATGAAAATTAATCCATATGACCATTTGGGGAAATGATTATTGAAGAATGTTTTATTTTGAATTGTGAGGACGAAATGACCATGTACCATCAACTAGAACTATACTCTCATGTTGATATACCTGATAACCTGAATCATAAAAGTCACCGTCAATTACGTCTAAATATGTCAATGAGGTAATAAAATCTGATGGTTTGAATTGAGAGTGGAGATAAGCACCTAGATTATATCTTCCCGCAACTAATGGGAACTTCTTTATTACACATACAATAAAACCCTGAGGCGGAAGGTGTTTAAATTTTTGTCCTGTAAACCGTGTACCCAACTGGAAAGCTCTTTCTCCTTTTTCTCTTTCAACAATGATGGCTAAATCTACATTGTTTGCCTCTAGGCTATTACTAGTCTGATAGCCAAAAACTAGTTTTACTGTATGTCCATTAGGTATTCTTTCTATTTTTTCTCCCTTTTCATTTTCTATATGAAAACTTACTACCTTTACTTCTCCTGTTCCAGTTCTGTCCTTACGCTTACTGATTGATTCTTTGAGGTATTTTTTATTGAACAATTCACCCTCATAGAAATTAATGGCATCTTGTATTTTGCCGTCAAAAAGTAGCCTTCCTTCATCCAATACTATTCCTCGATGGCAGGTGCTTGAAATTGCTGCCATATTATGACTTACAAATAAGACTGTTCGCCCTCCTTCTGCTACTTTTTCCATCTTTTTCATGCATTTTCTCTGGAAGATAGCATCTCCTACAGCTAAGACCTCATCTACAAGTAATATCTCTGGTTCCAGGTGTGCAGCCACAGAAAAGGCTAATCGCATATGCATACCACTGGAATACCTCTTAACCGGAGTGTCAACAAATTTTTCGACTTCAGCAAAAGCTATGATTTCATCAAACTTCCTTGTTATTTCATAGCGGTCCATGCCCAAAATGGCACCATAGAGGTATACGTTTTCATGGCCAGATAATTCAGAATGAAAACCGGTTCCCACTTCAAGGAGTGAGCCCACTTTTCCTCTTAATTCAATTCTGCCTTTTGTGGGTTCGGTGATTCGGGATAGGATTTTAAGAAGAGTAGTTTTACCGGCACCATTTCTACCAATGATTCCTAAAACCTCACCTTTTTTTACTTCAAAAGAAACATCTTTTAATGCCCAAATCATCTCAGAAGAGGGAACAGGTTTGCCTAAACTGGCTATTCTGCGAAAAGGGGCTTTTGCTGCATCAACCAAGGTTTCTCTAAAGGTTTTGAAACCTTCACGAGCTCCGATGCGATAGCGCTTGGACAGATTTTTAACTTTTATTGCAGTATCTGGCATAATTAAATTATTTACTTAAAATTAGTTTGTTGATTAAGCAGAAAAAACTTATATTAAATCACATCCGCAAATGTTTTTTCCATTTTCCGAAAGTAATACAATCCTGATAAGAATATAACCAAAATGATGATTGTAGAAATGCTAAGCAAAATCCAGTCAATGGGACGATGTCCTAATAAAGATGAACGAAAAGAATCTATTACCCCACCCATAGGGTTTAAAGCCAGAAGCCATTGATATTTTTCCGGAACCATGCTAACGGGATAGATTACAGGTGAGACAAACAACCATAATTGAACTAAAAAGGGAATTACATATCTGATATCTCGATACTGTACGTTAAGTGCTGAGAACCATAATCCAACACTAACCGCGCACAAAAAAGTCAGTCCTACTAAAAGAGGAAATAATAAAATTCCAAAGCCGGGTATAAATTGATAATAGATCATCATAAAAAAAAGAACTAGCATAGCCATAAAGAAATCAAGAAGACCCCCTAAGGAAGCGCTGGTTGGTACAATAATTCGAGGGAAATAGATCTTGGTAATGAGATTAGCGCTTCCAACGAGGCTATTGCTGGCCTGTGATA
>SMTZ1_10012550_pt1 | contig 14309 bp, 7 predicted proteins | sample DeeMarSWOR136_30_FD_25667 | JGI IMG/M metagenome (IMG submission 25667) | reverse complement strand
CATTGTCTGTGCGTCCTGTGCGCTCTCTGCGGTCTAAAACCGGCTCTTTATGTAGACATCAACATGAGTTCGCAACCATGACACACTCCGATGACTTGCCGTCAATCTTGAGCGTGAAAGGTTTTTCGAGTTGAACGTGCCGCAAAAAAGTGGTCTCCCTCATGACCGGCAGAGAGCCGACCCAACGCCAGTCAAAATAGTCGGTGGATCCAGAATCCTCGGTGACGGTAATATAGTGGATCCCCAAGGAAGTGATGTTTTGGAAGAAATGAGACCCCTGGGATGCGTCCGCCCTGATCTTGTCATTTCTGAGTTCGACCATGGCTCGAACCCCTGAAATGTTCTTCCACTGAACCGGAATGCCGAGCCACCGGTCCGCAGACCCCCACCTTCCAGGGCCCACGAGCAAATATGGCCGCCCTTCCTTCTGCAATGTGGCATTGATCCGACTGATCTCATCCGCCATCTGGAGCGTGGCTTCCGCTCTGAAGTCCTCGGGTTTCACATAGACGATGTCCGCTATGGTCTCGGTCTTGCCGTTCCCGAGGGACTGGCTGGACCGGCAGAAAGCCCTTTTTTTCTCCTCGGCGGAAATCTGAATATCATAAAGTTGCTCATCAGCAACCATGGGTCTGATCTGGAGAAAATAGAACTCCCCTTTCTGTTCCTTGTTCTCGCCAAGATTCACCGAAAACTCGATTTCGATGGGACAGCCCATTCCCTCGCGCCCCAATTCGAGAAAATCGGTCAGTATCTGGGGCAACGGGAAGAGGCCGTGCTTCAGTACCGGCGCAAAGGCCAATACGGGGTATCCCTGAGCAGCCCCGACGTCTCTGATGCGGTGTTCTTCGGGAACATAGGTGCTCTTGAGCATCCTCACAGGCGATTCTGTTTCCGCCTCATCCACTTCTCTTCTTTCCAGGTTGTAGTATTTTCCGAACCTGAGCTCCTCCGGGTAGTCCCTGATTCTCAGGGCGTAGAAGAAGCGCTGGGCGTTCGTCAAAATGTCGTCGACGGTGGAAAACTGGGGCAGCACATTCGGATATTTGGGGCAGAAACGGAGCGCCCTTTCCCCCTCGACCACGGTCTTGCCAAGTCCAAGGGCAATGAGGGCGATACCCTCATCAGACTTCATGGGCGAGACGGGATAAAAATTGTGGGATTGCGCCACCCCGGACAGGGCAGGGTAAAAAAAATCGCCATAGGCTTTTCCGGTCAGTTGCTGAATGATGACACCCATGGCTTCAAGTTGCGGTTGATTTGAAACACTTCGGGAAAAAGCCTTGGGGCCTTCATAATATGTGGAGGCATAAACCAGTTTTATGGCGGTGAGCAGATGTTTGAGCCGCACAGACGGATCGGGATGGTTGTTGGGAATCATGTATGTCTGATAAAGCCCTGCGTAAGGCTGAAACATGGCGTCTTCAAGCAAACTGGAAGAGCGCACGGAAAGGGGGTATTCCACTTGGGCCAGATAGGAGGCAAGATCTTTGGTGAGCCATTCCGGCATGTGTGCTTCTAGAAAACCTGCCGTCACCTCCTCGTCCTTATAATCCTCCTTGGCAAAGTGCTCTAAATGATTTCTCGCCACAAAGGATTCGAAACCATCGGTACAGATGACCAGTGTTTTTGGGATTTCAATGGTCACCTCCGGGTACGTTTCCAGAATCTTTGGCTGTTCCTGAATGAGGGAGGACATAAATGCCAAGCCCCGCGCTTTGCCACCCAGTGAACCCTGGCCGATCTTCACAAAATCACTCACGTCCGGATCAAAGGAGGAGGCTCTGAATTGGGCGACCACGCCCTTTTGGCGCCATCTGCGCAAGGTGTGGAGGTTGGTAACGATGTAGTCTCTCATGTCTTGTGCATCGCAAAACTCAGAGGCCTGCACCTCACGAAAGGTAGAGGCGAGAGCGATCTCGGACCGGGCCATGAGCCAGTTGGAGAAGTGGTTCCGCCTTGCGTGATACGACAGAGACTCCTCGGGAATCTTGGTCACTTTCTCCTCGAGCTCGTGCAGGTTGGAAGCTCTATCGACTTCTTTTCCGTCAGGCATGCGAAACACGAAGTCGCCGAAACCCAGATGGTTCATGAAGAAATCGTGCAGCTCGCCGAGGAGATTGGAAGCGCTTTTGTCCAGAAAAATGGCAGGAACCCTTTCTGCCTTTTCCCTGTTCTTGGAGTCCGCGCTCATGAGAAGAAGCGGAAGATCCGGGATTTCGGCTCGGATTTGACTGAGGAGATGGAAGCCCGCGTCTTCGTCCAATCGGCCATTTCTGGGAATTCTCGTGTCACAGATCATGCCGAAAAGATAGGCGTGGAACTTCTCGTAGAGCGCCATGGCCTCTTCATAGTTTTCGGCTAGAAGGATCTTGGGGCGTGCCCGCATGGTGAGGAGCCTGTGTTCTTCATTGAGCCCCACCTCAAGGACAGCCTGGGTCTGTTTCACAACCTCCTTGTAAATGAGGGGCAGAAAGGAAGAATAATACACAGGCGAGTCCTCGACGAGTAGCAAAACGCGCACCCTCGCTTTCCTCGTGTCGAATTCGATATTCAGGCGGTCTTCCGCATTCTTAACCAGAGCGAGAAGGAGATCCGAATTTCCAGACCAGATGTAGACCTTGTCAATGCCCCCGGGATCCACGTTTTCCGGCGGGGGATAAACGCCTCTTGTGGTGTGGGAAAGGAGAATAACAGGGAGCTCCGGCTTTATCTTCTTGATTTCCCGGGCAAGAGAGAAAGGGTCCATTTCCTCCAAGTGAGGCATGGTGAGGACCATGTCAAACTTCATTTCATTCAGCCATTCGAGCGCTGCGTAAGCTGACGCCGTCCTGGTGATCCTGGGAGGTTGACTCAGATTCAATCCGCTGTATTCATTAATGATCCTTGAGGCAAGGCTGCCGTCTTCTTCCATGATGTAGGCATCGTAGCGGCTTGCAACCAGCAAGATTTCACGAATCTTGATGCCCATCAGCTCGTGGAAGGCTTTGAAGCGGGTGTATATCTCCCGCGGTGAATCAAACTTTCTTACGGCCATGTAACCCTCTCACGCGGTGCCCTGTTTCAAAGGCCGGGCATCGGCCCGGTGGGTTTTTACTTTAGCTTACGCCCATCCAGAAATGAATATTTGGAAGGTTGGGTAGTAGCTTAAGTTTCCAGTTCAGAAATGAGCAATTTTTCGCAAGATCAAGGAAATCAAGGGATTGCACGTCCCGCCAGGAGGGCGGGAACAAACAATCCCGCAGATTGACGCTGGGATTGCGGCCTCTGGCTCGTAGAGCCTCCGGCTCGGAGAGAAAAGGGCCATTTCTGGATGGAAACTAGCTTACGCTGGGCTGAAGGTCTTGTCAAATGGAAGACCGCTGCTTTAGCGGCCCGTCATCAACCGTCGATGATGCTGAGGGCTTCCTCCCGGTAGGCATCCATGACATAGGGGATGCCGGTTACCCTGGCGCATTCCTCGGTCAGTGAGAAGAGGTCATTCCTGGAGATGTATCGGACCTCCCAGTTTCTAGACCCTGCCATAAGCTGCTGCAAACCCACCTTGATTTTGTCCGTAGCACTGTATATACCAATTGCACCCAATGGGAGCTTTTCCACTTCAGCGCCATACCTTTCTTTGAGGACTTCATAGTTCATGAAGATTTCTTCTTTTGTAGAACCATATCTTGCCACAGAGTTGGGAAGCCCTTTGTCTTCTCCTCGCAACCATCTCTCGGCGTTTTTTCCAACCATCCCCGGAATCATTAAAGCCCTGCCCATGCACACCGCCTTACAATAAGGTGCGCCGAGCGCGAGAGCCTTAAAAACATGATCCTCAGAAGAGAAACCTCCTGCGAAAGCAATGTGCGGAACGTCTCTTCCCTTGCTGGCCAAGCGTTCACACATTTCATATGCCATGGAGTGGAGATACAAGGAGGGGATGCCCCATTCGTTCATCATTCTCCAAGGGCTCATGCCGGTGCCGCCCGGCGCCCCGTCAATGGTCAGCAGATCAATCTTTGCATCGCTCGACCAACGAATGGCCATGGCCAGTTCTCTCATGGGATAAGCGCCCGTTTTCAGGGTGACCCGATTGGCGCCGAGGGCGCGAATTCTTTCCACCTCCCTCATGAACCTCTCCTGGTCAATGAACCCCAGACGAGAATGTCGTTCGAACTGTTTCAGCGGGCCGGCCTTAAAAGCCGCCTGATAGGCAGGGATTTCCGGATCGGGCGTCACGATGTAGCCGCGCCTCTTCAGTTCGATGGCACGATCCAGGGAGTTCACCTTAATTTCTCCACCGATACATTTCGCGCCCTGGCCCCATTTCAGCTCGACCGTCTCCACCCCGAGCTTGTCGATGACGTATTCGGCCACGCCCATGCGGGTGTCTTCCACGTTCATTTGAACAAGGATGTCCCCCCAGCCCTCGTGATAGCGACGGTATTCGCTGATGCGGCGTTCCATTTCCGGCGAGTGCTTCACCCTGCCCTGGTTGTCGAACACCAATCCCGGGTCAATGCCGCAAACATTTTCGCCGCAGACAATGCTGATGCCGCTGATGGCGGCACCGATGGCAAAATGCTCCCAGTTTCTGCGGGCAATGTCCGTGCTGCCGAGGGCCCCGGTGAAAATGGGGACCTTCATCTTCACTCCATTCGAAATGCCAAAAGATGTTTCCGTTTTTACAGCCGGAAAAGTGGCCTGATCGGGATCAGCGGCGATACCCTTGGCGCCGAGGGCATATCCCATAATGTTCAGATGGGAATAGTCCACAGGATAGTCCTTGTCCGCCCCTGCCGTAATGCTCCCGAAGGGCTGCGGATAAAGCAATTCCCTGCCCCGGAATGTGGCGTGGAACATGTCGCAGCCCCCGCGGCAACCATCGACGCATCGGCTGCATATGCCGGATTGGGGCGCTACATTTCTGGATCGATTGCCGGTTTGAACGGCTTCATTCGCATTGGGTTTTTGTAAGTTCATTGTAATCCCTCCATAAAAATGAGTAACCCGCCCACCACTCATCACACCTGCTGAGAGGCTATGTGGTAAAAAAAGGCGTCTACCCCTTCAGGGGATCAGACGCCCTCGTCTTCTTTTTCTTGTGATTTCGCACGCCCTTGTGCGAATGGGGATTGTGGGGAGTGGGTCTATTTTTCGGCTATTCTTGATGCGCTTGTCAAGTCCTTTTTACTTAAAAAACCGGAAAGTTTTTAGGTGCACTTAAAATTGAGAAATTGGCAATACCTAAGAACCCACCGCCAAGCAACCGGAAACCGCAGAGATAACTGGTTAATTCTATATGATTTTCTCTGCCTCCTCAGCGATCTCTGCGGTTTGAACCCGACGCTCAGCGGAATAAGGGCCATTTCTGAACGGAAACACTAGATTTCTTCAGATAAGAGGATGGCTTCAGCCATGCGGCGCATCGATTTCCGGGAATCCATACTCCTTTTTTGCATCCACCGATAGGCTTGTTCCCCGGTCATGTCTCGGCGACGCATGAGCACTTCCTTCGCTCGCTCCACCAGTTTGCGGGTTTCCAGCTCCTCCTGGATCACCTTGGTTTTCACCATCAATTCCGTATTAAAGATGGCCACAGCCGCCTGATTGGCTACGGTGGTGATGAGATTGACTTCTGTTTCAGAAAAATCGTGGGGTTTGGCTGTGAAGCAATTCAGCACTCCAATGACCTTGTCCTCCTTCACGTGCATAGGAACGCTCACCATAGAGACCAACCCCAGTTTTTTGGCCATCTCTTTTTCTTTAAACCGGGGCTCCTTCAAGACATTGCTGATAATGAGGGGTTCGTTGTGGGATGCCACATAGCCCACCACCCCTTCGTCCATGTTCAGAGAGCGGTCCTTCAAATATTCCGGGTCAATGGATTGCGTCGCTTTGAGGCGGATTTTCTTTGGGGATGCACGGTCATCAATGAGCCAGGCTGATATCCATCAAGGCCTTGATGTATTTGTCATACGTCTCCGGTGCGATTTTTTCCATAACGTGCAGAAAGTGTCTAAAGTGCCTAGAGTGCCTAAAGTGAACTAAAGTCAGAGGAGGAAAACCCAGATTGGGAATGCCTTATATGAAGATTCCGCCGAAGCATCATCTCGATTCAACGTGGCGTGAAGACCATGATCGGGCGTCCTTACGCAATGAATTTCTTGCCAAGAACTTTAGGCACTTTAGTTCACTTTAGCTCATTTTAGGCACTTCACCGAACCGACTTCTGCCATTCTTTGGCAAAGATCTCCGCTACCTTGTTGATTTGGCTCGAATCGATGTTAAGGGCTTTGGCCACTTCGGCATAGAGCTGTTGCCGGTAGCGATTTTCTGCTTCCACGAGGCTGTTCAAGTCCCTTTTCTCTTTAAGGCCCAAGCCTCCTGTGTTGCCGACGGACACATAGCCGTTGTTTCCTTCTCGGACCATGCCTTTGTTATAGTAGGGTTTCATCTGGGCGTAGTTTGCTTTCAGTTTTTCCTTCAAGGCGCGAATGGTGGGATTGGAAACGGTTGTGACGTCTTGAGCCCAAGCCTTTGAGATCGACAAGGCAAGAACAACCTTTTTCAAAAGTAAGCTCTGGTCCCCTTTGGGGGATTTCTCCTTTTCAGGGCCCCTTATTTCATTCACAATCTCGCCTGCAACCGATTCTACCTTCTCGGCAGGGAAGTAGATGTTGATGGTGACGCAGGCGAAAACGAAGATCATGAGACCTAGGATCGCCGTCCAAAACAGTTTCCCCTTTCGCTTCATGGTGTCCTCCTAAAATAAGCTCGCTTCGCTAACAAGCGGAATAATGGAATGATGGAATCTTGGGGGAAGACAAAGACAGTGTATTGTTTCTGTATAAGTCCCATACGCCATTGTTCCATCATTCTAACAGAATTCTTTTATTAATCGCCCACTGCATACTGCCTAGTGCCTGCTGCTTACTCCCCGGTGCTTACTGTCTACTCTATTTCACCACCGGTCCGCCTTTTGACGAGGTGACGCGCTGTATCCGTTTGACCATGTCCTTGAAACTGATCAGATTATCCGGATTTTGATTTACAACATTTACACCTGAAAAGCTACCTCTTTTTACCAGATACTCCTTGCCTCCTTCCTTGACGGTACCGTTTATTCTGAACATATCATTCTTAAGAGAGGCGCGAATGCCGATTTTCTCATAGGGGAATTCTTTGAACAGGGAGGCAAAAACGCTGGCAAAGCCGATAAAAGGACTTTGCCCACCCCCAATCTGGGCAATGTTGTCGACGGCCCTCACGCTAATCCTCTGAGGAACGCCTGGCCTTTTGTCGGTTTCAAGGCGGAGATCGAATGCTTGGGGCTGACCGTAGGCAATTTGCAGGTTCTTGATATCCCCCACCAGGATCCCTTCAATTCTCCCGAAAGCGGTTTCCTTGGTCAGCTCGGCCAGTTGGAGATCCTCGAGGCTTACATCCGTGCGCAAGACAGGTGCGGAGGCAAAAATGCCGGAGGCGCTCGGATTGGAGAGGCTGATTTCCCCTCCGAAAATGGACGCCCTGATTTTTCCTTGAGCCTGAACGGTGTTTTTTTCAAAGCGCACAGGGTCAAGCTCAACCTGTGCAAGGCCTTGGACAGGGCGCGGCCAGACCCGGGAGAGTAAGGGCGCCAGGTCCATGTCATGTGCAGCGAGGCTTGTCACCATTGAAGGGGGTTTTGGGAAAAGAAGGTGACATATCACAGGGCCCAGTGCAACCTCTCCCCCGGGAAGTCGGAGGAGGGTCGGCACCGGGATGGACAGCACATTGGGCGCCACTCGGAGGGGGACTCTCAGTGCCTGCTCCGGAAACGTGGGAAGGATCACAGATCCCACGGAGAGATGACCCTGGAGTTCTTCAGACTCGAGGATCGCGGATCTGTGGGTAGGGGCGGCTTTTCCCCTTTGCGGGGCCGCTTCTGGGCGGTCCTTTATGCTCTGATTCCGGTACCAAAAGGGCAGGTCAAGATCGATCCCATGAAAAGAGAAGGCCTCGTCAAGGGCCAGAAGTTCCCCCCCACGCCAGAAGATGCGCCCTTTGGTCTCCCACTGCGAGTCGCGACCGCCGAGTTCCACACGGGCGGAAATGGTGCCCCCCGGCTTGAGTCTGTTTAAGAAAGGTTTCTGTCTCCTGAAAGGCTCAAAAACGAGGTGATGAAAGATGGGCTGCACAGAAGCTTCGGGTACCTGGATCCACCCGTGGACTCGCTTTGCCTTGTCACCAAGACCAACCTCACCCTTGAAGTGAAGGCCTAGAACATGTTTCACATTGATTGCGAGATCCCCAATGCGGAGGTCTTTTGTCGAGTGGTCATATTCACCACGGCCGGTGGCGCTTAAACCATACTTACCGAGATTCAAATAGAATCGGTCAAAAAGGATTTCGCCCTCTACCATCTCCAGCCGGATGCTGGAGGCCATGTGGGGATCACCCAGCCGGCCTTCGCCGCTCACGGCTGTGTGAAGGGCGATCCCTTCACCCATAGCGGTTCCGCTCCGGTTTTCAAAATCTAGACCCTCAAAATCGACCTCCGAACGGACCGACCAATCTCTGCCATCTTTCAAGGTGGCGTTCAAACGGAGGGTATCCATACCGGCGCCTTTCCAGCCTTCGGGAAAAAAATGGAGCTCTTGGGCCGAATGCATGAGCCCGGTCTGTTTTCCTTTTAAGGCCAGGGTGAGTTGATCCGCGCCGAGGTCCAGGGAAAGCCGCAGATTCTGGAAAAGGGAGGAACTCAAGCCTATTTCCGGGAAGCGGAGCGTTCCCTCCTCCGCATTCAATGCTCCTTTGTGAGCCTCAGCCCGGATATCCTTGATCCCAATCAGCTCGTCGCGGCCCATTTTGAACTGGACAAGAGGCACATGGCAGGCAAGTTCATCGATCGTGTACAAGGGGGGTTTACCTGAGAGACGGATCTGTACAGCAACCGGTTTCACCGTTATGTCTCTGTAGGTAAAGACGGTCTCCTCTCCTCTCAGGTCAAGGGATACCTCGAGATCGGGAATGAGCCCATGGACGCCCACTTCGCCGGTGATCCCACCCTTCACCCGAATGTGGGCCGTCTCATAAGCAAACCGGTTTTCACGAAGGGTTGATTGCAGGTTGCAGCGCCACAGCCAACCCTGCGGTTGTTTGAAGCCTTCGAAATCTCCCCGGAGTCCGGTTTTACCAGAAAGCTTTAGAGGCAATTCAGTGGCCTGGACACGGCCCGGTAAAAAAGGGAGCAGTCTTTGGGGCACAAAGTACCCATCCAGATTATTGACCTGGATACGGCCTTGTCTTTGAAAGTCCGCCTGGAGTTCGCCTTTTATGTGGAAGAGCTCTTCAGCGGCGACATCAACCTGTTGAGCCCTTATTTTCATGGTTTGGAGATGACACTCCCCTGACGCTTTGAGGCGCAAGTCTATGGGCTGCCCGGTTCCACTGGGAACCAGATTCCATTGTAAACCTTGAAGGCGGGCTTCCAGGGGTTCGAAGGACAGCGTCCTTTTTTCGTGACTATAAGTAACCTTGGCATGGAGCGCCCCCTTGTCCACGATGGCCTCGGGGCTCTGAAAATTAACTTCATGCACCTCAAACATGCCCTTGAACACGGGCGTCACAATGGAAACGGCCTGATCCGTCGTGACGTGAATCGCCTCTGCTGCCAGACGAAGGCGCCTGGCGGGCCAATCAAGCTTTCCGCGGCACGACATGTCGATCCTGTGATCGGCGTTCAATTCGGCACGGATGTGGGTGAGTTCGAAAGCCTGCTGGCCAAGGGATCCCTTTGCATGCCCCTGATCCAGCCTGGCTGCCTGAAACACCACATCCCGGAAAAGGAGGAGGGCGACAAGTCTTTTCAAGAGGCTGGAGAAAAAGGAGGGCGATTGGGGCTCACCCTGAATTTCCGGAAGGCGGAACTCTTTCTTTAAGAGAAAAGAAAGGCGCTCCACGAACAGGCTTTTTACCACGAGGCGCCTGCGAGCAAATGGCCCCTCAAGAGCCATCTCCACCCTCAGTTCAGGAACGTCCAGCCTAAAGCCATCCGAATCCCCGGCCGGGCTCAAGGAAAGGCCTCTTATTCGGGCACTGAGAGGCTTGAAGGAATAGGAGATGGTGTCGATGGCGCATTGGGCGCCTGTGGTTCTTGAAACAGCGGCCTCGATCAGGGGTTTAATCTTTGAAGGGTGTTGCACATAAAAGGCGATGACACCCATTAGAGAGAAGAGCAGGAAGAGGAAAACGAGAAAGAGGACGAGAATAACTTTTCCTTTTTTTCCCATAAAAACCTTTTTGCTTCACCATTCGAAGCCCGATTCGCCCATACCCGTTTTTTCCAAGCGCCTTACGCGTTGCGCCTCAAGCCTTTGGGCTTTGTCATTTGGCATTTACCCCGTTAGATAGTAGGCGCATATACATCGTCAATGCGGAGAGTATTACACAGGACAGAAGGGTCTGTCACTTCGTACCTGCCTGGTGATGGTTATCTCACGGGGTGAATTTGAAATTTGGATTTTGGCGTTTGAAATTCAATTCCATCTTGCCTTGCGCCTTACGCCTTAAGCCTTTCCTTCCGTCATCCCCCTTTGGATTTTGACATTTGACATTCATTTGACCTTTGGATTTCGGAATTTGGATTTAACAGACTCCGTTCCATCACTCCAACACTCCACTACTCCAGTACTCCATTCTTTGTTCACTCTCGAAGCCTTTCCAGAACATTGCTGTCTTCTTTGGCAATGTCCTTTAGGAAAGCGAGCATGGATTTAATGGAGTCGTCGTTTTTTTCCAATACGGTTTCGAAAGTACGATAGTGGCGATGATAAAGACCGATGGACATGAGATACGCGTTATTCATGGGCTGCTTGTCGAATCCCAGAAAGCGGGTGGTTTTCAACCGGCTTTTGAGGACCTCGAACTGCCGGAGAGCGCCCTCAAATACCTCCTCTCTTTCTGCCAGCTTTTGTTCGTAGGTTATCGGGGAATTGTAGAGACGCTCCAATTCTTCCAGCAACGATGCCACGAAAGAAGAAAAGAGCGCTTCATCGTGAATGGATTTTGCTGCTTCCACTGTTAGAGGGTGAGTGGGGCCGTAGGTTTTTTCCATGAAAAGCAGGGCGCCTCTTTTTCCGACCAAGACGGCCAAACCCTCGTTGAATTCTCCTTGGTCTTTGACATAGAGGGTGGTGTGGGTCATCTCGTGAAGCACGGTTTCCACAAGACCCAATGTGGATCCCTCAATGAGATTGAGGGTGACCGGGTCCTGGAACCAGCCCAATGTGCTGTATGCCTCAGCCCTCCCGATGAGGACATCAAGGTCTTTTTCCACGAGTTTCTTTTTTTCCGCTTTGGCCCGATCCAGGTCGAAGAAACCAAGGTAGGGCATGCGTCCCACCACGGGAAACCACCACGTGGTCAGCCTGAGTTGATCTTTGGGGGCTGCGGAGACCACGTAAATCGGGGATTGATTGGAACGAAGGTAAACCGTTTCGTAGTTTGCTGTTTTTTTGAGGCCTAACTCGCTTTCTCCAAAGGCCTTTATCGTAGCCACCAATGAGAGTTGCTCTTTCTGCGACGGCGTGAGGGAATCCTCCTTCAAGGCCTGTTCCACAGGAACCGAGCCATTGAGCAAACGTAATTGTCCCGCTGCAGCATGGAGGACATAGGCTACACGGCACCCACTCAGCATGAGCATGACTGCGGGCACGAGGACAGCCCAAGGGAGTGCCCTCTTAAGCTGGGTGGTGTGCTTCATGATTTTCGCGTGCATACCTTTGCATCCGAGGTAAGAAAATTTACCCTTTGCCTTACGCCTGTTTTGCGCCTTACGCTTTCCAATGCTCCATTACTCCAATACTCCATTACTCCAATCTTCCGCTTCACCACAGACAGACAATCTTTCTGCCGTCCTTGAGTTCGCCTCTTATTTTCTCTATGTGCCGGAGCGCAGCGAGTTCCCTTTCTAGAGCAGTGGGTTTGAGTTGGAGCCTCTCTGCAAGAATCTTCGGCTCCACACCGCCGGTCTCCTGAAGAATATCCAGAATTTTCGCCTGGACCGGGTTGAGCTCAGAAGAACCGTCCTCTTCTTTGAGAAGGGATTTGGCGGTGTGCACAGCCCATGGGTCGCAGGCGCGGGCCGGTGAAAGGGCATCCATATAGCAGTCCTCGCACAGGGTCCGGCCGTGAAAATCCCTTTCTTCGCCTTTCTCAATGGCATCGCCACATTTTTCACAGTTCATGTTACCGTCCTCTTTCCGTAAGTCAATTGACCATCGTCCGTGTTCTCTTCTCTGTCTTCTGTTTTCTTCTCCCCATTATTCCATTATTCCATCATTCCAGTGTTCCTTCTTTGTTTCGTGTTTTCGTCCTTTCGTGCTTTCGTGATTAAGTTCTTTTTTTCTTGCCTTGCGCCTTACGCCTTAAGCCTTTGGCCTCCCGTCTTTGACCTTTGTCATTTGACATTTGACATTCATTTGACATTTGGATTTTGGAATTTGGATTTAACAGACTCCGTTTCATCATTCCAACACTCCAGTCCTCCATTACTCCATCTTATAAATAGGTTCTATACCAGTGCTGGAAAACAATCAAGTTCCACAACTCCCATGACGTATCCCGCCGGCCGCTCATGTGAGCGGTAATGAGCTCTTCAATCGTAGCATAGTCGAAGATGTCCTGCTTCCGGATCATGTCTCTTTGCAGATAGTCATCGATGAGAAAGCGCAGTTCCTTCCTCAACCATGCGCCGATGGGCATTTCAAAGCCCCACTTAGGACGTTTATGCAGTGAAGGGGGAAGAAGTTCCCTGAAGGTTTCCAGAAGTATGCGCTTTCCGCCCGTAGGGCCAAGCTTTGTGGCCCCCCTCAGTGTGAAGACGTACTCCACGACCGTATAGTCCAGGAAAGGCACGCGCACTTCCAGAGAGTTGGCCATACTCATGCGATCCACCTTGGTCAGCATGTCCCCGGGAAGGAGGCCCTTCACATCGAGATAGAGCATGAGATTGATCCTATCGCCCTCAAAATCCGCTTTATGATCCTCCACCCATTGCTGCACGAGATGGAGATAGATGTTATGGTCAGGGGCTTGCCGCAAGAGTCTTTGCCTCAGGGGGTAAGGAAAGACTTGTCGCCAACCGCAGAATCGATCGGCAAAGGTGTTGCTCATTCCTCGGAGAAATTTTTTGACTCTCCGGATCTTTTCGAGACCGGGTTTGTCTCTGGCGTCCGGCAAGGCGTTCACCAGGGGGGATATGAGCCGATTTCGCACAAAGGGAGGAATTGTCCCATAGTAACCGGACCAGTACTCACCCAGATACATCCGGTACCCGGCAAAGAGCTCATCGCCTCCATCGCCCGACAAGGCGACGGTCACATGGTTTCGCGTTTCTCTGGACACGATGTAGGTGGGTACCGCGGAGGAGTCGGCGAAAGGTTCATCCGTGTTCTCGAGAACTTTGGGGAAGGCCTCCAGGATATCCGTGTACCCAAGCCTGAACTCGTGGTGTTCGGTTTGGTTGAATCTCGCCACCTCACGGGCATAGTGGGTTTCATCAAAGGATGGCAGATCCCTGTAGCCGATAGAGAAGGTTTCAACGGGGCGGGTTGTGTTTCTGGCCATCAGGCCGACCACAATGCTCGAGTCAATGCCGCCGCTCAAAAAAGCACCGAGAGGCACATCGGAAATCAACCGTCTTGTCACCGATTCTTCTAGGAGGGTTCGGAGGCGGGCTTCCGGGGTGTTTCCGTCCTGCTGAGAGGCCCCCTCGGTTGTTTTTTGCGGTGCAGGGATATCCCAATACCTTTCGGTGGTCAGGTTTCCCTTTTCAAGGAGGAGGTAATGACCGGGCAACAATTTCCTGATGTTTTTGAAGATGGTCCAGGGCGCCGGGATGTAGTTCAAAGTGAGGTACAAGTCGAGCGCTTCAGGGTCAATGTCTCTGGAGACCTCGGGGTCACACAACAGGGCCTTAATCTCCGAGGCAAAGAGGAATCGCCTGCCGTCCCAGTAGTAAACCAGCGGCTTTATACCGAGACGGTCCCTTGCAAGCCACAGCCTGTCGCATGTTCCATCCCAGAGGGCAAAGGCGAACATGCCGTTCAGGTGCTTTAAACACGCGATGCCTTCCTCCTCATAGAGGTGAACGATGGGTTCAAAGTCGCTCCGGCTTTTGAAATTGTGGCCCCGGACGTGGAGATTTGAAGCCAGTTCCTGGAAATTGTAGATCTCCCCATTGAAACATATCCAAATATCGCCTCTTTCATTGCTCATGGGTTGGCGCGCCGCCGAGGTGAGATCAATAATGCTCAACCGGCGATGTCCCAGTCCGATGGGTG
>SMTZ1_10029019_pt1 | contig 14312 bp, 10 predicted proteins | sample DeeMarSWOR136_30_FD_25667 | JGI IMG/M metagenome (IMG submission 25667) | reverse complement strand
GCAAAATGAATTGTTCCATCTGGTGCTACAACACAATCTTTATCTAACCATACATCTTGGTAATAAATACCTTTAATTTCGTTTCCTTCAATTACTGCTGAACGTGAATAAAGAGTCAAAAGTGCTATTCCACTCATTATAAAATTTAATTCAAAATTCTCTGCCTTTTCTATTGTATCAATCTCAAATAACTGAAATATTGAACTTGGATTAGCAATAACATTAGATGATTCGAAATATAAACGTATATTCGAAGGAATCAAGCGTAGAACTTGATAGAAATGATCTTTATACGTCCTAAACCAAAAAAAATTCCTTGCCACATTTTCAATGTCTTTTGGCAACTTAATAACAGCAACTGCGGGGCAAATATAAGCTCCATTAATAGTATCTAGTTTTGCAATTCTAGAAAATTCTAGCTCATCAAATCCATTTATAAAACCTTGAGCTCCATATGGACTTTCACCCATCCAAGATTCCCCCATTATGAATCCTAACCCAGTTGATAATTCTTCGATTTTTCTTAGATACTTTGATTCTCGACATGCATTTTTTATTTTATTAGGAGTCAATTTTCCTCCAAAAAACATATCCTCATAAGCACCACACCCTTTTACAGATAAATAAAAGATTTTTCCTTTAATTTCTATAAAATTTTCTGGAATTATTGCGTTTCTATTTTCATCTCTTATTGCTGGTTGTGAATTATGATTAATTCCATGAAATATGGCAGTAGCAGAACCCAAATAGCTAGAATACCAATCTTCGTGTAACTTAAATTGCTCATTAAATTCAATAGCCTCAGGTTCAACTTTAAATACACTAAAGTTAATAGAATTTATCAAATGTTGATGATAAATTGTATTGTAAGTTAAATTTTCATTCAGTAGCGCCTCACCTTTACTTTAGGCATCTTTTTACCTAATAGGTATGTGTTACCTATTATTTGAGCATTGTAATCATCATATATGTTTTTAGCAGGACTATTCCATTCAGCAATTTCCGTGATTGCTTTTTTGCATCCCATTTCCTTAAGCGCTGAGAGTCGGGCTAATAAAAGCATTCTCCCAATCCCATGATTTCTAAAAGCAGGATGAACATAAAGACCATATAACCATCCAGTTTCTTCTCCTGGAGTAGCAAAACCTACACCTAATATTATTTCATTAGCTATAGATTCTGGTTTAGGATAATTACTTCGAACTAAATCTAACATTATTGATTGAATCCAAGGTTCTGTTGTTGATGCAATAGCTCCAACCGTGATATCATCCTTATATGATTTAATAACCCATTTAGCATACTTCTTGCTTTTTTTACCCCTATCTTCATTTGCGATCATTTTCATAACAGCATCTAAATGTTTCTCCTCAACGGGTTTTATATAAACAGTATCAAAACTTAAGTCTCTTTGTTGGAGATTTTTAATTTCAAAGATATTGTATTTCTCTATTGTCCGAAAACCCCTTAATCCCCTTCCAATTTCAGTGAATACATATTTAACTTTTGTATACTTTACCATATCTCCTATATAATCTCCATAAAACGTACCAGCTTTCACTTTTGGATCAATAAATCCTATGCCTTCAACAATTCCATTTCTATGAGCACTGACAATTTTTTTTCCATGAGATCTCGCTCTAACTAAATAAGAAGGTATCATTTCTGAATAAGCGGATCTTATGTCAAATTTTTCAAATTGAGGTAAATTTCTTTCAATAAAAATTTCTGTAAATCCTTTCGGAATTATTCTTGTTTTCCAACGAAGGTTTTCATAAATTATATAAAATAAAATCATAAAAAATAATATAGGAGACCAGTACGCTAAAAAATACATTCCAAAATTAAAAGGTCTTAGATAACTGGAAGATGTAATGAAAACATAGGAATTTATTCTAAATTTCGACCAATATCCTGTATCCCTATCATAGCCCTCGTCTACTTCTGAATAAATTTCTCCGATTAAATAACCATCAATCGTAAAAAAGTTATCCACTTCATACTGAACATCAAATTCCCCGTACACATCATCCCTAAAATAGTAGCCCTTGCTATGAAGTTTCTTTCCACTAAAAGGCATCAGATATCCAACCCAAATAAGGTGCTCTCCTCCTATTACGTTATATGAAGTATCGAGAATATCATATTGAGATTCCTTAATTCCTCCAGGAATATGAAACCAAACATTCATGCCAGTAGTATTGAGGACATCTTGGTCAGATCCTAATACGTAAGCACCATTGACTAGTGAATATGAAAAAATATAATCATCTACGTCATGCTGAGAAGTCCCATAATAGTTTTCAGTAAATTTCCATGAAATCCGAGCCGTCACATTAGCAAAATTTCCGTTAAAGTCAATAATATAATGGCCTTTTGCTTCAAAAGTTTCCTTATATCCATCATACCATCCTCCTGTTCCAATTAATTCCCAATTATAAACATATTCGAATTCAAGGTCATGAGATGTAAATTTAACACCTAAATATGGAATTCCAAATAATTGAACAATAATGGACGTTATTACCAGTATTGTTATTGCTATTGTTCTCTTTCTTATAATTTTAATACAGCTCCTAATGAGATTAGATTACAATGTGCAATATAATTAATACATATATTAATTTAAACAGTATTAATATTGAATTACTTATAGAGATAAATACGAATCCAAACCTTTAAATGTTCATAATTGATAAGAGGTTTTCTATACATATTTTTAGATTAATAATCCTCGAATTTGATGAATTTATCATAAAAAATAGAAGGAAACCACATAAAAATTATATTTCAATTTTATTAATTAAAGATAGATAATTTAATTCAAATATAAAAATTATAAAAATCCACATATTAAAAATTATTAAATTAATTTAAAGCTAAAAAAACAAGGTGGATTAAACTGGTAGATTATGTAAATTTGGACTACAAACCAAGTGATGATGATTTAATTGTAATGTATTATGTGGAAATTTCACCAGAATGTAGGAATTTACAGCATGCATCTGAAGAAATCGCAAAAGAAAGTTCAATTGGTACTTGGACAAAAATTTCAACCTTATCGCCTGAAATAGCAGAAAGACTTAAACCTTCAGTATTTTATATAGATACCGATAACAATATAATAAAGATTGCCTATACTAAAGATCTTTTTGAAGCAAATAATTTACCACAGATTTTAAGTGCCATTGCTGGAAATATTTTTGGTATGAAAGTCTTAGATAATTTAAGATTATTAGATATCAATTTTCCGAAAGGTATTATCAATAATTATAACGGTCCTAAATTTGGTATTGAAGCCATTAGAACTTTAACAAAAGTGAAAAATAGGCCTCTTCTTGGTACTATTGTAAAACCAAAAGTAGGACTAACAGAACTAGAACATTCCCAAGTATGTGGACAAGCGTGGAGTGGTGGATTAGATATTGTTAAAGATGATGAAAATTTAACAAATATGACCTTTAATAAGTTTGAGAAAAGGATAATAGAAACATTAAAAATTCGGGATAAAATTGAGAAGGTAACTGGAGAACGGAAATTTTATTTACCGAATATAACGGCACCTCTAAGTCTTATGAAAAAGCGGGCTGATTTTGTATTAAAAAATGGAGGGGAATATGTAATGGTCGATATTATTACAATTGGATTTTCTGCCCTACAAGAAATTCGAGATTATCTTGATGATAAAGAACTTGTAATCCATGCCCATAGGGCTATGCATGCTGCTTTCACAAGAAATAAAAAACATGGTATGACTATGTTAGCATTAGCTAAGTTAATGAGACTTCTTGGCGTAGATCAACTGCATACTGGAACTATTATAGGTAAGATGGAAGGGGGTGAGAGTGAAGTTTTAGAAATTAATAATGTAATTACGCAAAAGGAAATAATCGGGAATAATAAAACATTACTTAATCAAGATTGGGGTAATATCAAATCAGTTCTACCTGTGGCTTCGGGAGGCTTAAGTCCATTACATATTCCTGATTTAATAAGAATATTAGGTAAAGATATGGTTTATCAATTTGGAGGTGGATGCCATGGACATCCTATGGGAACTGAAGCTGGAGCACGAGCAATCAGACAAGCTGTTAATGCTGTTTTAGAAGATTATGAATTAAAGGAATACTCGAAAAGTCACATAGAACTAGCGAAAGCTATTGAAAAATGGGGAAAAGAATAGAAAACTGTAATTAAACCATTTCTGGATAAAGTTTTTCAAAATAATTTGACACATGACTAGAAGCAAAAATACCAGCTTCTGTAATTAAACCATCTATATACCTTCTGCTTACAGTTTCGAATGCTGGGTTTAAAATTTCAACTCCTTCTGGGGGATTTGTCCATATTTCTTGAGGGTCTCTCATCTCAATAATTTCCAGTATTCCTAAATTGGTTTCTGGATTATATTTTAATAGAGGAGATGCAACATAAAATGGGACGTGTTCTTCATGTGCTACCAATGCTAATAACCTTGATCCAATTTTATTAATAATAGTTCCTTCTGAAGTTATACTATCTGCTCCAATTAATATTAAATCGACCTGATAATGCCTCACAGCCCACCTCATTGCACTATCAATGACATGAATGACTTTAATCCCAACTTTTAATAGTTCTTTTGCTGTTTTTCTGCCTTGTAGCCTAGGTTGCGTCTCTGTATTAATTACTGTAAAATCTTTACCTTGGCGTTTCGCTTCTAAGAGAATACCAGTCACAAGACTAGAATGACAATGTGTCATCACGCTAAATTTTTGGCCTTTTGGTGGAAAACGTCTAGCACCTATTTCTGCAATTCTTTTTTTTGAATCTTGAAGCACATCATTATATAAATTCTTATATTTCTCAATTATATCAGAAATGTACTCAGTAATAATACTATCTTTTTCTTTTTCTAACTTACTCATGATAAACTTTAACCCATTTTTCATTGCGGGTTCTGTCGGTCTTGTATCTATTAGGATATCCTTCGCTTCATAAAGTTTCTCGAAACAGACATCGATATTTTCACATTTTAATCTCTTAGCATAGTTACTTAAAAAATCAATAGCGCTAATCGCTATATTACTAGCACCTTGTATCTCTAATGATTTAATCCTTTGAACATCTTTTAACAATTGTTCTATATTTAAACACCACTATTATTCTTTTACATGATTTAATTTAATATTATACTTAATTGTATTATTAGTCTGAGAGCTCTTTTTCATCTAATTTATAATCATCAGTATCGATTTCAAGAAAAAATCGACCAATATAACCACAAGAACATTCAAACATATCGGGTGCAAGCCAACCTGACACATTAATTGCATTTTTTAAATTTGGCTCTTTACATTTTGGGCAAATTCTAATTTTTACCATGATTACTCTTCAACCAAGTTATTCAGTATTGATTATTACTATTTTTTAAAAAATTTTCATTCTAATTATAATTATAATATATTACATTTTTAATTAGGTGTTCTTAAATTATTAAAAGGAGATAACATAGCAAATGCAATATTCACACGAAGTATAGGATTGGATTTCTATCTGATAATAAGTACTATTGGAAATAAGAATTAGAAAATGATATGATAACTTTTTGTAGATACTCTCTTTTTATTTTTATGGAATCAACAAAATAACAATAAAATATTAATCTTTTTGTATATAAATTTATTATAGGTTTAAGTACTTAATTAAAAGGTCTATATAATCCTATAGAATATGTCCAAACTACAATTACAAAGAAAAAGTTTACCAAATGAACCTGGAGTTTATTTATTTCTTGATGATAAGAAAACTGTTATTTATATCGGAAAAGCTTTAAATCTCAGAAAAAGAGTTAATCAATATTTTACAAAAAGTCATTTTAACGACCCTTTTTATGAAGAAAAAATTAATGAACTTGTAAAAAACATTCATTCTATTGAATATTTTGTAACTGAAAATGAGAAAGAAGCATTACTTTTAGAAAACATTCAGATAAAAAAACATCTCCCTCGCTTTAATGTGATTATGAGGGATTCTAAGAGTTATCCTTGGGTTGCCATTTTTTATTCTGAAGATTTTCCGCGAATTCGTGTATTAAGGAATCCTGAAAAATATTCCCAAGATAATTTATTTTTAGGTCCTTATACAGATAAAAAAGAAATCATAAGAATTTTAAGAGACTTAAGAAAAATTTTTCCGTATTGTTCATGTAAAAAACCTATTACAAGAAAAAAAAGACCATGTTTATATTATCAATTAAAACTCTGCCCTAGTCCATGTTTTACAGACATAACAAAAGAAGAATATAGAGAGAATATTAAAAGAATAGAAATGTTCTTGAAAGGAGAAACTAATGAATTAAAAGAGCAAATTCAAGAGAAAATGAAATCAGCAGCGAAAAAACAGGAATTTGAGTTAGCCGCTTTCTGGAGAGATAAATTATTAGATATTGATCATGCAACAGATGAGCAACACGTTTTTCTAAATCATGATGCAAATAAAGATATCATTGGATACTATTCCGGGAATAATTATATGGCAATGGTTATAATCCATATCAGAGAAGGTAGGATAATAAATAAAAATTCTTTTAATTTTGATTTAAGAGAAAAATTAATTCATAGAAATGAGTTATTTTCTTCTATTTTAGAACAATATTATCAAGAGTTTAAAACTCAATTACCAGATGTAATAATTATTACTGAATTAAATAGAAGATTTAAGATATTAATAAAATATTTAAAAGATTTAAAAGCAGAAATACAAATATGCCCCCCAAAAGATGATTTTGAAAGAAGTCTTATTCGTATTGCAAACAAAAATGCAAAGGTAATGGTCAATCAGAGAATTCAAATGGAACAGATTAAAATGGATGAAATAGAATTCAGAGAGCAAATTTTGAAAGAAGCTAAAGAAATCTTAGAATTACCAAAAGAACCCAGAATTATAGAAGGTTTTGATATTTCTAATATCGAAGGTACCGACGCAACTGGCTCGATGGTTTATTTTTTAGATGCAAAACCATATAATAAAAACTATAGGCATTTTAAAATTCGTTCTAAATCTACTCCAGATGATGTAGCTATGATGAAAGAAATCTTGAAGAGAAGATATAGTTTTTTATTGAATAGAAATCTAGAACTTCCTGATTTAATTCTAATTGATGGCGGAAAAGGTCAATTGAACGCAGGAATCTCTGTTTTGCGAGATTTAGGACTCAATATTCCCATTATTGGATTAGCAAAGAAATATGAAGAAATTTACCTACCTAATAAGAAGGAACCCATTATGTTAGCAAAGAATTCACCAGTTTTAAAATTACTTCAAAGAGTAAGAAATGAATCCCATAGATTCGCTGTCAAACTTCATAAAAAACAAAGAAAACAAAGAATAACAGGTTCATTATTAGACGATATTGAAGGAGTAGGTCCCATTACTAGAAATAAGTTACTGAATCACTTTGGCAGTATTGACAATATTAAAAAATCTACTTTAGAAGAGATATCGCAAATTGTAGGAAAGAAATTAGCAAAAAAAATGTTAGAGGAATTGAAATAGTCGTTTAAACACTTTTTTATATATAAAAGGATAAAAATAAAAAAAAATTAATTTATAGATTTTCACTTTTAATCTTCGATATTAGCGCAAAAATTATAATTAATATCCCTAATAGGATAAATGTTATATCTAAATTCCACATCACCAGATATCCAACAAGAGGGTAAAGAATTGCTCTTATAAGGCTTGCTATCATGCTTATCGTACTAATAACGGTAGCTCTGTTTTCTGTTTCAATTTTTTGATTTATACCTTTAACAAATATCAAACTCCTTGAAAATCCAAAACCAATAACAATGAGAATTAAAGGAATGCTCACTGGAATGTAGTGTATTAATGCCATTAAAATAAAAGCTATGCCTGGAATTATTGTATATACTTTAAGGAACTTTCTCTTGTTATGAATTTTATTTTCTAAAGGTGGGAGGATATTATTAAAGAGAATTTGCACAAGCGTCATTAATGTACTTACGAATCCGAAGAATATTAATTGAAAATTTAGTGCCTCAAGATAAACTTGGTAAGTCCATATTAAGAAAAACACTAAAGCCTCTGTTATCACCATTTCGATGGCTAGTAACCTTAATATCTTATTGGTTGCGAGCTCTTTAATCCCAGATTTTACAATAGTCAAATATTTGTCATTTTTCTTTTTTTCTAAGTCATGATTAGGCTCCTTTAAAGTTAATGATATTATTGTTGCTATTATAAATGGTACAAATATAAGACTCATTACAAGATTCAATGAAAAATATGTACCTATGATTGATCCAATTGGCGCTGAAATTGCAATACCAAGCAAACTGAAACTACGATTTCTTGCCATTACTTTTGAAAGTTCATTTTCTCTTCCAAGCTTTCTCAGTGTGTCATAAATAAATGCCATATTGGTACCTGACATTAAGGCTGCCCCAAAAGCCCATAGAGTTTCACCAATAGTAAAAATGATAATACTTGGATAGCTTCCATAAATTAATCCGGCAAATGCAGTTGTCAATGCCCCTAATATAAGAGAGAATTTCCTGCTTATATAATCTGCTATTGCTCCGCAAGGAATCTCGAATATTAATATCATAATAGTAAAGTAACTTTGTAAAAACATTACTTCGACAAATGTTAATCTCCCCCATGTTAAGAAAAATGGTAATAGAATCCCTGAAATTAAATGAAACCCTTCAATAAAGTTGATCAAATATGATTTCCATATGTTCGCTCTCCACTTCTCTAAATTTTCATGAGAGACTGTACTTTCTAACTCTAAAGAAGATTCTAGTAATTCTTCTTGAGTTAATTCCTTTAATTCCGACATTTTTTAACCTATTGTATTTATTTTTCTCTATTTTTTATTAAATTACTACAAAAACATATTTAGAACCCTATCTAAGATGTCATGAGAATCTGAGTGCGATAAACTAATCCTAGAACCCTGGAATTTTGTTAAAAATATGAAAACGAATAATGCGATAACATTTTCAATGCTATAAAGTAAAAGATAAGAATTAGCGTACTGTTGATTTCTATGTTTTTATGAGGATAATGTTGCAGGGAAATATGATACATACCCTAAAAACATCATTTTCTCTAATTATCATGATATAATCAACAAATATGTTTAATAAAACTATATTATTTTCAAACATATAAATTTTATGGGGAATTTCTCATTATTCAAGAAAATCAAATTAAAAATGGGTAAAAGATGGGAATCCTGCTTTTTATCTTTTTGAAATAACCAATCTCACAAGTTCAGCTGTTGCCTCACAATAAACTCTTGCTAATGAATCTCTTTTAGCTTCGCTTATAACTCTAATTATTGGTTCTGTATTTGAGGGATGAATAAGAACAAACCAATCCTTTCCTCGACCAAATCTAAGATCATTTTCTATTTGTTCTACGCACTCCCCCTCATAAATCAATTCTTTTTTCACTTTAGTAATAAGAGAACTAGTGTCAACATTTTTAGTGTTGATTTTTATTCTATGAGAGTAGTATTTTGGTAATTCTGATACTAATTGTGAGATAGTTTTTTCAGTTTTTATCATTATTTCAATAATTTTTGCTGCTGCAAAAATCCCATCTCTAGTATTATTGAAGTAAGGAAACATAATTCCTCCACATGATCCTTCTCCACCAAATACTAGTCGATTTTTTGATGAATTCGATATTAATTCATTCATTTTTTCAGTCAAAAATCGCTCTCCTACAGGAGTTCGTATTACTTGAGCATTATATTTTTCTGCTATAGCCTCAAACCTTAAAGAAGAAGCTAGATTAGTAACAAAAAAAATTTGTATGTTATCATCCTTCGCATTTTTTAAATAATTGTCTGAAATCAAAGCTAAACCAATATCTTCAGGATAACATTCTCCATTATCGCCAATGATTGCTAATCTATCAGCATCTGTATCATGAGCAAAACCAACATCATACTTCCCTTGCCAAACCTCCATTATTAAATCTTTTAAGTTTTCCTTAATAGGTTCGACTTCTCTTGGAAAATTTTTATTGGCTAGTAATTCATTATTTATTAATTTAATTTCACATCCTAATTCATCTAGAACTAATGGTGTAACTAGTTTTCCTGCTCCTGCTCCCGAATCAATAACTACTCTAAGCTTATTCTTTTCTTTAGTATTTGGAATATCTATATAACGCATTAAATCATGAATATACTCTTTAATAGGATTTAAATTTCTAACATGCGATTCTGAACCTGAATAGATTTTTCTATAATCATTCAAATCTATATTTTCTAAATATTGGGAAATAATTTGTAATTCATCAGTATTTAAAAATGTCGTTTCAGATATTAATTTTAATCCATTCCATTCTTGAGGGTTGTGAGATCCTGTAATGATAATACCAAATGGAATATTTAATTTATTTTTCGCATGAATTATTACAGGTGTAGGACATATTCCAAAATTTATTATTTCAAAACCAGCTAAAATTAACCCTTCAATTATTGTCTGTTCAATAAAGATTCCACTAGGTCTAGTATCTCTGCCTATTACTACTTTCTTATCCTTTCCATCAACTAATAATCCAAAAGCAATTGCAATTTTTTTAACAGTATCATATTTAAAATCTTTCTCAATACGACCTCTAATGCCACTAAGAGTAAAAATTAAATTAGATTCTTCCATAGCGTTCTTTAAATTTTTAGGAGATTACTTTATTTTTATCTATTTTGTATTTAATTAGAGCTAATGCTCCTCTTAAACCTATTTCATCATTATATTTTGTTATTTTTATATTTGGGGGGTGGTTGATAGTAAATTTAATTGGATTTTTTTCAAATTGTTCAATTATTTGAGGTATAATTTGATCTTTGTCTTTCATCATTGCACCTCCAAAATAAATTGAACTGCAATCGTAGTAATTGTTGACTAAGCCAACTCCTACTTTTGTATAATAAACACAATCTTCAACGATGCTATTTGATAATTCATCTCCTTTTTTGGCAGCTTGAAAAATTTCTTTGGCAGTTATTTTTGCTCTATCATTATCAACAATTTGCATCAAAATACTCGCATTTAACTTTCCATCATCCAACCCCTCTAAAGCTCTATTTCTAACTCCTGTTCCAGAACTATAAGCTTCCCAACAACCATATGCTCCACAATTGCATTTTGCTTTACTTTTTGGATTGACTATAGCATGACCAATTTCAGCTGCATTACCTTCTTTTCCAAGTAAAAGATGTCCGCTACAAATCACTCCTCCCCCTATACCTGTAGACATTGTAATATATGCCAAATTATCTTTTTCATTGTCTTTTGCTTCAAAGAAGTGTACACCTAAGACACTACCATTACAATCATTAATGAAATATATTGGCACATTAGGAAATTTGTTTTTAATTGGTTCTTTTAGAGGAATGACTTTAAATCCAAGGTTCGCATTATTAAATACCTCTCCTCTCTTCATATCTAAAGGACCAGCTGTAGCTATCCCTATACCTAAAATTTGATCATTTTTAATCTTATTTTCAGAAAGTAATTCTGATATCATATTACACACAGAAGTGCTAATCGAATATTTATTTTCCTTCAACGTTCTTGAATGAGTTTTTACAATATTCTTTTCATTTAAATCTGGTGTACTGACGGCGACTCGTACCCACGTACCTCCAATATCAACCCCTATAATATATTGTTTGTCCACTATTATATCACATTTAAAATTTGTTTATTTTCCTTAACCTCTAAATAATATTAAAACTTCGAATACTTCAAATTATCATTATAGGAATAAAAGTTTTTTTGTAGCTTAGTATATATTTATTTCTATTTTGTCATCATTAATTATCTGCTTAAAAATAGTGGCAATCTCTCTTTTCCTATTATCATCTATAGAGAAGACAAAATATTCTGCTGGAATTCTCGCAGTTGAATATATTTGAATTATGTTTGGTTTTATTTTTTTTAATGCATGAGCTAAATCAAAAATATTTGTGGAATTATTATTTGGAGTAAATTCTTTTTTGTAAGAATTATAAATTAAACATTGAATAGCTAATTTACCAGTTTTAGGCATTTCTTCCTTCAATTTAGTTAATGATTCAATTATAACTTTAATATCAGGAACATCATGGTGAGGGCGATTAGTTCTCATAAAATCTATGTTATTAGCTGTGTCTAATTTTGCTAAAACTAACTCGAATCTCTTGACGCTTTCTCTTACTTTATCTATATATAAAGTACTAGAATTAGTAAATAAGGTAATTAATGGTTTTTCACCAGTCCAATTTAATTTATTCCTTACATCTTCTGCAATATTTAGGAAATCTAATAGATTTTTATTTAGAGTCGGTTCACCATTATAACCAAAAGTAATTGAATTCAAATGTGGGACATATTTTAAAATTGAAAACAATTCTTTCCGAAAATTAGGTGATGGAGGCAAGTTTATTCTATAATCTGGAGAAACCAAATTATCTTTTTTCGTTAAACCAATTTCACAATAAACACAATTATATGTACATATTTTATTCTCAGCTAAAACATTTACACCAAGAGAAAGTCCTAATCGTCTTGATTGAAAAGGGCCATATGTATATTTACGCATTTTATTTATTTATAGATAATTAACAATAAACTTTTCTATAGCTTTATTTACTTCCTTAGGCTTTTCTATCATGACGCCATGGCCTGCTTTATCTATTATGTAAAGCTCTGAATTTTTAATTTTATCATGAAAAAATTGTGAATATTTTATAGGGGTAAGTTGATCATATTTCCCACATATAATTAAACATGGAATATCAATCGAATTGGTCTTATCTAATGTATCAAAAGCATCACAGATTTTAAAATCACGGTAAGTAACCCCTGGATATATTTGAGAAGTCTCTAAGACTACTTTTTCAATTATCTCTTTTGAAGTTTTCTTATAAAATGTTCCCTTGCCTAAAGAGTTCAAGTATCTTTGGTAATCAGGCTTTATTAAATCAAAAATGATTTGACTTACTCGCATTCTTCCCCCCGACGCAACTAATATAAGAGCTGATATACCTTTTGGATATCTAAAGTAGTACTCTTGAATAACAACGCCACCCATAGAATGTCCACCTAAAATTAATTTCTTTGGTTTAAGATTTTCTATGAATTTTTTAACAACATCAACATATAAATCTAAAGACAATTCTGGAAATGAGTTTGATTTATTGTGAGAGGGTAAATCAAGAGCAATAATATTGTAGTTAATATTTAAATAAAATTGATTTTCCCAAATATTTGAATTACCTCCTGCTCCATGTACAAGAATAAGAGTGTTTTCAGAATTATTATCTTTAATCTGATAAAAAATTTGTTTTCCAGTATATTCAAAATATGGAATAATAAAGCACCAGTATAACTTATCTTTTATATAGAGTAAAAATTTTGATAATAATTTAGCTTTATTAAAAACTATTTAGAAAATTCTCATTAAAAATATGAGAAATAAAGTAAATAGAAATAATTATTCACTAATTTCAATGTCACGATGTTGCATTTCAAGAAGGCGTTTATATTTTCCATCCAAAGCTATTAAGCTATCATGGTCTCCTTGTTCTATTATTCCCTTTTTATCAGCATCCAATACGATTATATGATCAGCATTTTTTATGGTTGAAAGCCTATGTGCTATAATAATAGTAGTTCGTCCTTTGCGTGCTTTATTTAAAGCATCCTGAATTAAAGTTTCAGTATAAGGATCTACTGAAGAAGTAGCTTCATCCAAAATCAGAACTTTTGGATCTGTTATTAAAGCGCGGGCAAAAGCAATCAATTGTCGTTGTCCTATTGAAATATTACTACCATTTTCTTTTAATTTAGTATCATAATTTCTATATAAAGCTTCAATAAAATTATGGAGTCCTAAAAATTTTGATACTTCAATCATCCTTTCTTCAAGTTCTGGTGTAATAGTATCATATCCATATAATATATTTTCTCGAATTGTTCCTGTAAATAAAAAGGCTTCTTGTGGAACAATTCCGATTAAATTTCTTAACTCTCTTTTTTTAATTTTTAAGATATCAACTCTATTTATGAGAATCTTTCCTTTATTTACATCATAGAACCGAGCAATCAATTTAATTAACGTAGTTTTACCTGCTCCAGTTTCTCCTACAATTGCTAGTGTCATTCCCTCTGGAATTTTTAAAGAAAGGTCCTTTAAAACAAGGCCCTTAGATTCTATATGTTGAAAGAGTATTTTTTGTTCACTAATTAGATCTTTCTCTGTTTTTGGAATTCTTTCATCTATCTCTGGAGGTATCGATCTTTTGG
>SMTZ1_10004309_pt1 | contig 14312 bp, 15 predicted proteins | sample DeeMarSWOR136_30_FD_25667 | JGI IMG/M metagenome (IMG submission 25667) | reverse complement strand
AGACTCCTCGCCAGAAACGTAGGCGACGGGGTGACTGCTATCCGCCACCTTGGCCAGAACCTGAAGTAGGAGCGTGGACTTGCCTATCCCGGGCTCGCCAGCGATGAGCACCAGGGAACCGGGCACCATCCCATCTCCGAGGACACGATCCAGTTCCGCACAGCCAAGCCGAAGCCGAGGCAGGGAACCACCCACCACCATAGAAAGCTCTTCGGGCCGACTATCTATAGAGTGAAGCCGAGACGTCGCACTAGAGGACGAACTGACTGGGGACTCTACGAAGCTATTCCACGCTTGGCAACTGGGACATCTGCCCAACCATTTGGCACTTTCCCTTCCACACTGCTGACATACAAAAACGAACTTGACTCTGGGCTTCTCCCAATTGGTCGATTTCAAATCGGCTACTTGGAGTACTCAATACTCAATGACAGCTATCTTATCGCCGACCTTCACAACCTGGCCGACCGAGACTGATACCTCTATCGCTGACCCCTTCACCGGGGACAGTATAGGATTCTCCATCTTCATGGCTTCTATCGTGCAGACTACTCCGCCTTCCTCGACAGTATTGCCTACCGTGACATTGACCTGCAGTATCTTGCCTGGTAGCGGGGCCTCAATCAACTCTTGCGCCATTTCTACAGGACCTCCTTAGCCAGCGAACGCATAACGATTTTCTCCTCGTCGCAAGTCACCTCCACCGTGTCTCCGGACTGGAACTCACCTCGCAGCAATGCCTCTGACAGCTGATCCTCCACCAGATTCTGGATCACGCGTCGCAACGGACGAGCACCAAAAACCGGATCGTAGCCCTTCCGACCGAGAAAATCCTTGGCTGCGTCGGTAACCTCCAATCCAATGTCCTTCTCCTTGAGCGATGCGGCAACCTGAGCCAACATCAAGTCGACTATCTTGCGGAGGTGTTCTTCCGTCAAGGCATGAAAGACGACGGTGGCATCAATGCGATTAAGGAACTCAGGACGGAAGGTCTTCTTCATCTCTCCGAGCACCTTCTCCTTCATCTTCTCGTATTCTAACTGTTGTCTTCCTTCACTATCCGAGTGAGCGGCGAAGCCCACACTGGCACCGCGCTTGATAAGCTCAGCCCCGATATTGCTGGTCATGACAATAATGCTATTACGGAAGTCAACGCGGCGCCCCTTGGCGTCGGCGAGATGACCGTCATCAAATATCTGGAGCAACATGTTGAATACGTCATAGTGCGCTTTCTCGATCTCATCGAGAAGAATACAGCAATACGACTTCCGCCTCACCGCCTCAGTCAGTTGGCCACCTTCATCGTAGCCAACATACCCTGGTGGTGCTCCTACCAAGCGCGCCACGGTGTGGCGTTCCATGAACTCGGACATATCTAGCCTGATTAGCGCATCTTCACTGCCAAACATGAACTCTGCCAGGGCTCTCACCAGTTCCGTCTTTCCCACCCCGGTGGGACCCAGGAACGTGAAGACACCAATGGGACGTCGCTTGTCTTTCAAACCAGTCCGGGCTCTTCGCACGGCTTTAGCCACGGTGGTAATAGCTTCATCCTGGCCTATGATTCGGCGATGCATAGCTTCTTCCATTTGAAGAAGGCGGCTAGTTTCATCGCTGGTCAGACGTACGACTGGAACCCCGGTCCACATGCTGACCACGTCAGCAATATCCTCAGCAGCAACCGTGGGCTTCCCTGCCTCCTGCTTGGCCCGCCATTCCTTCTCCATAGCATCGGTCTTCTCCACCAACTGCAGCTCGCGGTTGCGCAGTTCGCTGGCATATTCATACTGCTGCCCAGCAATAGCGTCCTCCTTCTCCTTACGCACGCTTTCGAGAACCCGTCTTGCTTCAGCCAAGCCAATTGGTGCACTACCCCGCATGATACGAACTCTAGAGCTGGCCTCATCCACCAGGTCAATAGCCTTGTCCGGTAGAAAGCGATCGGGTATGTATCTGGTGGCCAGCGAGGCTGCGGTCTCCAGCGCTTCATCGCTGATATCCAGCCGGTGGAACTCCTCGTACCTGTGCTTGATGCCACGCAGAATCTCAAGAGTCTCCTCCATAGTAGGCTCGGCCACAATGACAGTCTGGAATCTGCGCTCCAAAGCAGCATCTTTCTCGACATACTTGCGGTAGTCGTTCAGTGTGGTGGCCCCGATGCATTGTATCTCACCACGTGATAGCGCAGGCTTGAGGAGGTTCGCTGCGTCAACAGCACCTTCGGCTGCGCCAGCGCCCACGATAGTCTGCATTTCATCCACAAACAAAACACAATTGCCCGCGGCTTTCTCCTCCTCAATGACCTTCCTCAGCCTTTCTTCGAATTCCCCACGATACTTGGTCCCTGCCACCAAAGCACCCATGTCCAGGGCTACTATGCGCTTCCCCTGCAATACTTCGGGGATTTCTCCAGCTACTATGCGCTGAGCTAGTCCTTCGACAACAGCGGTCTTACCCACACCGGGTTCACCTATGAGCGCTGGGTTATTCTTGGTACGGCGGCTCAGTATCTGAATCACCCTCTCAATTTCCTTGTTGCGTCCAATAATCGGGTCAAGTTTGTCCGCCCGCGCCAGGGCAGTCAGGTCCGTTCCAAGCTGGTCTAGAGTTGGCGTCCGCGTTGCAGCACGACCGGTGCGAGCATGCACAGCCTCGCTTTTCATAAGCCGCCTAACTTCCTCGCGAGTCTGTTCCAGACCAATCCCAAAGCTCTCCAACACGCTGCAAGCCACACCCTCCTTCCCGCACAGCAATCCCAGCAACAGGTGCTCGCTTCCTATGTAGTTGGAGCTCAGCCGACGCGCCTCATCCACGGCAAGCTCTATAGCTTTCTTCGCCCTCGGTGCCAGACTGATCTCCCCAACAGTCTGTTTACCCCCTCGACCAACCGCAAACTCTACCGCCGCCTGTATCTTATTCAACGGGACACCCAGATTGCCCAGCACTTTGGCCGCAACCCCCGAGTCATCGGCCACTATGCCCAGCAGTATGTGCTCGGTGTCAATATAGCTGTGCCCGAGCCTCTTGGCCTCCTCTTGAGCCCGCGTCAATACCTTGCGAGCCCCCTCTGAGAACCTTTCGAATCCGCTACTCATTCGCAACCTTACCTGCGCTTTCGAGCTAAAGTATAGTGTATGCCACCAACCCAGTCAACCGAGCGGCGGCTTGAGAGGGGGCCGACTTCATAGTACAATACGGAGCGTCGCAGGGGGGCAACATGCGAGTCGCTGGTGGCAGAGCAAAAGGAACTCAATTGAGAGTCCCACCGGGACGCTTGGTAAGACCGACGACCAGTCTAGCCAAGCAAGCCGTCTTCTCCTCGTTGGAGGCCACTCCGGCCCGCTGGCACAGAGTCCTCGACTTGTTTGCTGGCAGCGGCGCGCTTGGCATTGAAGCTCTGAGCCACTATGCCCAATGGGCTGACTTCGTCGAGCAAAGCAGGAAATGCTGCGACGTTATCAGACTCAATCTGGAAAAGGCTGGCTTCCGGGACAAGGCTCACGTCTACTGCTGCAGCGTGAGCAAAGCTCTGGGTTTGCTGAGCGGAGAGTATGACATTGTCTTCATGGACCCGCCATACTCAGAGCCCTCAGTCAGCGCCCTCCTAGCTACTCTGGCTGGATCACGACTTCTAGGGAAGGGGGCTATGGTGGTAGTCTGCCACGCCAACCGCTTCCCACTGGACCCGGACTACGACGGAGTTCGTCTGGTCAGGCAACGCCACTACGGCGACACCTTTGTTTCCATGTACCGAAGGGAGGATTAGTTCTATGGCGATTGCGGTGTATCCCGGTTCACTCGACCCCATCACCAATGGGCATATCGATGTTATCAGACGGGCATCAGCCCTTTTCGGCGAACTCATCGTGGCTATCTATGATAGGCCGGAGAAGCCGCTCCTTTTCTCTGTCGAAGAAAGGGTGGAGATGGCAAAGAAAGCCGTGGCAGACTTGTCCAATGTCTCAGTCACGCCCTTTAGCGGACTTGTGGTCGATTTTGTCCGCAGCGTGAAGGCGAAGGTCATGGTACGAGGTCTGAGGGCGAACTCCGATTTTGAGCGCGAGTTCGAAATGGCCCTGATGAACAAGAGCCTGGCACCCAATATCGAACTCGCTTGCCTGATGACAAGCTCACAATACCAGTTCCTCAGTTCGAGCGTAATCAAGGAGGTAGCCAAACTGGGAGGCTGCCTCGATGGTATGGTCCCCGACCACGTGGCCAAGGCCCTCAAAGACAAATTCTCCGTCGCTCCTATTGAGGTTGCAAAAAGACACTCCTAGCCATTACAATACTTCACCGAAATCCATGAGGAGGTAGCATTACGAATGGCTTACAAGATTACAGAGGATTGCATAAGCTGCGGTGCTTGTGAATCAGAGTGCAAGAATGAGGCCATCAGCGAGGGCGAAGCTGTATTTGTCATCGATCCCGATAAGTGCACCGAGTGCATAGGCTGGTTCGACTCATCCAAATGCGCCGAAGTCTGCCCGGTAGACGCCTGCATCCCTGACCCTGACCACGAGGAGACGAAGGAGCAACTCCTAGAGAAATGGCGCAAGCTACATCCGGGAGAGACACCAGCGTAGGGCAGATACTAGAGACGCTTGGCCTTTTCGTAGGCGGCAGCGGCAGCAGCCAGCAGTGAGGAGCGGAATCCTCCCTTTTCCAGTTGTAGAAGGGCGTCAGCGGTGGTACCACCCGGCGAAGTGACCATGTTTCTCAACTCGGCCGGGTGCTTGTCTCCCCTCTCCAGAACATGGGTCGAACCGAGCACCGTTTGCAGTACCAGCTTCTCGGCCATCCTGCGCGGTAGGCCGATATGCACGCCGGCATCGATGAGCGCCTCAACAAAGAGAAACACGTAGGCCGGTCCACTGCCACTTAGAGCTGTAGCCATATCTATGTACTTTTCATCCTGGACGTAGATTTCTTCGCCCAGACTGCGGAGAACCGACCTGGCTATCTCCTTCTGTTCCAGCGCGACGTCAGCACTTGCCGTCCATACCGTCATCCCTTCGCCAATCTGTGCCGGCATGTTCGGCATAGCTCTGACTATGCAAGAAGGTGCCAACCCCTCACGCAAGATGGACAGGCTGGCGCCAGCAACAATCGATAGCACGAGCTGTTGAGGTGAAGTGCCACCTATCTCGCCCATTGCCTGAGGCAAATCCCGGGGCTTCACAGCGAGGACAATGAGGTCAGCACCATCCACCGCCTGCCTGCTATTGGACAGAGCTCTCACACCGTGCTCCTTGTTCATCACCTCTCTTCGGGAAGCGGCAACGTCGCTCACAGTGATATCCTGAGCCGCAACGACGCCATTCGCCAACAGACACCTCACTATGACCTCCCCCATAGTACCAGCTCCAACAACAGCTATTCTCAATTTCCTATGTCACCACTATGTTCACTACTCGTTTGGGCACGTAGATGACTCTGGCAATCTTCCTGTCCCGAGTATGCACCTGCACGCGTTCCCTCTCCAACGCCTGTTCCTTCGCTTCTTCCGCGCCTATGGAAGCAGGGACAAGCAACTTGTCTCTCAGTTTGCCATTTACCTGGATAGCCAGCGTAATCTCCTCTTCCTTCGCCAACTCCTCATCAAAGCTGGGCCAAGACTGGTTGTGAACGCTATAAGGACGTCCTGTCTGAGCCCACAGTTCTTCAGTAAGGTGGGGAGCGCTCGGAGCGAGAAGCAGGAGCAGGTAGCCAATAGCTTCTTGCCAGAGCTGACCTGACACGTTCTTCGCCTCCTGCATTCTCGATAGGTGGTTGGTGAATTCCATAAGGCAGGCCAGCATGGTGTTGAAGCGAAATCTCTCCAGGTCCTCCGTGACTTTCTTGATCGTCTTGTGAACAAGGTGGCGGAGTTCCTTCTCCGCTTTCGGCAGAGCAGCCTGGCCTGCATACCCTCCTTCCACCAAGTTCCACACCCGGTTCAGCCAGCGGCTCATTCCCACGATGCCGCTGTCACTCCATTCTCCTCCCAAGGCCCATGGCCCAACAAACATCAGGTAAGTGCGAACGGCATCCGCACCCAGTCCAGCCACATATTCGTCGGGAGCAACGACATTGCCCTTCGACTTGCTCATCTTGCCGCCGCCGTAGACTATTATCCCCTGATTGAACAGGCGGGTGAACGGTTCGTCAAAGTCAATTAGGCCCAGATCCCTCAACGCCTTAACGAAAAACCGAGAGTAGAGCAGATGCAGCACTGCGTGCTCGGCACCTCCCGTGTAGAGGTCCACAGGCATCCAGTACCTTATCTTGTCATCATCGAATGGAGCACTATCAGTTCCCGGACTGGTATACCGCAGGAAGTACCAGTTAGAACACATGAAAGTATCCATGGTATCGGTTTCCCTGCGACCCAGCCCACCACATTTCGGACAAGGCGCATTGACAAATGCTTCACAATACTTGAGAGGAGATTCGCCGGTGGGCTTGAATTCTGCGTCGGGCGGAAGTAGAACCGGCAAGTCCTGCTCAGGTACAGGGACCGCGCCGCATTTGTCACAGTAGACTATCGGTATGGGCGCTCCCCAGTATCTCTGCCTGGATATGAGCCAATCGCGAATGCGATAGGTAACGGTGCGCTTGCCCCATCCCTTTTCCTGCAACAAGTCACATACTGCACCGTACCCTTGCTCGCTAGGCAGACCATTGAACTCTCCAGAGTTCACCATCATGCCCTGGCCAGCGTACGGTTCAGACAGCTCTTCGCCTTCCCAGCCTGGAGGAGCGATGACGGTTCTGATTGGAATGCCGAACTTGCTGGCGAACTCAAAGTCCCTTTCGTCATGAGCAGGGACTCCCATAACAGCTCCCGTGCCATAGGTCAGCAGCACGTAGTCGGTAGTCCATACAGGCACCTTCTCTCCATTGAGCCTGTTGACAACGTAGCTGCCCAGAAATACCCCCGTTTTCTCCCTGCCCGCGGCCGTGCGCTCGTAGTCAGCCTGCCGCCGGCACCAGTCAACGTACTCCTCCACCTCGGCCCTGTGCTCGGGCGTCGTCAGTTGCGAGACCAGAGGGTGCTCCGGCGCAAGGAGGAAGAATGTCACTCCCAGAATAGTATCCGGCCGGGTGGTGAACACCCGTATCTCCTTTCCCGCCGCAAGTTCATGCTCCAAAGCAAAGGAGACTTCCGCGCCCTCGCTTCTCCCAATCCAGTTTGTCTGAATTGTCCGTATGCGCTCAGGCCAGTCTATGCCAGTGAAGTCAAGAAGTTCATCAGCATACCTCGTAATCCTCAGGAACCACTGCTCGAGTTCCTTCTTCGTCACTTGGGCCCCACAGCGCTCACAGAATCCCTCGCCTATCACCTGCTCGTTGGCCAGAACAGTCTGACATCTGGGACACCAGTTGACAGGCGCCTTCGCCCGATACGCCAGCCCGGAGTGATAGAGCTTCAGAAAGAACCACTCCGTCCACCTGTAGTATTCAGGAAGGCAGCTAACCACCTCGCGGGTCCAGTCATAAACGGCCCCTATACTCCTGAGCTGCTGCCGCATGGTCTCCACGTTCCCCATAGTCCACTTGTAAGGGTGTATACCGCGACTAATGGCCGCGTTCTCCGCTGGCAGGCCAAAAGCGTCGAAGCCCATAGGATGAAGCACGTTGTAGCCCTGCATCCTCTTGAACCTGGCGCGCACGTCCGAGGGCGCCATGGCGTACCAGTGCCCGATGTGAAGCGCCCCCGAGGGATAGGGAAACATGGTCAGCGCGTAGAACTTGGGGCGGTCTTGGTCCTCCGAGACCTCATAGATGTGATCGGCGGCCCATCTCTCCTGCCATTTCTTTTCCACTTGCCGAGGAACGTACTTCGTAGCCATATTTGTGGAATTCTAGCTCAATTTAGGTTAAATTGGAAGCGCTTCCCGCTTCAGCGGTGCAAGGGGAACGAGTCGATTAGTCCGAGGTGCGACAGAAATGGGGACAGAAGCCGAGGTAGCGAGCCAGCTACTTCCTGCGCTTGTGCTACTCTCGCTCGGCTCCACAGCGGCATGCGCGGAGCAACCTGGCTCGGGCCGAGCCACCACAGCTCCAGAACATAGGGGCTCAGACAGCAAAGTAGTCGCTGCGCTGGACACCGACTGTCTCCCTGGAGCCAGGCTACAACCCTCCAGGAGGGGTGATCACGGTAGAAAGAGCCGTAGGCGCCGAGGGCAAGGACGAACACGGCCGCTTACTGAGATACGTATGGGTGGATAGCACTATGGTCAATGCCAGCCTTGTGAGTCCGGGCTACGCCCACTCGTGTTCTTGTCCTCCCAAGCTTAGATAGTAGACGCAGTTCCTGCCGCTGGAGAAAGAGGCGCGTGAGCAGCAGCGCGGATTGTGTAGTCACTAGCATATGAGCAAAGCGGAGCCTTTTGACAGACACGCCTCCCAGTATGACAACTGGTTCGTCAGCCACAGATTCGCTTATGAATCAGAACTGGAGGCAGTGAGACAGCATCTACCTTTACGGACAAGGGGCCTCGAGATTGGCCTGGGCACCGGCCGATTCGCCGCAGCGTTGGGGGTGAAGTTCGGGCTTGAGCCATCCGCCAGGATGCGCGAGGTGGCGCGGAAGAGAGGCATTGAAGTGGTTGCCGGCGTGGCAGAAGCCATTCCCTTCCGAGACTCGACGCTCGACTTCGCTCTCATGATTACCACGATTTGTTTCCTCGACAACCTGGAAGTGTCTCTCAGCGAGGCCCGCAGGGTACTGAAGCCGGAAGGTAGCCTGATCATCGGTTTCATCGACCGCGCCAGCCCACTTGGACGGTCATACGAGCGGCACAAGGATGGCAGCACTTTCTACGAAGGGGCTAGGTTCTACACAGTGGCGGAAGTCATCTCAACCCTCAAGAAGGCGGGCTTCAGGGAGTTCAACTTCAGCCAGACCATTTTCAGGGACTTGCCGGACATCGACAGCGCAGAGCCGGTGCGGCCCGGCTATGGGCAGGGCTCGTTCGTGGTGATCGGAGCTGAGAAGTAGCCAGCCATGCTGAACTGCTCCCCAGTCGCCAGTTTCCCGACGTCCGTCACGACAAGATCAGACTGCTTCAGCATGACGCCTCCCTGGAACAGAACTGCCACCAAGTATCCAACCATCCTACGGGTACTGCCATGCATCGTGACATAGGGAACTACCACAACGTTCTTGGGCTCGTCGAATGCCCAGCTACGGTACTCTTTCACGATGAACTCCGGTTTGTCATGCATAGGGCCGTGGCTGGGAGCAATTACGTCAAATGGGCAGGCCCCGACCTTGTTGAGGTTCTTCTGGACGTTGGCCCGAACGGCATCATGATTTGGGCATAGTACCTCTTGGCTGTCTCATAGACTTGCCATTCGTCCCTTACATACAAGACGCTTGTGGTCAGATGGGATCCGAAGAAATCACAGGAAAACAGAATCCTCTCTTCCTTCAAGCAGCTAACCATCGTCTCCGGCCAGTGAACCCAGGGGGTATGGGTGAACTCCAGGGCTCTATCTCCCAGCAAAACGGTCTCTGCGGCAGCATGGTGGAGCTAAGGGTACAATAGGCAGAACCTTTGAAATGGCATTCGGTCTCCCTGCCTGCCTGGATGCCGCCCCAGTAGAATGGTGGCCGTTCCTGATTCTTCTTCCGCTACCGGGACTCTTCACAGTTGAGCTGGAAGAGTCCCTGGTCGAGCGTTTCAAGGGGCACTCTAGATGAGCCTGAACAGCTATGGCATAAACAAGAGGTCAACTATCTTGCTCTGCAGTTCTCGAGCCGATGATAGTCTAGCGTAGCAGTCAGACTTGGTCTTGTCGTCGGCACCGCTGATGCTAATAGCTCGGTAAGCATTGATGATGGCCCTGCTCTGGTCGATAAGCCCCATATGGACGAGGTTAATGTCCCACATCGGCCTTCTGCTCGCCCACCAGAACTGATCGCTCTGCAGAGCTCTGTCAAGCAGTCCTCTAGCTATCCCCGCGGAGTGTTTACTCTGGCCGTTATCGGCCACTCGACCGGAGGCTGAGCGAAGCTCGGTACATATAGCCGTGTGTTCCCACTGCAGGCGATGTAGTTCGCTGTCTTTGTCGCGCCACAGAGGAAACGGATTATCTGCTTGTATGTCTTCACCTGTGGTACTCCACGATGACGTCTTAGGGTCAATGACTTGACCAGGCTGGAAAAGGTCAATTAGTTGAGTGATGGTTACCGCCCGGACTTGCTCAGCTGTTTCGGTAGCCCTTAATAGGCTGGTATGCTGGGCTGCAAGGGCTTTCTTCTGCTGGAGATGCGCGTACGTATCGCTCCTTACCTGAAGTTCCTCATATACCTCAGCGAGGAATAACTCTTCCCAGTCTTTGATATGATGCCCATAGGTCTCTGCATCCATCGCCGTAACGACATAAATGTTCTCTCTCTCTCCTCCGAGGCCTTTAAGGTGTTCTAGGAAGTCCTTTGGTCCTATCTCTTGAAAGCTGATCTTATTGCTCAGGAGGTCGTCACGGAAGAACACTGCTAGCCTCTTTCCATCAAGTTCTACCTGATAGATGGTATCTACCGGCCAATCGGCCGGGCAGGCTACGCCACTCAGAATAATCCAGCGATGTCCGGTATCCATGACAGGCTTGATGATATCCCTGCTGTAAGCCATCTCCGGCGGGAAGAAACCGCTGGGCTTGTACGCACTTCCAAAGAAATAAGCATTCGTCTTCTGGTTAAGTTCTATCTGCCGCTTTGCTTCCTCAGGTGGAATCAGCGGTAGTATAGGGTGGTATTTACCGGTGCCGGTAATCTCTATCTGCCCTTTCTCTGCTAATTCCTTTAATCCCTGAATAACGTCATTGTGACCACAGTATTTCAACATCTCGGTGAGGACGGCATTGATGTTTATTGTTGCCTTTGCTTGTGGATATTCGCGAAAGACTTCTAGGAGAGGTCGATAAGACTCATTGCAGATCTTTTCCAACACGGAAGGTAGCTGAGTCGCTGGTTGATAGAAATGAAAAAGCTGCGCCCAGTAAATCATTGTACCTCCTATTGACTAAGAATCGTTCTCTGTGTTGGACACATACAGGTTAGTATCTCGGTTAATCTAATCTATTTCAACTCACTCAAGCCGAACACACTCCGCTTGAAAGTGTTAAATTCGTATATTATAGATGCCAGAGTATTAGAGGGCTGCTTAGTGGTATGGAATTGGCAGCCTTAGTGGCTGTGTTTGACGTTTCTATGGTGAAAGGAAGATACGAGCCCGAGGAGATATGCTTATGGATATTGCCAATATTGGAGGTTGCATCGACGATATCGAGGCGACTCTAGCTAACCTCAAACAGCGCGACATAGTAGGACGTATCTGGCGTAGAGACCACACTGTCTGGAAGCCCGATCCCGCTGAAATCACGAATAGGCTGGGATGGCTCACAGCTATTGACCCAATGCGAGGGCAAGTATCCGCTCTACAGTCTTTCACCAACGAAGTGCGAGAAGCGGGTTTCGGGCATGTGGTTCTACTCGGCATGGGCGGGAGCAGCCTGGGGCCGGAGGTGCTGCGGCAGACTTTTGGCAGTGAGGCGGGCTATCCGGAACTCATCGTGCTGGACTCCACGCTACCAGCCAGGGTACTGGCTGTTACAGATGTTATCAACCCGGCCCATACCTTGTTTATGGCCTCTTCGAAGTCTGGCACTACAACAGAGCCGAACTCACTGTTTCTGTACTTTGAGAGTCTTGTGGCATCAACGCTAGGCAAAGACAATACGGGAAACAACTTCGTCGCCATCACTGACCCTGGGACACCACTTGCTGAGCTAGCTGACCGGAAAAGGTTTCGCCACATCTTCATAAACCCCCCTGACATAGGTGGACGATACTCTGTTTTGTCTTACTTCGGACTCGTTCCGTCAGCTCTGATAGGGATTGATGTCGCAGCACTGCTTAACCGTGCCGAACGTATGCGGAAAGAATGCACTGAGGCCAAATCAATTTCAGAAAACCCAGGGGGCATGCTGGGAGCCATCATGGGGACGTTAGCCTCATTGGGACGAGATAAACTAACGTTATTTGCCTCTCCATCAATTGCCGGCTTTGGTCTATGGGTAGAGCAATTGGTAGCAGAGAGCACCGGCAAGGATGGGAAAGGCATCGTGCCAGTCGTAGGTGAACCTTTTGTAGAACCAGGCCGGTATGGTCATGACCGACTGTTTGTCTGTTTGCGTGTTTCTCAAGACGACAACTCGGCAATTGATGCAATGACAGATAAGTTGAGAGCTTCGGGACAACCGTTGGTTGTACTGGGAATGGAGGACAAACATGACTTGGGGGCCGAGTTCTTCCGCTGGGAGTTTGCCACTGCCGTAGCAGGGGCCATTCTGGGTATTCACCCTTTCGATCAGCCAAACGTGCAGGCAGCGAAGCAAGCGACAGAGGCCATGCTGCAAGAATACGTCAGGACCGGAGGACTTCCCCTAACTGATGGCACGGAGTCTCTCACCGGGTTGCTATCAACAGCAAGAAGCAGCGATTATCTTGCCGTCCTGGCTTATGTTCAGCAGACTCCTGAAGTGGATGGCGTGATGGCGGAATTCCGCCGTGGAATTGTCGAGAAGCACGCTATGGCAACCACACTTGGTTATGGGCCGCGCTACCTTCATTCGACCGGACAGCTCCACAAGGGCGGGCCAAACACAGGACTGTTTCTGCTCATTACCGCTGACCACGAAGGAGACGTACTTATACCCGACAGGCCCTATTCTTTTGGCGTGCTCGCCGATGCTCAAGCTCTGGGAGACTTGCGGGCTCTGAAGTCAACGGGATGGCGTGTAACCAGGGTACATGCAAGCCGGGATGACGCAGAGACAATCTCCAAACTGACTAGCGAGCTGCGGTAGTATCCACTGCCTTCGTGTCATAATAGGCATCTTCGGTTGAAGGAGGGCATGATATGACGAAGCTGGTACTGCTAAGACACGGTGAAAGTCTATGGAACAAAGAAAACCGCTTCGGCGGCTGGACCGATACAGATCTATCAGAGAAGGGAATTGCCGAGGCCGAGAAAGCGGGGCAGATCCTTAGAGAGCAAGGATACACATTTGACGTTGCCTTCACGTCGGTCTTAAAGAGGGCAATACGTACCCTATGGATTGTACTGGATGTAATGGACTTGATGTGGATTCCGGTATATCGGTCCTGGCGCCTAAACGAAAGATTCTACGGTGCCTTGCAGGGACTGAACAAATCTGAAACCGCCGCCAAGTTTGGCGAAGGACAGGTGCTCATATGGAGACGAAGCTATGACATACCACCGCCGGCCCTGAAAAAGACAGACGACAGATATCCCGGGCGGGATCCAAAATACAGCGAGCTAAATGAAGAGGAAATTCCTGTGACGGAAAGCTTGAAGGATACTCTGAACAGAGTCTTGCCTTACTGGCATGAAGTAATAGCGCCAGCGAATAAGGAAGGGAAACGAGTATTAGTATCGGCCCATGGCAATAGCCTGAGGGCACTGGTCAAATACCTCGATAACATAAGCGACCAACACATACTGAGCCTTAACATCCCAACCGGCATTCCATTAGTGTATGAGCTAGACGACAATTTTGAACCCAAGCAGAGCTACTACCTCGGCGATCCTGAAGTGACAAAGAAGGCGATGGAAGCCGTGGCCAGCCAAGGAAAAGCGCGCTGACAGACTAGAAGATACCAGATGATTGGCGACCCCCCATTGTGACAAATGGAGGGAGGTCAATATGAAGGCTGGTGTCTTGGAGCCCGTTGAGCGGCCAGAGGTGAAGGAGGTGCCTGACCCTCAGTGTAGCCTATCCTTCGGATGTAAGTTGCCCGGCGGCTACGCCGAATACCTGCTGGTTCCTGAACTGGGAATATAATGCATTGCCGACTGGGTAAGGCGAATGACGCTGCTAGAGTAGTACTCGCCGAAAGGGAAACTGGGCGCCTACAGCAGGTGAACCTTGACTCAGTTGACAGAATGGTATACTCTCGAAAAGGCAATGTGGAGGCAGAAATACTTGCTTTCACAGAGGGCAGTGCCGCGGACCTAGTAATGGTCGCCCACTCATCAGCGTAAGCACAGGACGAATCCTTGTCACCGGCAGGGAGAGGAGGACGGGTGTACTTCCTTGCTGGTCTGCCACCTGACCAGTCCAAGATCTTGATCGACAGCAATCTGGTCCGTTACCGCGAGGTTTCTCTTCATGGCTCCCACGCTTCAACGCTGGATGGCAACAGAGAAGCTCTCAATAGGTTAGCCAGAGGACTGCCAAGTTGATGACCTTGTCTCGCACAGACTTCCACTTTGAGGGGATCAACCACAGGATAGGTG
>SMTZ1_10005808_pt1 | contig 14313 bp, 17 predicted proteins | sample DeeMarSWOR136_30_FD_25667 | JGI IMG/M metagenome (IMG submission 25667) | reverse complement strand
CCGGCTGGAAGTCTTGCAGCCCGACAGCTAGCACGTAAAGGTCATTCAGTATTACTTCTCGAAGAGCATCCAGACGTTGGGCAACCAGTTCACTGCGCAGGTCTCATCGGCATCGAAGGGTTGAGGAATAATGGTATAGTTCCCCACTCCAATGTAGTACTCCAGCAGGTGCGCCGATCAGTCTTCCACTCACCATCGGGAGCACAATTGACCCTCGATAAGGGGGAACCTCATGCCTTTGTCCTTCATCGAGACCGATTAGATCAACAAATTGCTAAAGAAGCCCAAGCAGCGGGTGCCACCCTACAGCTTGAAACAAGGGTTACCAAGATCCGCCGTGAACACGATATGATGCGTCTTCATATCACTGAAAGGGGCAAAACCCACGAACTTCGCACCCACTTGGTGGTCAACGCCGAAGGAATCAATGCCCAACTGATGAAGCCTTTTAACTTACCTCGACCGAAACGGGCCTATATGCTCCCTGCCCTCCAGTATGAGGTCTCGAACGTCTCATTACCGACAGATACGGTGCACCTGTTCTTTAACACCCAACTTGCAAAAGACTTCTTCGCCTGGCTGATTCCCCTTGACGCCCAGCATGCACGAGTTGGGCTAGCAACGGCCAATAAACAGGCACCCTCAGCATTAGACAAATTCCTCAAGAGCTGCCACCTTATCGTAGGGGCCAAGATTGACAAACGCTATGGAGGCATTGTTTATTCAGGCGGTCCTTCCGCGCGGACAATTGCTGAACGCTTCGTAAACATCGGAGACGCGGCTGGTCAAACAAAAGCAACTACTGGTGGTGGTGTGGTCGCTGGGGGAGCCTGTGCAATCATGGCTGCTTCGAGCATTCACCAAGCTCTTCAGGGCGAATCCTATAATCATACAGAGCTCCAACGTTACGAGCGCAGATGGAAACATAGTTGGGGCCGCCAACTCCACCTGATGTCCCTTCTTCGCCGATTAATTAACACTCTCACCAACGAAGAGCTCGATCGCCTTTTTAACAGCCTCCAGCATAGCCCCGCTCGACAAATCATTGAAGATTATGGGGATATTGACCGCCAAGGTCGACTTATTATGACCGCGTTTACCTCTCCTGTGTTGTTACGGAGCGTCCTAGGATTGCTGCTAACAAAAGTTCGTTTTCTACCCCACCTCATTTGGGGGTAGAATACCGGTCCTCGGATTAGTATTCACGCCAGGTTTGACTGCAGTTGGTGCAGCGATAAAACGTGGTCATTGCTTCATCTCCCGACCGGGTTTGAACCTGCCAATAATAGGCTTCCTTGTGCCCACATTTTGGACAAACAGCACGAACGGTGGGCATGGTTCGCTGTTCAAGCATTTCCTCATCGATGACAACAACCTCTTCCTTTTCGGGGATATGATCGATCTTGTCTCCATATCGATACTTCCTTTCACTTTTTGAAGTGAGAGGCTTGGTGTAACCACAACTCTGGCAGAGTAAGACTTTCTTCTCTCCATTTTTTTGGGGGGTGAGGATACTTGAGCATTCAGGGCAAAATTCCATGTAAGGTTATCTCCCAGCCAGTAAGGAATGGAAAGCATACGAGAAATTGCATAAGAATGTATTGGCTTTACACAGAGTTTTCCGCTTGTTCGTGTTCCCATATTTGTTGCAGTAATACTGCGAATCCCATGGCAACTGCTTCATTACGTTCAGCCTTTGATTGGGTTGTTCCTACACCGGTTCGAACAAATTGTTCATGTAAGGTCTGAGTTGCTTCAGGGATGGTTAAAAACCCGCGAAGCCACCCATATGCTATCATAGCCTCAACACAATCTCCCAGGCCATGAGCATCAAGGCGAGAAGGTGCCAAATGACGGAGTTCGGCTAGTCGAAGGGCGGCAGCGAGGAAGAATATCAAGTTCGTGAGGGGATCTCCAAGCTTGGCTAATTCTTTGTTTCTTAAAGCGGATTCGAGTGAATGAATACCTTTGGTTTCGAGAAGTGCACGTAAATCCTCAAACAACGACACGCCGGTCACACGGCTTTGAGGGCTTTTTTAAATTCCGTGCGAAATTCTTCTGTGCGTTCTATCAGTTTTTGCGCTGCAGTTTTGAACACGGTGATGGCCTTAACCTTTCCGTCCGTTCGCAAGATAAACTTTGCACTTCGTTCAAGTGGGTGGGGAACCGAATAACCAGCAAAGGTTAGGTGCGTGTCTTCAAAGAGAATTTCACGAAGGGGATTGCAAAGGGTATGTCCTTCACCTTCAATGTCTAGTTCTAATTCCTTGGCGGTATTTTTGACGATGTGAATGTTCATGGCCATCAAATTCCTATTCAACGTTTTTTAGGTAGGCGAATCCTACACAACTTTGCTTTTAAAATCTTGCTTACCTCATGAATCCTTGACGAGTTGATATTCTACTTGAAATCACGAAATATTCCTTGAGCTTGAGACACGGCTTTTCGAACGTTTTCAGGATCACCACGCAATGTTACTGTAACTCCTCTTTGGTCGGCTTTGATGTGGAAATCAACTTTGAGTTTTCGTTTCAACTGGTCAATGAAATCAATTTGACCTTGTGCACCTGTTATTTGGAATGTGAGGCTCTTTTTTGTCCAACGAGCCACTCTAGCCTCGCCTCCTTATTCTGTGTCTTTTTCTTTCTCTATCCGAGTTTCAGAGGCGGGAAGCTTTCCGTAATTTTGGGCGAGTTTTCGCCGTTCATAGTTCCCACAATCGACACATTCGAGTCGTTGTCCCTGTAAATGCAGGGGTTCACCGCATCGACTACAATTGGCTTGGAGTACTCCAAATCGTGAGCCGACCGTTGAAAGGCGCGCAAGACCATCTGCTTGCTGTTGTACCCGTGCAATAATGAGATCACCAGGTGCAAACAGATCACGCATTTGGTCGATATAACCTCCTGCGGCGTTTTTGATGAATAAGTATCCAGAAAAGGTAACTGGACATTCTTTGTCTCCAATCTGAAAGATGTTCACGATGACTGATTTTTTGGTCACAGTCTGGACAAAACCCAAGACGATGTCATTCCGTTCAGGATATACTGGTTTCCGCGTTGTCGACTCGACACTGATTTTCCGTTCTTTCATATCTATGTGGACAATACCAGTTATGCTCGCGTATATGATGTCATCTTCATCTTGAAAGGTTCCCTCACCTGGCAGGAACTCCTCAATCACTCCTAGTTTTACTCCGGGTAAAACCGAATCTCCCTCTTTGATGCGTTGACCGGTCATACAGTTTCCTCCTGTTTTTCTATTCGGTAAAAATCAACCTGAATGGTATACCGTTTTTTCTCATGAAAGTTCATGGTCGCTGGAAGTGCCATCGACATTTCTTGAACAAATGAGATTCGTCCTCCAAGATTTGAGACAAACCGGGTGATGAATTTTCGCCCCCCTTCCGAGGCTTTATGCAAGGAGTAGACCACCTTACCGATTTCCAACGCTTTTTGGAGGAAGGGTTGATCAGCATGAACCCGTTGAACTCCAAATGGGGCGTTCATCAGAACGGTATCTGCCTTGGCTGAGAGTGTCTCAATGGCTTGTGCGACGAATTCGATTCGCTCTTGCACACCAACTTGAACTGCGTTTTGTTTTGCGACATTTAATACTTTCGAATCAATATCGACCCCTACAACTTTGCTGGCCCCTAATAATGCGGCTCCAATGGCTAAGCGTCCTGGACCACAACCAAGATCATATACGGTCCGGTCTTCAATGTCTCCATACGTTGCAGCTGTGAAGACAATAGTGGCAGCTACATCATCAGACACCTCATATTGCTCCATATTTGGGCTAGGATCAGGAAATCCTTTGAGTTGGCTAAGCAATATTCCCAACTGCTTTCGGGGTAGAAGTGCTGACATAAACCATTCTCGCCCTCTAACTTTTTTAGAACCATTGCATTGTTAACACTTAACTGCATCGAGGTGCTAAAATCTTGAGTACTCGGAGGTAATCAAGTTATGTCAAATCCATATATCATCAAAGATATTCGGGCCATGGAGATTTTGGATAGTCGTGGTAATCCAACAATTCAGGTAGAGGTTCTCACCAAGGACGCATATGGGCGAGCAATGGTTCCATCAGGGGTTTCGACAGGGAAATATGAAGCTGTCGAATTGCGCGATAAGGATCCAAAGCGATTTCACGGGCGCGGCGTTCTCCAAGCACTAAAAAATATCTCCACAATCATTAGGCCCGCCATCATCGGGAAGGACGCTCGAGAACAACGAGTAATCGATACGATAATGCTCCAATTGGATGGTACTCACAACAAAAGCAATCTAGGAGGGAATGCAATTCTGGGCGTCTCGCTAGCAGTGGCTAAAGCCGCAGCAGATACTGGCATCCAGCACCTGTTCGAATATCTTGCCCAACGTGAAGAATATGTGCTACCGGTTCCCATGATGAATATCCTAAATGGTGGAGCCCATGCAGGAAATGAACTTTCCTTTCAAGAGTTTATGATTATGCCCCTTGGATTTGATGATTTCCACCGAGCTTTACGCGCAGGTATAGAAGTCTATCAAACTCTTGGCAAGGTACTAAAACAAAAGTATGGACCCCCAGGCAAAAATATCGGTGATGAGGGAGGATATGCTCCTCCAATACAAAACACTCGCGAGGCCCTCGATGCCATAATAATTGCGATTGAACAAGAAGGCTATAAACCTGGAAAAGAGATTGGCTTAGCTTTGGATGCAGCTGCTACTGGATTTCATTCTCAGGGTGGATACGCAGTTGATGGTCGCCACTTATCAACACAGGACCTCCTCGACTTCTATCGCGAATTGAGCAAAGAATATCCGCTCATCTCCATCGAAGATCCCTTTGAAGAGAATGATTTCGAAACTTTTGCCCAACTAACCCAAATAATTGGTCAGTCAGTCCAGATTGTTGGGGATGATATATTTGTGTCAAATAGCGCTCGTCTGCAAATTGGCATTGATATGGGTGCGGCGAACTCGTTATTACTCAAAGTCAACCAGATTGGCACGCTCACAGAAGCCAGAGAAGCGGCTAAGCTTGCGGGATCAAACGGTTACACTGTTATTGTAAGCCACCGTAGTGGAGAAACAGAAAACACCTTCATTGCTGATCTATCGGTAGCTCTCTCTTGTGGTCAAATTAAAACCGGGGCACCAGCCCGAGGTGAAAGAACAGCGAAATATAATCGTCTTATCAAAATCAACCAAGACTTAGGAGATAAAGGCAAGTATGCTGGAGATCAGTTTCGAAAGTTCAGGGTAAACTAGCAACTACGCCTGTTCGCACGACTCATTTTATCTTCCAAGATAGAGAGTGGCTTTGTTAGAAACCGATTTTTTTACGCAGCTCTTCTGGAGCTTCATCAAGATGAATGGTACAAGGTGTCGGAAGCTTCATTGCAGCCCGACGGAGGGCATCCTTCGCGGCTCTCAGGTTCTTGTAATCGACTTCTAAGGTCAACACAGGTTGTCCTGGTTTTACGCGTGCCGCTAGCGAGAAGGGCTTACCAAAAGATCGGCGCATTCCTTCTTGGATTCGGTCAGCACCAGCAAAGGCCATCATCTTCTTCTCTCGAAGAATCTGATGCGGATAGGTGCGAACCCATAAGAAGTACCCCTCGGGTCCTAAAATTCGTGTGAGGTGACGATTGGCTGCAATACGCATTGCCTCAAGTGCACTATGCCGAATTTGAACTGCTTCATCCGCTAGCAAGCTCAACGTTAATTCAAAGTTACGGCTTCGTTTCTTACCCATACGCCACAGCACCACTTTGTTTCCTGGTATTCGCTTGACGTACTCTTTCCGAGTGTATGGCGGTCGTTTGATTTGTCTATAGCATTTTCCTGGTCTCATAGGCATAATGATTCACCTCAAGAGAGAGGGTAGGAGGTATGGCAAATCTTGCCGTCTTATTAATCTTACGTGCTAACAGGCTGCAATGAATACTAGAAGGTGAAGATTTGGACGACATCTTGATCTTCTAGCACAAAGGAGAATCCGACTTTCTTACGCATTTGCCCGGTACTTAACCGGTAAACGATGGCATACCGGAAGTTTTTATGAAACTCACTGTGAAGACGTTTGGCGAGATCTTCGACATTCGATTCCAAGGGTAAAATAAGTGGTTTTTCACCGATTTCTCCTGAGCTTTTTCGTGTAAAAATGCGGAGTACCTTTAGCCCTTTGAAAATCCCATCTGCTGCGTTTTTAATACCTATATCCTTCTCCACTGAAACAGGAAATATGGGAAAAACCTCACCATATTCCCTGTGTAATTCAGCAAAATTTTCTGAACTGCTAGGTGAATCACCTTTAGTCGCTATAATGATTGAAGGAACATACGTTGTTCGGCTATCAATGACTTCTATTAAATCTTCCAAGGTTGCGGGACCACGGAATTGAATTGAGAAATTGTGAATTCGTCGACGACGCATGAGTTGGCGGATTAACTCCGGTTCCCCTTGAAAGTTAGTAACACCAACGATGTTAGTTCCTCCACTCCCGGTTTTGGTAAACCGAATTGGAGGTGGGGGCTTGTTGAGTTTAATTCGTGCCTCTTCTAAAATTGATAAAAGAAACTCGAGTTGGGGCTTCGGGGGTCGGGTAAGATCGATGACTAAGATGATGAGATCCGCGTTGCGTATCCCTCCCAGGATTTGCCTTCCGATGCTACTGTCAATAGCACCTTCGAACAGCGAGGGCATATCGATTATCTGGATGTCTGCGCCTCCATATTTCAAAATGCCTGGTTCAGGAAGTTGGGTGGTGAACTCGTAATCACCAACCTTGGCCTTAGCTCCCGTTAATCGGTTTAGAAGGGCGCTTTTTCCCGAATTAGTGACACCGACCAGGGCAACTTGTCCAGCTCCCTCCTTTGCTAGCGAGTAAGTCGGTCCTCCGGTTGCCATTTTTCGGCGGGCCCGCACGTCTTCCTTTTCTTGTCGCAACACTGTCAATCGATGCCTATAGTGGGCAACCATCTTCTCTGACGATTTGTGTTTTGGGATAAGTGAAATGAACTTCTCAAGCTTCTCGATCCGCTCATCAAGGCCTGATGCCTGTTCATAAGCAATTTTCGCAGCTTGAGCTTCAGCGGTCAAGTTAACGGGCATGGAGCTCCACACATCCCATTCAGCAGAGACTAACTCTAAAATTTTATCAATAATGGGCTCTATTGGGGGTCTTGGGCTTCAAATATTAATAGGCGCTCAAAGAAGAAGGTCTTCTCATCTTTCACTTTTACCATGCGAAAAAGCCGCTCAAGTCTAAGCTGGATGTGTTCGGAATCAGTCAGAGAAGACTGAACCAAAAGGAGCCGACCGTTCGGTTCAAGGTACTGGACACACTGATCGAGGAATCTTTCTGTAACCTCATATCCCTTGATTCCTCCTGACCAAGCAGGATCAAATGCCGGGTCTTCCTTGGTACCAGGAAGGTACGGGGGATTAAACAAAACCAAGGTAAATGTTTCCTTGGTACTGATGGGTTCGAAGAGATCTCCTTGCCGAATTTCGACTCGAGATTCACATCCATGAAGCGTTACGTTCCTCCTTGCGTTTTGGACTGCAGCAGCTAATTGATCAGTGGCGACGACCTTGGCCCCTGCTTTTGCTGCTACTATGGCGACTAGCCCACAGCCTGTCCCAATTTCAAGTACGGTTTCACCAGGTGAAATCTCAAGGTTTGCACAGAGCATGAAGGTGTCATCAGCAGGTTCATAGACGCCGTCATCTACAACGACCCAGATATCTTCATAAAACGCCGCTGAGGGAGTCATGTGCTTCTTTCCTCACAGATGATGTTCGCAATTTCAGCCAGCTGTTCTGGATTCAAGGTCTCAACGCGTTGGTCCAACCAGGCAATTTTATCCTGGAGCTGTTGAAACTCATCCTCTCCCAACAACGCCTTCAATGGGGTTCGGATTTTTTTTCTGCGTTGGTTGAAAAGTGCAATAACCAGTTGTCCAAACAAAATCTGATCTTTAACCATGAATTTAGGGTGTTCCTTTCTGATAACTCGGACAAGGACTGATGATACTGCCGGAGGAGGGTAGAAGGCCTCAGGTTTGACCACCTCTAATAGCTCTATCATCGAGTGGTATGCAGCCATCACTGTTAATCGTCCATACTGCTTTGTGTTGGGTTGAGCCGTAAGCCTCTCCCCAAACTCCTTTTGTAGCATAAGAATTGCCGAAGGGATCTTGGATTCGAAAACACGGAATAGCACAGGAGAAGATATTGAATAGGGAAGATTAGCTACTAGTTTGTCAGAATGGGGCCACTCAATTTTGGTAGCGTCGCCCTGAATCAGTGTAATCTGTTTTATTGAGCTAAGTTCGTTTGATAGGATTTGATACAATTTTTTGTCTTTTTCGATTGTGAAGACTTGTTGAACGTGTTCAGCAAGGGCTTGAGTTAGCACACCATTCCCCGTTCCGATTTCTAGGACTTGCTCGTCTTGAGAGAGGTCCGAATATTCGATTATTCGTTCAAGTACTTGCTCGTCCACGAGGAAATGTTGACCAAGCTGTTTGGAGATGCGGATATCATTTCTTCTGAGCCATTGTTTAGTCCGGGTGAGAAGGGGTCCCGGGGTCATTTTGAGGGCTCCGTTTTAGCTTTGATCTTGTTCCTTTTCCACAATGGGTTTGCGGGTGAACAGGTTATACTTGTCTTCAGCACCAAGTTCCATGAGAATTCGTTTTACGATGATTTCTTTGGGGGCACGAATCTGAGTTCTCTCAGCAATATCTTGGAAGCTGGTGAAGGGGGCCTTTCGACGCTCTTCAAGGATGTCCCACATTAATTTCTTTCCGATACCGGGAAGCAGCTCGAGACTATGCATCCGGGTTGTTAGTGGTCGGGCATTATTGAAAAAGTCAACAAACCGAGTTTCAGATTTTTCAACGAGCTTTTCAATTATGAAGGGTAATTCACTTCGCGCGGTAGCGGTTAGAATGTCAAAGGTGATCCGTCGTTTAACATGGTCAATCTTGTCTCGTCGGTCACGTCCAATGAATATGGGTTCTTGAGGGCTGAATCGTGTTCCTTTTCGAGGGACTAGCTCTAAGAGGGTGAAGTAGGTGTCACCGACGGCCTGAACGACGGGATCCTTTTTGAAAATAGGTCGAGTGTCTTCGGGGTACCCACGTGGCAAATGATCTAAGACGTATGCATATTCCTCAAACTTTTTCGTGGGTGGACGTGATGTCATAGTGTGCCCTCATGAAAGTAGTTTACTGAAGGTGCAGCGGGTTTATCTCTCTTCCCGTTTCCTTAACGGGATTACTTCTTTTTCTTTGCTGCCTCCTTCTTCATCGACGATACAAGAAGCTCTAAAATGTCAGCTGTTTCATCAGGTGTGTAAGTGCGGGGAGATCGAGCGAGAAAAGAAGCGAGTTCATCTGTTGTAGTTGGAGCGATATCAACGATTTGAATAGCTAAGGTTTCTTCCATCTCGTAATTTTTCACCAGCTTTTTGACTAGTGTTTTTGCAGTACGCGCTGAAAGTGATGAGAACTTCACAGTATGGTCCAAAGTTACCCTTTGAATATAACTTAACTCTGCTTTCTTACCACGCTTAGAAAGGGTTGACTTAACCTCTGCAAGAGTAAGCGGCTGTGATTCAATAATTTCCTTTGCCATAATTACTCCCTTCCCTGATTATTCTGTTTGGCTCCCACTGGGGCGGAGATGTTCAGGACGAATTATGAGTAGCTTCGTTTTCTTTCCTAACGTGGTTTCAACTTCGTAGGCTTGGCCACGACGTCTTTGAATTATTCCCACGCGACCATGAAAACGTCGGTGGGGTTGACCACCATGGATTGCCGAATCAATGATGATATCAACACGATCGCCTTCATTATACGTGTGTAAGAGCTTGCCTAGGCTAGGCATACCCCGTTGGCGAACTTTTTTGGTCATTAGTTTACGGGTACTGACGCGGTATCCGTGGGAGCGTTTTACCATGGTAGTTTTTCCTCCGCGATTACTACATCTATCACATCGAGTTGTGTACATGCAGCAGGTGTGCCCAAGATTTTGGTGATACTTGGTACAGTGCGTCCTTCATCGCCCGATATAAATTCTTTGACGTAGAGGCCACCTTGGCACTGGATGGTCAGTTCAAAGGTATTGGCGTCAATGAAAACGGCTTCTAAAGCATCGACACGTTTTTTCCGTATACGGTCTGACCGTCGGTGGCTGACTCGTTGAGGTGTTCGTTGGTGCACCTCTAGCGGTAACGGCAGCTCGTGAAGGGTTTTCAGCGAATTTTGGGCAATGGGCTCGTCAACATGCACAATCGCCTTATAAACCTTTTTGGACGACGTAGCGGTGCTTTTAATTCGTTGTACCACTTCCTTATTTGCAAAACGAAGATCACTCACCTCCACCTTGCCATCGGTTGAGTTTTTAATGCGATTCGCAACTTGAATAAGGGGAATGGTACGTGTGTGGGGAGAGAGCACTTCAATGACAAAGGGTCGGCCTGTGCCCAGCATTCGTGCATCAATATCCTCACGTCCTGCACCATGGAATTTGACATCCTTTCCTCCCGTATATTCGAGAATTGTAGGGGCGATGAGCTCTTCCACTGACTCAGTATACATTTTTCCAGTTTGATTACACCGTGGGCAACCTTTTCCACGGCATTCGCGGCAGGGCCATCGAGTCTGTGGTATTCCACGAACCAGTTTCCGATAGCGTCCGAAGATGAATAATGAATGGACTTCTAGCTCAACAATAAATCCAGGGATTTGAATAACTCCTACAATATCGGGGGCATCAAAATCGACGTCCAGATTGAGTTTGGTAGTGACGAGTTTTCCAATCTCTCGGTTTAGTTCTGCCTTAATGGGTTCCCCGGTGTCAATTTGTAGTTCACTTCGCAGTTGTTCCTCCTTTTCCATTATAGTTGGATCGACTTTGGTTCCGATAAGAAGGGAGGTTGCTTCCCAGCCTTTAAGCGCTTGAATCATGGCTTTCGCTGCTTGAGGGAGTTGATCCATGACACCATTACAAATATCGCACTTCCGACTTGGCTGCAGCTCAGTTATTCCTTCCTTTTCGAGGAACTCTCTTGCAGGATGAAATTGCCCATTTTCTGCCAGGCGACGAAGAAGGGTAATGCCTCGCTGGGGATTACGCTGATAGGCTTCTGTTCCAGTCATCAGCAGCAAGGTCTTTAACGCAATCCCTCGATCTCTGTTTGTCAGTCCATATCCTTGCATGGCAAACTGTCTACCTAGACACCAGTCATCAATGGTGAAGAGACGAAGAATCCGTTGAGCCTTATTCACCATATTTCCCAACGTCATTAAGCCAAGGACGACTTTGCCGCTTTTTCAGTCTTTCTGCATAACGATCTACAACTGGTCCAAGGCATGAACAACTTCTAGAATGGCAATATCTCGGGCAAAGGAATCATGGTAATAGGCAATATTTGATAGCGGTTGTTCAATCTGGTCCCAGTCCTCAGAAAGTGGACAAAACATAGCAAATTTTGAAAATTCAGAAATCTTTGGCTGCCATGATGATCTTTGATCTGGGATTAAAAGAAGCACATCTTGATTAAGGCTAGTTTCAAGCTGGTCTTGATATGGTTCTTCATGAACGGTCACACCATAAGGAACCTTGACTTTGGACAGTTGGCGGGATTCTTGAGCACGAAGAATGACGTGGAGAATGGATCGTTCGTCGGTGCCTAGGTATCGAATTGTAGTGGGGTCAAGGGTCAATGAATAAGGTTCGAGTTGAGTAAACCCGATGGTAATCCGAACCCAGTCACGAAGGGCGTGTGAGACGCAAAATCCTGCGCGGATGCAGTGAGCGATAGCCACATAGGGGTGAGAAACGATTCCAATATCGAGTTCGGTTTTGGTGAGTTCATTGCTGGCGGGCGATTCAAGGAAAATGTGTAACAAGGGCAACTAGCGACCGCCCCGAGGAGGTTTTTGACCACCCATCATACCTTCCATTCCTGGAATACGAAGACCACCGCGTCGTTTGCGAAGCGTCTTAATGAATTTCCGTGACTGTTGATACTGTTTGAGCAAATCTTTAACGTCTTTTTGCTGGGTTCCTGAGCCATGGGCGATTCGAGCAGTGCGGGAGCTCTTAATGAGCTTTGGATTTTCCAATTCTTCTTCAGTCATTGATTTCATGATGACCTTCCATTTCTCCAAGTTCTCTGTAGCCACCTCTTTCATCTCATCGGGCACTTTGTAACCCAGACCCAGCATGCTCAAGATTTTTCCTATTGATCCCACATTACCCATGGCTTCCATTTGTGTCATCATATCCTTCAGGGTGAATTTACCTGATAGAAGCGCTTTCGCCAATTCCTTGTCTGGCATCGCTTCTGCCTCTTGTACCTTCTTGAGAAGCGATTCGAAATCAGCCATTCCCAAGAGTTGCCCAACGAATTTTGTAGGTTCGAATTTCTCAATATCGTTGACTTTCTCACCGGTACCGATGTACTTAATCGGGGCTCCAGTAGCCGCAACAGCTGAAAGTGCACCACCACCTCGTGCTGAACCATCAAGCTTTGTAACGATAATAGATCCAATAGGGGTTGCCGCGTTAAAGGCTTCAGCCTGAGATGAGGCTTGTTGGCCTAAAGTACCATCAACGACTAGAATAATCTCAGTGGGGTTGAGTGCCTTGGCGATCTGCTTCATTTCTCTGATAAGGCCGGTCTCTTCCTTGTGGCGCCCAGCGGTATCGACTAAGATAATCTTCGTTTTTTGGTCTTGATAGTGCTTCACACCTTTCTTGGCAACCTTGATGGAATCTTTTTCCTTGGGGTCCCCAAAACAGGGAACTTCCGCTCGGTCAGCTAGTTGTTTCAACTGGTCATAAGCCCCGGCCCGGAAGGTATCCGCTGCAACAACACCAACTGTATGTCCTTCTTTTTTGAGTAATTTTGCTAATTTCACTATGTTAGTGGTCTTTCCACTTCCTTGAATCCCGACGACAAGATAGATGTTGGATTGGTTGGGTTGTACTTTGAGGGGTACGACTTTCTGCCCAAGGATATCAGTCAGTTCCTCATATACGACCTTAACGACATATTCTCGGCGAGAAATACCAGGAGCGATTTTATCTTTGAGCGCCCGTTGTTCAATTCGCTTCGTTAGGTCCATCACGAGGTGAACATTCACATCAGCTTGGAGAAGTGCTCGTTGAAGGTCTTGCACGAGCTCTTTCACTGACTTCTCGTCAACTACTGAAGACCGTAGCAGCTTCTGCACGGCCTGGTGAAGTGATGAACCTAATTTTCCTAAGACCATCATATTTGCCTTCTAAGGTCGAATACTGAGCGAAAAAACCCAACATGCAATATTAAACTTTTTGTCGTAAATTCTCAGAATCACAAAGGGGAATTAAATCGATCTAATACTTATCCATACCCCCCTTCAGCTAAAAACTACTGATAACCTTTCTACACAAAGCATGACTTCGATTTTATTAACCCGGAAGATTCGCATAAACCCTACTAAAGCCCAAATCGAGGTTCTATGGGTGTTATCAGAAAAATGCCGACTTTTGTATAACTTCGCTTTAGCTGAACGACGCAACTAGTGGACGACAACACCAAGGGAGCCAGCAACCAAACGTACTCAAATCACATATTTGCAGCAACAAAATTCCTTACCAGCTTTCAAAGCCCTTTATCCCGAATACAACTGGGTCTACTCAAAAGTCTTACAAATGACTCTCCGCAAGCTTGATGCTGACTACAAGTCCTTCTATGCCCGATGGAAAAGAGGTGATAACCGCGCTCGCCCTCCCCGCTTCAAGGGCAAGCACTACTTTACGACTCTTTGCTATAATCAATCAGGATATACACTAGACCTCGACAACCAACGGATTCGCTTCTCTCATCGCCATCCCTCCAAAGTTAAACTAGAATTCACGTTGCCGTGGATGCCACCCCTGAATAGACGGATCAAGCAAGTGGAAATCTTTCAGGATCGACGACAACGATGGTTCGTTTCCTTACTCTGCGAGGTCGCCGTACCCATCTACTTGGATAACGGTCAGTATCAAGCTATCGACTTAGGAATAATCAATTTAGTCACAGCGGTGAATCTGCATGGAAGGTTTGTCCAAATCCGTAATCGTCGTCCAGACTTGCATTGGAGGAATAAACTTAGAGAAGTGCAATCGAAACGTGATCATTGTCTGAAGTACAGTAACAAGTGGCACTTTTACCAGCAGAAATGGCTCAAAATGCGACTAAAACTAACCAACCAATTGCAGGATTTCCAGCATAAAATTTCCAAAGTGGTTGTATCAAATACACGAGCCAATA
>SMTZ1_10004307_pt1 | contig 14313 bp, 11 predicted proteins | sample DeeMarSWOR136_30_FD_25667 | JGI IMG/M metagenome (IMG submission 25667) | reverse complement strand
AATTCGTAAACGACCGAGTGGTGATCGAACACATCGCCGTAGATCGGCTCGGTCATGGAGGAGCGTCCGGCCAGACCGTGGCACTTGACGGGGGCCTGGTCGTGCATCGCCCAACTGGCGCGGTCGAGGTTGTGCACCAGCGACTGGACGACATCGTCTCCGGAGAGCCAGCGGAAGTGGTATTGTGTGCTGCATTGCCACTGGAGCTCAGAGAGTCCTTCCTTACGCTCGATCACACCATACGGGCCGCGGAGGAAGTTCTCTTCGATGGCGACAATGTCGCCGATGACGCCATCGTGGATCCGCTTGACGGTCTCGGCGTAGCCGGTGTGATACCGGCTGTGCAGACCGGAAACGAGGCAGAGCTTTTTCTGCTTCGCCAGCTCAGCGGCCTGTTGGATGAGCTTGATTCCGGCGGGGTCAATGCCGTGAGGTTTCTCCACGAACACGTGCCTTCCCGCCCGAATCGCGGTCATAGCATGGAGCGGGTGAAACTTGGCCGCGTTGGCAATCAGCACCACGTCCGAGGACTCGATTACATGCTTGTAGCCGTCGAACCCGGCAAAGCAGTGGTCCTCGTCCACGGTGACCTGGTCTTTTTTCTGTTCCTTGAGGGCCTGTAGCTTGTCCTTGACGCGGTCCATGAAGATGTCACACATCGCCACCAGTCTGGCGCCGGAGTCTGCCGTGAGCGCCTGAGTGGCGGCGCCGGCATTGCGTCCTCCACAACCGACCATGCCGACGCGGATGATATCGCTGCCGGCGGCAAACACGCTGTGGCTAATATCCAGCGCGCCCGACACGGCAGCCGAGGCCATCACGGTTGAGGCCTTCAGGAAGTCCCGCCGAGTCGCGCCCGCGCCTTTTTCTGATTTTCTTGAGCGTACCATAGTACCTCCTTTTCTCATTTGTCTTCGTTGGACTGAATCATTTCTATATCGCATCAAAATTCTTCATCGGACCGCGCCGGGCACGTCCACCCGTGCGAACTCGTTCATCATATCCGCGGGGCTTTTTGAATTCAAGCCATTGAATCTGTTGCGGCATGAATGTAAAATTGGCAATCAATGGTGAGCAGCAAGAACTGTCTATGAAGGAGTCAACTGACTATGACAAGTACGACACGAAGCCCAGTCCATGTGGCGAGCGCTCTTATTGGCAGTAGAACCCAGACTGCGGTCATCCTGTTGCTGACTGTGGCGTTATGGCCAGGTGCTGTGGGCGCTAATTCCGGCGCGCCGGCGTGGATGCGCAAGAGCAGTTCAACCGGCGATATGCCGCCTCCGAGCGAGGGTCAGCAGCAGACATGTTGTCTCATCCTCGATATTGATAAGGACGGAATCAACGACTTTGTCATCGGCGAGCGGACCCGGACACCGTCGGTAGTGTGGTACAAATACAACGGCCAAAGTTGGGACAACTTCGTGATCGATAACACCCGGAAGAATCCCGAGGCCGGCGGCGACTTCTGCGACGTTGATCGTGACGGCGACCTGGATGTAATCTTCGGCCAGGACGCCAGCGGCAACAATATCTGGTGGTGGGAGAATCCCTATCCGAATTTCTCAAAGCCCTGGACGTGCCGCTACATCAAGAACTCAGGTGCAAATAAGCACCATGACCAAACCTTCGGAGATTTCGACGGTGACGGCCAGATAGAGTTTGTTTCCTGGAACCAGGGAGGCAAACAACTGTTGCTCTTCGAGATTCCAAAGGAGCCAAAATCGTCCGAACCCTGGTCCTGGACTGCGATTTATTCTTGGTCGTCCGGACGGGAACGCGAAGGATTTCCATCTATACCGGTTGACATCGATCTGGACGGCAAGCTGGACATCGTCGGCGGGGGGCGCTGGTTCAAGCACGTAGGCGGCACAGAATTCAAGGAGAACGTTATAGACGGCGAAATGACCTTTACACAGTGCGCGGCCGGCCAATTGGTAAAGGGTGGTCGGCCGGAAGTGGTCTTTTCTCCGGGCGACATGGACGGTGATGTGAAGTGGTACCAGTGGAACGGCAGAGGATGGACGGAACATAAGTTGCGTTACGTCATACACGGGCATACTTGCGAGATGGCAGATCTTGATAGAGACGGCAATTTGGATATCGTTATCGGCGAGATGGGAAAGCCGGGCGCCGGCGATAACGCCAAGACCTATATCTGGTACGGCGACGGTAGGGGCAACTTCAAGGAGACCGTTGTCTCGCACGGACAGGGTATTCACGAGGGCAAGCTCGGCGACCTGGACGGCGACGGCGACATAGACATCCTTATGAAGCCATACAATCACAAGACGCCTCGTATCGATGTTCTGTTGAATGCCGGCACGGGCGAAGCCAGTGCACGTGCGAACGAGAAGGGGTGGCGAGTTCTGTTCGATGGCAAGGACCTCGACAACTGGATGAGCGGTAGTGGCGGCACACCCAACGCTAACTGGGTGATCGAAAATGGCGTGCTCACCCGGAAAGAAGGAGCAGGAATGATCTGGACGAAGGAGCGCTTCGGCAACTTCGTACTTGATCTGGAGTTTAAGACAGAAGGCAACAGCGGTGTGTTCTTCCGGACTGACAACCCGAACGACAGCGTGCAGACCGGCATCGAAATGCAGGTTCTTAACCCGGTCAAACAACCGGGTAAGCATAGCTGTGGAGCCATCTATGATGCCCTGGCCCCTAACAAGGAAATGACCAAAGGCGGCGACTGGAACCACGTGACCATCACCGCCGTGGATAACAAGATTACTATCGTGCTGAACGGAGAGCGGATAATCGATATGGACCTGGACAAATGGACCGAGGCTAACAAGAATCCTGACGGGTCGAACAATAAGTTCCGAACGGCCCTGAAGGATTTCAAGCGCGAAGGTCATATCGGCTTCCAGGACCACGGGGCCAACGTGTGGTATCGCAACGTCAGGATTAAGGCGCTGTAGGTCTAAATCAACTCTGCCGAATCGTTGGATATCCAGCCGTCGCTGCCGTCGGCCAATCTGATGTGCAGCCATCCATGCCGCTGCTCGATCAAATCAAACTCGGTTCCGGCGTGCAGCGGCCCCTTGAAACTAGGTGGCGAATTTTCCCAGTCTGCCTGGTGGGCGACAACCTCTTTGGCGGTAATAACACCACAGACTTCGCGGGCGCGACTCTGAGCCTCCCAGACTGTCGAAATTGAAAAACACAACATTAGAATACCACCTACTGCCATCGCTGTTGTTGCGGCGGCACTTCGACCAAACCATACCATCACTGTCAGACTCACGCAAGCAACGGCGAAAAAAACGCAGGCCAAGACGAACCTCGCCTTAAGGGAGAGATCATAGTGCCAGAAAAACAAGGTCTGTAAGATGCGCCTTTCTGTTTTTGGTTCGACGACGTCCAATCTCTTGCTCCGTGCAAAAGCAAGGTTCTTTCGAATGTTCTCGTCCGAGCTATCGAGTCTCTCGGCCCGCCGGTAATTCAGAATAGCCTTGCCCAGATCGCCTTTAAGAGAATACGCATTGCCAAGATTGTAATACAGCCTGGCGTTTGTTATTCCACCATCATTTATGATCCTTTCATAACTGAGTATCGCCTTTTCGTAGAGCTTCTCCGCTTGTGGGTCACCGGCCATGGAGTTAGCCTGTCGAAAAGCCTTATTTGCCTGGCTGAACAGTGAATATGCCTGCTGACTCGATAGCCCGGCCTCGACCGGGGTGGTCAGGGCAAGTAAGAAAGGGCCAATCGCTATGGGCAGAACGCTCCTGGTAGTCATCTCTTAGACTTCTTCTCGACGGTACGGACAAGTCGGACAGCTTGTTGAATTTGTGTTGCGTCCACATCGGCGTGGCCGGCGGCATAACGCGCAGCTTCGCACGTTGCTATTGTCTGGCGATACTTCTGTGCTGCTTGCTCATCGCGCGTATTCGTAGCAATTATTTCGTAACAGTCGTCGGCCGTAAGCGACCCCGCCGTTCTGCCGAAACGCTCGCCAAGATATTGCTTCATTATCGATGCCAGCAATTCGTGTCGTTGCTGCGGCTCATAAGAACTGCTTTTCTTCAGTTGCCGAACTGCCTTACCATACGCTCGACGGCTCCGCTTCGACGCTACTTTCTCCGGGCTTGCCTGTGTAAATATCTTGATCAGTGCGCTAAGGACGAGCCCGGCCAGAGGCGCCGACCAAAGCAACGCATAAGCGGGACTGGTCATCGCAGTTGCCGGTGAAAAAATCCGAGTCGTTTCCAAAGCAACGGTTGGGTCTTCGTAATTTGCGCAAAGCCTTTTCTTTATGGCTTCTACTTCCTTTTTCACCGGCGCAAAATCCCCGCCTTCCGCATCTGCAGCCGTCTTGGTTTTCGTCTCAGCCACCTCAAGCTTTATAGGCTCAGTCATTACCACGACGTATCGGCCTTTGTCCGGGTCGAAAAAAGCAAGCGGAATCGGCGGTATCTCCGCGACCTTATCGTTGTTAGCTCGTATAGTCTGGGTGAAGATTTTGTGGGCGTTTTCAATGGTTGGAGAGGCCTTCTCTGAAGGTATCTTGAAGTCCGCGGCAAGTTCGGCAATCTCCTCAAGTGCCGGCCACTCAACCGGCTTTAAGTATTTGCTACCACCAACTTTGATAGTAAACGTGATGGGGTCGCCGGCGTAAACCTTTGTGGGCGTGGCCGAGGCTGAAATTGTATATCGCCCGACCAAGCCATAAAATCCGGCAGGCTTGCCCTCTTCCGGCAACGACTTTACCGTAAGTGTAAGCGGCTTGGATGTGACCATGAACCGCTTATATTGTTTCTTCGTACCGAAGAAGCCGAAATCATCAAAGAAGCTGTCCCGCGACCGTGCTCGCCCCACGGCAACATCGGCAGATACCGTGGCTGGTTCGATGGCTATCTCACCGCTGCGCTTGGGAAGCAGGACCTTGCTGAAAGAAAGCAGAATAGACTCGCTGCCTTTATGAGTCACACGATACTGGCTGACAAGCACCGGTATTCCAGAATGCAGCCGATACAGTCTCGCCTGTGGGTCTGAGACATCGGGATCTTCGATGTAGAAGGCGTCGCTGTCAAAAGCCGGTATATTAAACTGAAAGTCACCTATATCGGCGGCCACATAGAATTTGACGGTCATTATGACCGGCTGGCCCACATAGCATTGCTGTTCGGAGAGCGTAACCTCAAGATCCAGTTTATCGGTCGTGCCGGGCTGTAGGATGTTCACCTTAACCGGGTTGGTCCGGTATTGCTTTGCGTCGATTGTCACGGTCACTGCCGGAAGTTGTATCGTGCCCGCCTGAGTCGCGGAAAGCTGGTAGCTCATTACGAATCGTTTGATGATTTTCTGTGTCGTCTTTCCGTTTATGATGCTTATGGAGGTTTGCGAGACGTCCTGGTTGCCTGCGCTTCTGGGGTTGAATTTAGCCAGCGGCGTCACATCCACTTCGCCGGGCTTATTTTCACCGTCGATGATTAAATTGTAGGTAAAACTTTCACCGACGTAGATCTGCGTTCGGGGATCAACCTGAGCAAAAACCTGTATCCCGTAGGCGGCCCTGCCCGGCAAGGCCGCCATGCCAAAAATGATCATCGCGTATCTCAAAAAGGCTCTCATACTACCAATCCTTATCGACCGGTTCGTAACGTCCCCTTTGCAGGATTTGCCGCTGGTTTTTCTGGCGTTGTTCCTTATCGAGTATCTGCTCTGCAGTTGCGTCCGGGGCCTTAGCGTCTTCCTGCTTCGACTGCTGGCGTTGCTGCTGGGATTGTTCGTTTGGCTGATTAGGGTCCTGTTGCGGGGTAGTCTGTTGTTCCTGATTTTGTTGTTGCTGGTTCTGGGGCGAACCTTGAGACAATGCTTCCAGAGCCTTCTCAAGGTGCTCAGCGGCTTCGTCCCCGGACTTTTTTGCCTCTGTGCCTTCGGAGGCATTCAATCGGCCCTCGGCCTCAGCCTGGCTGCCTGCGGCCTTGTCAAGCTCCTCGGCAGCTTGCTGCATCTGCGGCGGCAGGGGAGCGTTCGGGTCCTGCCGGTGAAGCTCCTGCGCCGTTTGCTGAGTCTGCTCCTTAATCTGGGATTGCTCACTTGCCTGGTTGTGGTAGGTATCGGTGGCCTCTTGCTGCGAAATCACTCCTTCGTTAGCGTCAGCATTGGTTTTCTGTATCTCTTCGGCAAGAGCTTTCTGTTCTTCGAGCAATTGTTTTATCTTCTCTTGTAATCTTTTTTGTTTCTCCGCCTGTTCTTGCTGCTGCTGTCTTAACTTGTTGAGCCGATCCTGAACGTCTTTGATGATCAGCCGAGCAACTTCGATATTCTTCGCGGCCTTCGTGTTTTTAGGCTCATAGTCCAGCACCTCTCGCCAGTGGGCGATACTGCTTATCAAATCTTCAAGGGCTTTTTGCAGGTCAGAGTCCTTTTGTTTTAAGCCCCGCCGGAAATAACAGTTGCCGAGGTTATATTTGGCCTTGATGATCAAGCCAATGTCTCGGCTGTCGGTTGCAACTTCCCTGAATGACTCCATGGCCTTGGTTAGGTCATCCAGTCGATAATAGCTGTTTGCTTTGTTGAATTTTGGCTCTGAGGCTTCCGGCTTGTCGATAAGGGCCTCATCGTATTTCTTGATTGCCTCATTGAATTGCTCGTCGTTATACAGTTGGTTGCCTTGGTGCACCAAACTACGGGCGGACTCCGCCCAGACCGCCTGGAGCGGCAGCAGCAGTAGCACGGCGGTCACAGCCCACGTTGTTGTCGCAAGCCACTTGGTTGGCTCAGGAGAATTCCAGGATGCTTGCTCTTCTTCGCTCACTTATCAATGCCTCGCCTGCTATCAGCAGGATGCTAATAAATAGCCATATTTGGAACCATTCCTTGTACTTCGTCATTGGTGCCGACTCAAGCTCGCGTTGCTCAGCCGATGCGATAAGGTTTTCGTAAATCTCCCCCAAATCCATAGTTGTCCCCGGCTCGACGGATAAATACTTTCCACCGTCGGTTGCATAAACGATCTGGCGCAGCTTGTCGCCGTCAAGCCTCGACCAGACCTCCTCGCCTTTGTATTTCAGAAACGTCGTTTCACCATTGGGGCCGGTAATTGGAATGCGTGATCCCTCGCCTTCGTTACCCAACCCAATGGCGATTATCCTTATACCTTCCTCGGCGGCCTGCTCAGCAGCCCGGACCGGAAAGCTGTCGTGGTCCTCGCCGTCGGTGATCAATATTATATCTTTGTATTGACGACTGCGGCTGTCAAAGATGTCTTTGGTTGCCTTGCGGATAGCATCTCCTATCATGGTCCCGCCCCTGCTGGTGCTTTCGGTGGAGATATCAGCCAGCACCATTCGCACAAAGGCATAGTCCTGTGTTAGCGGGCACTTCACGGTCGCGTTACCTGCAAAAGTCATGATCGCGATTCTGTCACCCTCCAGGGCTTCCAGAAGGTCGTTTATAGCTATCTTCGAGCGCTCAAGTCTGCTTGGTTTGATATCCTCAGCCAACATTGACCTCGAGGTATCCAGCAGAATAACAACATCTCGACCCTTACGCGTTATCCGCTGCGCCTGGTGGTCCAATGTCCTGGGCTCTGCCAAAGCTATGACTATGCAGATAAATGCCCCGATTAGTAAGCCTGCCTTGATTATCTGCTTCGTCCGGCTGACCGAGATATTGATCTTTTTGAGCGGTTCGCTGCTGGCGAGAACCTTCAGCAACTGGGCTTTGCGCCAGAAGCACCAGATGTAAGCCGGCACAAGAACCACCAATGCCACGAATAGCAGCCACAATGCTCGGTAGTTGCCAAGATTCATAATACCTTCGTTCGTCCGTCAAGGTACCTTACGAAACAGTGTACAAGTCGCCAACATTTCTAAGGCCAGTATCGCTAAGGCCGGCACAGCCCAAAGCGAGAAGCTTTCCGCATAGTGAGCATATTGAGTAGTGACCTTAGTCTTGGGCAACCGGTTCTCAATATCTTCCACGATCTGCCGAAGGGCCTGTGCGTCGTCCGCTCGGCCGTAGAGTCCTCCGGTCCTCTCCACGATCGCCTTTAGCAAGCGTTCATCCAGGTCCTGAAAAACCGGCATCCGATACGACCCGAGCGGCGTCTGAATGGTCGTAAAACCTTCGGCTGAGCCGATACCAATCGTGTATATCCTTATGCCCCACTGCTTCGCTAATTCAGCCGCTTCCAGCGGATCGTACTCGCCCACGTTGTTGCGGCCGTCGGTAAGCAGGATCATAATCTTACTCTTTATCCTGAAGCCGCCAGCTTCTGCGGCACGTTCACTGGACAGGCCTAACTGAACGCGTCTGTGCTGAATCTCCTCTTCGGCCTTTTGTAGCCGTGCTGCTGCCAGAGCTATCGCGTCCCCAATGGCCGTACCATCCTCGCTACGCAGCCTGACAGTATCCGTGTGTTTCAGGAACTCAAGAAGAACATTGTGGCTGAATACCAGAGGGCAAACCGTATCAGCATATCGCGCGAACGTGATTAGGCCAATAAGGTCGCCTGTTCTGCCGGGAAGGTCCTTTCCGTCGCCTTGAACAAAATCAGTAAAGACCTCTTTGACGACCTCGAGCCTATTCTGCTTCTCGGCCTTATAGCTCATTTCCGCTGCCATACTGCCCGAACGGTCAACCACGGCCTCTATGGCCACGCCCTCGGTAGAAACCTCCGACAGCTCCATTCCTTTTCTTGGGCGCGCCAGCGCGACTATCAATAGGCCCAGGCAAGCCAACCTTGTCGCCGCCAGCAACGGTCTGAGCCTGATTCGCCACGAGACAGAACAGTCTCTCATATCCGCGAGGCTCGGAAATTTCACCGCCGCAGCGCGTTTGCCGCGGAGCGTCTGATATGCCAGAAGCGGCAGAATAAGAAGCAGCAACAATGCCCACGGAGAATACAACTGCATCTATAAGCTCCCTGCCTCAACAGGCTCTTCAGAACGTTCCTTATCAGTTACGTCAATCTTTCGATCGTCGGATCTTGTCTTTTCGATGAACTCCTTGACTAAATCGAAGGTTCGCTGAATCTGCTTGGCGGTTGGACTATATTTGGCGAACTTCACCAGGTCACAGTGTTTCAGGAACTCACTCAGGCTTTGCTTGTCGGACTCGGAAAGCACATCGGTGAACTGAAGCTCTACCAGGGATTCCTCGGTTGTCCTTTCCGGCGCCCTCAGGTCAAATCGATGTTCGATATAATGCCGAAGAATGTTGCTGATGCGCTCGTAGAATTCCTTGATTCTGCCTGCTTTGATCAGGTCGTCCTTCACTAGAATCCGCAGACGTTCGTAGGCGATCTCGTGAGCAGACTTGAATATCCTGATAAGCTCTTCTGCTTGCTTTCTGCGCAGATAGAGCCAGCCTGCGGTAGCGCTAACCACAGCCGTCCCAGCCAGCACCCAAAGCCGCCAGAGTGTGGCCTCTTGAGGCATCTCCAGGACGCTTTCAATATCTTCGATAGCATTTATGTCCAACACAGCACGCTGCTCGCCGAGCAAAGAGGTAACCTCCACCTCAATAGGCTCGGTTGCGAGTTCATGGATATTGTTGACGTCGTTAACATCATAGAATTCAAACGCAAAGGCTGGTAGTTCGTAGTTACCTGACAGAAACGGCTCGAGACGATATCGGCGTGTCTTTACTATATTGTTGTTCTCACCGAGCCGGTCACCAGGATTGTCCCAATCGACGATGCCGAAGTTCTCCAGCACCTCGTTGACTTTCGGCATCCGCAATTCGTATTCCGGCTCGATTGTCGCCTCAAGCTCCAGCAGCAGGGTCCCAGCGATAGTCAGTTTGTCTTTGTCCACGCGCACGTGGACTGTCACCGGCCCGCGCTGCTGAACCTGGTCAATCTCAAATTCGCGTTTTTGCTCTTTGGCTTCTTTTGCCCGTTCGCAACCAGGGCACACAATAAGCAGAGCCATATACAGTGACATAGCTGAAATGACAGACCTCTTAGCTGAATCCTTGGCCATGCGCCTCGTCCAATACGACTATTCTTTTGCAGGTGAAGTATTTTGCTCAGATTCCCTCTGCTCCGGCCCCGCCAGCGCAGACGTATGGATGATGACATTATGTTTATCCATCATCTGCTGAATGAATTCGGCCTGCACGTCCTGCCGCTTGCGATTTGTAAGCGCCAGGAAAATCTGCTGTCTAACCCCATCGAAGCTCTTCTGCCGCTGCGGTTGTTTCTGCTCGATCTTGATAATCTCCCAACCTTTCTCGGTTTTGAACGGCTCATCAAGCAAGGTGGGCGCTTCCACCGCAAATATCTTTTCGTTAAGCTCCTCAGACTCGCCGATAACAGGATGGTAAGCGTCCTTCACAACGTCGGCATCGATTTGACCGCCGGTTTCTTTCGTGTTCTCATCTTTGGAGAACTCCTTGGCCAGTTCGCCAAAGTTTTCACCGCCTTTGAGCCGGGCGATAAGGTCTTTGGCCTTTTGCTCATCATCGACCAGTATATGGCTGATCTTGGCTTTGGCTGGTTCAACATACTTGTCCTTGTTTGCCTGATAGTACGTTTCAAGGTCGGTTTCGGTTATGTGGATTTTGTCGGCTAGTTGCTGATTCATCAATTGTTGACTCAGCAGGCCCCGGGCCAGTTCTTCAAGGAGTTTCTTGACCTCAGGTTTCTCCGCCAGGGACTCTTCCAGGGCTTGACGGTATAGAATCTCCTGGGCCACCCAGCTTTGTAGGAATTGCTGCTTCGCTTGGGGCCCCTTATACTGCTCAAGCATCTTCTTTTTTTGCTCACTAAGCTGTTCAGCCGTCATAAACGCCGCCATCGGGGCAAGCTGATTTTCGATGCTGTTTTCTATTCGCGCGTCAAGGTCTGCCTCTGTTATCTTCTCGGCGCCAATCTCAGCGACTATCTTGCTGCCGGCCAGCTTATCTGCCTTTAAGCTCGTTCGATCCATCAATTCGTATCGCAAAGCTGAGAACTTGCCGAGCTTCTCGAAGCAGTCCTTTATGTGTGTGTTAATCTGTGACTCCAACTCGTCAAGCTTAGCCGCGACTTCACTGCGATAGAAATAGTCAATCGCCTCGGCATAGAAAGAAGCCTTTTCCAGCAAGGTGCCTATTTGAAATAGCGCCTTGGCCCGCTCTACATCTGTCAATTCAGCGGTTGACAGATAATCCTTCCACATCTTGGCCGCCTGCTCGTACAGATTCCTTTGAGCGAGCTTCGTAGCCAACTGTCTGGTTTGTTCGGCAGAGAGATTATCAGTTCCAGTTTTGTCCGTCGGCTGTCTGCCTGAGAGCGTTACAAGCAGACTGGCGGTTGTTAGAAGGATCAGAACAAGAAGCAAAACGATCGTAACCTTGTTCACAGTGGAGCCCTTCTGTCTCTTGTCGGGCAGCGAGAAATCCAATTTGTCTTCCATAGTGTCGCTACTCCTTCACCCCTCAACACGTCCGGCAACATATTCTCTGCTTATGCTCAGTGCCGGCGGTGTCGCATATGAAAGAACTGAATCAGATCGTGCAGATAAGCTTTGTCCGTGCTGATAGCGATGCAATCCACGTCGATTGACCTGAACATATTTTGCAGGTTGTCGAAGCGATTCAGGCTCTTCTGGCCGTACTGACTGCGAAATCTTCTGCTGGACGTATCGACAAGAATTCCTTCGCCCGTCTCGGCATCTTGAAATTCAATCAGGCCGACCGCGGGCATCGAAATCTCCGCACGGTCACGCACCGGCACGGCAATCACGTCGTGGCGCTTGTTAAGCAGACTCAGAGGCTTCTTGAAGTCTGTCTCTATGAAATCCGAAACCAGAAATACTGTGGCTCTTTTCCGCATTACCTTGGCGAGATAATCCAGGCCAAGTACAATATTGGTCCGCCGCCGAGGTATTTTGAAATACAATAATTCCCGGATCAGCCGCAGAACATGACTGCTGCCCTTCTTCGGTGGTATGTACAATTCCACTCTGTCTGTGAAAATAAGCAGGCCGACCTTGTCGTTGTTCTTTGCCGCAGCAAAAGCCAAGACGGCGCAAAATTCGGCGGCAAGCTCATTTTTCATCTTGTTGACCGTGCCGAACTCCCCCGAGGCGCTAAGGTCAACTGCAAAGATGACAGTCATTTCGCGTTCTTCAACGAAGCGCTTTATATAGGGCTTGCCTGTGCGAGCGGTGACATTCCAGTCGATACTGCGGATGTCGTCACCAGGCGTGTACTCGCGGACTTCATCAAACTGCATGCCCCTGCCTTTGAAGACGCTCTCGTATTGGCCGGCGAAGCTGGCGTTTACGGCTCGCGACGAATAGATTTGAATCTGCCTGACTTTCTTTATCAGTTCCGCGGGTATCATGGCACTTCGATATTATCGAAGATTGTCTTAATTATGTCTTCGCTGGTCTTGTCTTCAGCCTCAGCCTCATAGCTGACTATAACTCTATGCCGTAAGACATCCATTCCGATGCTCTTGACATCCTGGGGCGTCACGTATCCCCTCTGTTGTATAAAGGCATGGGCCTTTGCCGTGACGGTAAGATAGATCGTTGCACGTGGCGAGGCCCCGTAGCTTACGAAGTTGTCCATATCTTCCATCCCGTATTTCTTGGGATCCCTCGTGGCACATACTACGTCAATGATATAGTCTTTAATCTTCTCATCGATGTATATCTCGTCAACTACCGATCTGACTTCCGCGATGTGCGCAGGACTGATGGCCGGTTTTATGTCGAACTTCTTCTCGGTCACTGCCATCCGGTCGAGAATCTGCCGCTCCTCGCTCTTACTCGGATAGTCAATCTTCAGTTTCAGCATAAACCGGTCCAGTTGGGCCTCCGGCAGAGGATATGTGCCTTCCTGCTCTATGGGATTTTGGGTCGCCAGTACCAGGAAAGGTGCGGGAACCGGGAAGCTCTCCTCGCCAATCGAGACCTGCCTTTCCTGCATAGCCTCCAGCAAGGCACTTTGCACCTTCGCCGGGGCCCTGTTGATTTCGTCAGCCAATATGATGTTGGCAAAAATCGGCCCTTTGCGGGTGTAGAACTGGCCGTCCGACTGGCGATATATCTGTGTTCCGATCAAGTCGGCCGGCAAAAGATCCGGCGTAAACTGTATCCGCCTGAAGCTGGCGTCGATCGCCCGCGCCAGAGTCGTCACCGCCATAGTCTTCGCCAAGCCCGGCACTCCTTCCAGCAATATATGGCCATTGGACAAGAGGCCGATCAGCATACGCTCCAGCATATAACGCTGCCCGACGATTACCTTGTTGATCTCCGCAAAAAGTGACCGCACAAACTCGCTTTTCTCCTGCACCAGATTCCCAATTTGCTTCACATCCATTGGCATAAGGACCTTCTCCTTCCAAATTTCGCTTTCGACCCCACAAATCCCTCAACTTGTGCCCAACCAGGCGTCCGGAAGCTTGGCTGGTGCAAACCGCGTAATCAAAATTTTACGCTCTTTCTCGGCAAAAGGTTCATATTATGCCAAAAAAGCCACAAATTTCAAGATGTGCCCACATTTGCCGGGGATATTCGCCCGCGCTTAGCTTCTACGCCGTACTCGCGCAGGCCGTCCACCTGCCTGCTCAAGGGACCCTTGACTCGCCAAGACACCATCGAGGACTGCTTCAGCCCCGCCCAGAATAGTCAAAGGGGATTTTCATGGCGAGCACTGGCGCAAGCATAATCGCCTTTCAAGCCTTTGGTTGTAATCTCATTTGTCGGTACTATGGTCTCCACATCCTCGTTGCCCAGCGGATAGAGTAGTCGCCCCCTATTTGGAAGATCATGCTTGTGAAGGTTTGTTCCTCCAAATCTTCTTGGAGAGTCGTCATGCTGCATCTGCCCAACTAGATTTCGGTTGAAATTGCCATTCCTTAGGTGTAATCTTCGTTGTCGTCAGACACCTTGGATTTCTGCTTCTGTCAGAGGCTATCTTTAACTGTGCTCGGCGTTACTGAGAGTGGAGGAAATCGTATGAACCAGCGGACACATTCGTGGATTGCAGTTCGTGCAATTGCGTTGCTTGAGGACGAAAACGACGCGGTCAATCTGGTGGAACTGCTAAAGCCTCATGCACAAGAGGCATCGGTCGGCGCATGGATACCCGACCAAATTGATGCAAAAAGAGGAGGTTCTGGAAGCAGTACCGACAACCATATTTTCAAGAATCTGCCATATGAAGGTGACCAAGTAGAACGCTTTGTTACTGACAAAGAGGAACTGCTAGAACACTTAGGGGGCGACCGATTGCTGGCTGAGTTCCTCCGCCATGACGAGTACTTAGGCACTCTAACAAAACCTAATAACTGAGTAGTAGTTTAGCCGACATAACATCCGTAAGGACTGTAACATGATGTTATGGAGGACATTATCA
>SMTZ1_10019005_pt1 | contig 14314 bp, 13 predicted proteins | sample DeeMarSWOR136_30_FD_25667 | JGI IMG/M metagenome (IMG submission 25667) | reverse complement strand
AAGTCGGGGAAGTAGGGTGGTACCGCGGGAATCAAGTCCCGTCCCTTCGGGGATGGGGCTCTTTGTTTTGGCAGGAGGATTCGATGTTTAAGCCAGCGGCGAGCAAGGTGAATTTCCCTGAGCTTGAGCAGCGTATACTCGGCTTCTGGCAGGAAAAACAGATATTTGAGCAGAGCGTTGAGCAGCGTCAGGGTGGCCCTCAATATGTTCTATACGAGGGCCCTCCTACAGCGAATGCCAGCCCGGGCATTCACCATGTGCTGGCGAGGGTGTTCAAGGATATATTCCCTCGCTACAAGGCGATGAAGGGCTACTACACCCCGCGTAGGGCGGGCTGGGATACCCACGGGCTTCCGGTGGAGCTTGAGGTTGAGAATGAGCTTGGACTTAAGAGCAAGCCCGAAATCGAGGCTTATGGTGTGGCTGCGTTCAACAGCCGCTGCCGCCAGAACGTGCTCAGGTATGTCAAGGAGTGGGAGGAGCTCACGGATCGCATCGGCTTCTGGATAGACATGGGGCATCCTTACATAACATTCGACAACGGCTACATCGAGACCTGCTGGTGGATAGTAAAGCAGCTTTGGGAAAAGGGGCTTATCTATCAGGGCTATAAGGTCACCCCGCACTGCCCCCGCTGCGAAACCAGCCTCAGCTCCCACGAGGTCGCCCTGGGCTATGATGAGGTAGATGACCCGTCGGTTTACATAAAGTTCGCTGTCGCGAAATCACTATACCAAACGCCGGGTTTTCTTGATCAACTGAGAAAGGGCTACGGCGACAGGGAGGCCGATTTTGTGAAGTGGCTTCTTGATCTCGTTGGGGATAAGCCTGTATACCTGCTGGCATGGACGACTACACCGTGGACACTGCCTGGCAATACTGCTCTGGCGGTAGCCGCTGATGCTGAATATGCGATTGTCGAAGTTGACAAAGAATATCTTATCCTAGCTTCTGCGCGGCTGCGGGAGGCGGGACTAAACGACGCTCCCATTCTGACCACAGTCAAGGGAAGCGATTTGGTCGAACTGAGGTACGAACCGTTGTTTGACCCGTTTCGCTTTGGAACACCAGTCCACAGGATGGACACATGGGAGGAGAGGGGAGAATGGGAAGAAGCTAGGGAGCCCTCAGCGAAAGTTAAGTGGAAATCAGGGGGTTCTTTGAATTACCCTGTGATCGCCGGTGACTTCGTTTCTATGGAAGATGGCACTGGTATTGTGCACACCGCACCTGCCTTTGGCGATGTTGACTTCGAGGCTGGCAAGGATAACGACCTCGACTTCGTAAGGGATTATGTCAACTTACAGGGAGCGGTACAAGGTACCTATCCCTTCGCTGGTCTCTTTGTCAAGGATGCCGACCCGCTCATCCTCGAAGACCTGAAGTCACGGGGGCTTCTCTATCGCCGCGAGACTATCCGCCATACCTACCCCTTCTGCTGGCGCTGCAGCACCCCGTTGCTGTACTACGCCAAACCCTCGTGGTATATCAAGACTACGGCGATGAAGGACAGGCTCATCTCAGGCAACGCTGAGATCAACTGGTATCCAGAGTACATTAAATATGGGCGCTTTGGCGACTGGCTGAATAACAACGTGGACTGGGCTTTCTCGCGGGAGCGCTACTGGGGTACGCCGCTGCCCATCTGGCGCTGCGACAACTGCCAGGGCGAGGAGTGCATTGGGAGCATCGAGGAACTGAGGAGCAAACAGGGCGTCATCTGATCTACATCGTCCCTATATTGATGAGGTGACATACGATTGTCCCCAATGTGGCGCGGAGATGCGCAGGGTGCCCGAGGTCATCGATTGCTGGTTTGACTCCGGCGCAATGCCCTTCGCCCAGTGGCACTATCCCTTCGAGAACCAGGCTCTTTTCGAGAAATGGTTCCCCGCTGACTACATCTGCGAGGCCGTGGACCAGACGCGCGGCTGGTTCTACAGCCTTCATGCCCTCTCTATCCTTCTAAAGGAGCAGCCTTGCTTTAGCAACGTGATCTGTCTTGGCCATATCCTCGACGTCACCGGGGAGAAAATGAGTAAGTCTAAGGGCAACGTTGTCACTCCTGAGGAGGTGCTGGATGCCAGCGGTGCCGATGCTCTGCGCTGGTATCTATATACCTCCTCCCCTCCGGGCAATGTGCGCCGCTTCTCCGGAGAGCTGGTCGATGAGGTTGTACGCAAGTTCTTGCTAACCCTATGGAATACCTACTCTTTCTTCGTGACCTATGCCAACATCGACAAATTCGACCCTCGTACTACTGTCAGCCACGAAGGTCTTCCTGAACTCGACCGCTGGATACTCTCGGAGCTCAACCAGCTTATCGATAGGGTGACTCGCTCACTCGAACAATATGACCCCACTGGGGCGGGACGGGTGATCGAGGATTTTGTGCAAGACCTCTCTAATTGGTACGTGAGAAGGAGCCGAAGGCGATTTTGGAAGAGCGAGAACGATGCTGACAAACAAGCGGCTTACACAACCCTCTACCGGTGCCTGGTCACATTGGCCAAACTGCTTGCCCCGTTCACTCCGTTTATTGCCGAGGAGCTTTATCAAAACCTGGTTAGGTCGGTTGATAAGGGTGCTGCCGAGAGCGTTCACCTCGCCGATTATCCCCAGGCTGACCTCAGTCGGGTTGATGAGGAACTATCCGACGCTACACGTTTGGCGATTACGGTGTCGAGTCTGGGGCGAGCAAAGAGGAGCAATGCTGGCATCAAAGTACGTCAGCCGTTATATGAGGTTACAGTCCATGTTAGGTCGAAGTGGGAGAAAGAGAACTTGGAGCGAATGAGTTCTCAGATTAAAGATGAACTCAACGTGAAAGATGTGACGATCAAGGTACCTATAGCTAAGGTTACAGCAGAAGGCCTGCCTCCTACAATCGAAGTTGAATTGGATAAAAATATTGATCAAAATCTTGCTGACGAGGGGATGGCGCGGGAGCTAGTGCACCGCCTACAGACAATGCGTAAGCAGGCTGGCTTCGATATTGCTGATTACATCGAGACCTATTACCAGGGGGGTGATTCGATCCAGCGAGTGATGAGGAAACATGCCGACTACATCAAGCAGGAGACCTTGTCACAAACGCTAACTCGGGGTAGCCCCCCTGATGGGGCCTTTGCCAAGAGCCACAGGATTGAGGGTGATGAGGTGGTGTTGGCGGTGAAGAGAGTGAACCGCTAGGACCCTTCTGGCCTCTCTCCCAGGGTGACCCAGACTTCGTGCTGCTCCTCCCCCCTCCAGAAGGTTATCTTCACCGTGTCCCCGACATCATACTGCCATAACAGCTTTATCAGATAGGATGCCTCGCTCACTTCCTGCCCCTCGAAGTGGGTGATAACATCCTCGGCCTTGAGCCCTGCTTTAGCCGATGGGCCATCGGGCACGACGTACAGTGCCAGAACCCCTTTATTCGTCGACAGGCCGAGCTCGGTGGCTAAGGCTGGGGTGACTGTTTGCAGTGTGACACCTAGATAAGGCCTGGTGACTTGCCCGTACTGGACTAGATCCTCATATACTCGCTGAGCGGTACTCGCGTTTATGGCAAAGCCGATATTTTCAGCCGTGTATATGATGAAGGTGTTAATCCCCACTACTTTGCCTTCGAGATCCACCAGGGGTCCGCCGCTGTTCCCAGGGTTTATCGCGGCATCCGTCTGGATTATATCGTAGAAGGTGCTCTCCCCTAAGGTGAAGGAGCGCTCGAGATTGCTTACTATGCCTATGGTCACTGAGGGACCACCTTCAAGCCCCAGGGCATTGCCCAGGGCAATTACCCAGTCTCCGATGCGCAGCTTCGATGTGTCGGCGAAACTGAGCGTGGGGAAATTCTGCCCCTCTATTTTGATCACCGCCAGGTCACTAAGGGGATCGGTGCCTACGGTTTGTGCCTGATAAATATGGTCGTCCTCAGGGAGAAGCACCTCGATGTTGCGGGCATCCTCGACTACATGATAGTTGGTCAGGATATAGCCATCCGAGCTGAGGAGCGCTCCTGAGCCGCTCTTGGTACTTAAATACTGGTAGAAAAAGGAGGATTCGAGGTACTCAACAGAAATGTAGACCACTGCTGGTTCAACCTTCTCCACAACATCAGCTATGGAGGGAAGGATTGATGGTGTGGATTGGGTAGGGGTCGCCGTTGGCTGGGTCGCAGGTGTTGGGCTCGTGGTGATGGATGGGGTTGGCGTTGGGGTGGTGTTCGTTTGATCGGATATAGTGTTGCACGCGCCGGCCAACAGCAGCAAAAGCACCACGGATAAAAGGAGGGCCCTGATCCTGATCATCCTAGAGGTCGCCTGTTTTTATTGGGTTAACCTTTTCCCAACATCAGTCGGCGGAGTGCGCCCACTCCACCTGAGGTCAGCAATGACATGTTTCCGAAAATCACTGGCGGCAATGGCGCCAATCTGAGGAGCTTTTCTTTGGTAGTCTCCTCAGCCAGGGCTTCTGTGGCCAGCGCGGGTCTCACCGTGGGGTATACCGAGACAAGCTTGGCGCAGAGGAGCAGGATCACTGCAGAGATATACGCCCAGGTCATCAAGGCGATGATCACGCTCACGGAGCCGTAGACAAGGCTGTAGGTAGCGAAGTTGGCCACGAACCAGACAAAAACATTCTTGACAATCTCGAATAGAACTGCCGCTGCCAGTGCCCCGATCGCGGCATGCCGCCACTGGACTTTGGTGTTGGGAACCAGCTTGTAGAGGAACAGAACTCCCAGGAAAGTGATAAAGACGCTAGTCGCGATTACAGCAGAGTGCCAAACTAGGCTGCCATCCAGAAGTCGCTCTCCGAAAACAGGGAGGCTTGCCTCCCGTATGACCTTGAATGCGGTAGTCAAACCGAGAGACATGAGTATAAGGGCGCCAAATCCTACCATCATTAGGAACTCCATTAGTCTCTCGTGGAGGAAGGGACGGGGCTGTCTTACGCCCCAGGCGGTATTCAACGATTTCCTGATGGCATTGAACACGGCCAGGCCTGCCCAGATAAGCCCTACAGTGGCTATGATGCCTGTCGCTTCCCAGCTACTAGAGACAGTCAGGATCGTGCGCTCCACGTAGTCTGACGACACTGGGAAAAAACCGGTGACTGCTTCTGTCACCTTGGCCGCAGCGCTGGGATCCTTCATGATGAAGCCGAATATCGAGATTGCTGCTAAAACCAAAGGGAAGAGTGAAAGAAAGAGATAGAAGGAAACTGCGGCCGCCAGATGGGGGCAATTATCTGCAAGGAATTCGTTGACGGCTCCTTTTATCACCTCTACGAGTGTCAGTAATCGGCGTGCTGTCATTGCTCCTTATTCCGCCTCTATCGGCGCTTATGGATCTATGCTTGAGACGATAGTCTCTTCACCTGCTTCGGGTGTTGTAGAGTTCGTCTCATTTTCAGTTGTATGGACTGACGGACTGTCTTACACCATTATTCTGCTTTGAAGTTACCGAAAGTCCGCCCTGGTGCTTTTTAGCCTCGTTGTAAAACGGACTATAGTCTATTTTATCACGCGTTGTCAAGTCCCTCTACCATCTGGCTGATGTTGTCCTTTCTCGGCTGCTGACAGGCGTCGTCTCAGCCTGGATACGCCGCGCTGGATCAGCTCCTGGACATCGGCCACCTCCTTGGAGATAGCAGTCCTGAAGTAAGAGGTGTATTCTCCCATGCGGCGAAATTTCTTGTAACGTTTTTTGACCAGCTTGGGCAGAGTGGCTTGTTGGGCTTCAAGAAGCTCACGAACAAGAACGTTCTTCAGCAACCGAGCGGCTTCATCGGGATCGTTATGGGCACCGCCCTCCGGCTCGGGCACCACCGTATCGATGACGCCTAGCTCCTTGCAGTCCAGAGCAGTGAGCTTCAAAGCTGAAGCCATCTCCTCCACTTTTCTGGCATCTCGATATATGATGGATGCTGCGTCCTCAGGCGAGATGACAGAATAGATTGCGTTTTCCAGCATCAGGATTCGATCGGCAACCCCAAGGGCGAGTGCTCCCTCGCTTCCTCCCTCCCCAACGATAACCGATACTATGGGAGTTGGGAGGTCCGACATGAGGGCCAGGGTGCTTGCGAGCGCCTGTCCAATACCCCGCTCTTCGGCATCGAGACCAGGATAGGCTCCGGGGGTATCAATTAAGGTTATTACGGGCAGTCCAAAGACGGCAGCCAGCCTCATAGCCCTCTGTGCCTTGCGGAAACCCTCGGGGTAAGCCCTGCCCTCGTTATGGCTTCGCTCCTGACCGATTACGACCACTGCCTCTCCGCTGAGTTCAGCTACCCCACATATCACTGCCCTGTCGTCACCGTAGTGACGATCGCCGCGGAGTTCGACAAAGGATGAGGTGATCCTGGAGATGTAGTCCAGAGCGGTAGGTCGCTTCTGGTGGCGCGCTAGCTGTACCATGTGCCAGGCTTGCTCCCCTGGATGCGCAGGGATGGGATATGGTTTACCTCTCTTGGTCATGGTCAAGCGATATCTAGAGCAAAGCAGGTCGAGGAGTATAGATAGTAACTGGCGCAGCTTGGTGCGATCGACCACTTGATCAATCATCCCGTGCTGCAGATGGTCCTCGGCAGTGTGGCTACCCTCGGGTAGAGGTTTCCCTGAGGTCCGCTCCACCACACGCAACGGTGCGAAACCAATCAGCGCCTGTGGCTCTGCCAGGATCACGTCCCCAAGGTTGGCGAAGCTTGCATAGACCTCTCCGCTGGTGGGATTGGTCAAAACTGAGATATGAGGTAGCCTTTGAGCGTGGAGGCGCTTGGCTGCGGCTGCAGTCTTGGCCATCTGCATGAGGGAGAGCACCCCTTCCTGCACTCTGGCCCCACCGCTTGAGATCACCGTGACCAGGGGAAGCCTCCTCCTAGCGGCCATCTCGAACGCTAGCGCCACCTTCTCACCGACCACGCCTCCCATATTGCCCCCCATAAAGCCGAAATCGAGCACGGCGATGGCTGTAGGATTACCACCAATCGTGCAAACCCCCGTGATCACCGCCTCAGTCAACCCCGTCCTGAGCTGAGCCTCGAGGATGCGCTCCCCGTAGGGCTCCTTTCCGGAGAAGGAAAGAGGGTCGATGGAGCTTAGGAATCGGTTTACCTCCTTAAAGCTTCCAGTATCGGCAAGGAGGTCTATCCGCTGCCGCGCTGGGAGGCTGTGATGGAATCTACACTCAGGGCAAACCCGGTAGCGATGATAGATTTCTGATTGGGTCAGGTTGATGCCGCAAAACAGGCAGTATTCCTCCTCCACCATTTGCTGCTCGCCGACCTCATCCTGCTGCACAGGCGAGGCAGGAAAATCATCACTATTTTCCATCACTCCCCCCTTCATCTGCTTCAATAACCTCCGCGGGACTACCCGGTTCACCACGGATGATAATCCCTTCTCTCTCCAGAGAGTCCATGATCCTCGCCGCCCGTGGATAACCGACGTGGAGTCGGCGCTGGATAAGAGAGGTGGAAATGTGAGAGCTCTCCCTGGCCAATCTCCTCGCTGTCGCAAGCATGGGATCGTCGTCCCATGTCTCATCAACCGATATCGAGGTGAAGTCTTTGGCCACGGTGTCCCCCAAGGGGAGTGCGTAGAGCTTTGACCACTCTATCTATCTCTTGGTCGGAGACAAAGCACCCCCGCAGTCGCTTGGGCTTGGCGGCGTCGGGTGGCATATAGAGCATATCACCTCGCCCCAGTAGCTTCTCTGCACCGGCGGCATCGAGGATGGTGCGAGAATCCACAATGGAGGTTACCGCAAAGGCTATCCTGGTGGGGAAATTAGCCTTGATCAGTCCCGTAACCACGTCCACGGAGGGACGTTGGGTAGCGATGATAAGATGGATGCCGGTGGCCCGCGACAGTTGGGCTAGACGGCAGACGGAGGGCTCAACCACCTCGGCTGCAGTCATCATAAGGTGAGCCAATTCATCTATGATGACCACCAGATAGGGCATGGGCTCGGTTATCAGCTGGCTGCGGTTATAGCCATCGATGTTGCGCACCCCCACCGCTGCGAACTTATTATAGCGGTTATCCATCTCCCTGATGAGACGACGCAGGGCCTCGATCGCCTTATCGACTTCAACGACTACCGGCGATATGAGATGAGGCACACCAGCGAATTGCACTAGCTCCACCCGCTTGGGATCGATGAGTAGCATACGCATATCTTGCGGCGGGTTCTGCATTAGCAAGCAAGTGATAATGGAGTTAATGCACACTGTCTTACCGCTTCCTGTTTCGCCGGCAATGAGCAGGTGAGGCATCTTGGAGAGATCAGCGGCTACTGCCTCACCAGCGGTCCCTTTGCCCAAGGCCAAGGCAAGGCTTGATTTCGACCTGACCCTGTGAAAGGCCGGACTGTCGGCCACGCTCCTGAGGCGCACCAAAGCACTGGCGGTGTTGGGAACCTCTACTCCCACCAGGGATTTCCCCGGAACCGGCGCTTCGATTCTGATGCCGGGGGAGGCCAGGGCGAGCTCAAGGTTGCTGGCTAAGGCTGTGATATGCTCCACCTTTACCCTCGTTTTGGATACCTCCTCCTGCCTCTCAATGGGGGTGCCATCTTTGTCCAGCTTGCGCCTGCCCTGCTCGTCCAGCACTTTCACCCGCTTGTACTTGCGAACCCAACCCGGCTCAATGCCAAACTGGGTAACGGAAGGCCCCGGGTTTATTTGTACCACTTTAGCCTCTACTCCATAACTGGCAAGAGCTTCCTCAATCAGCCTTGCCCGCTGCTCATTGTCCGCCGTAGTGAACGCGGTCTCGGCCACCTTATCGAGGAGCTCGATGGAGGGCAATTGACCCCTTTCGGGGACAGTGGGCTTGGTTGGCTCTTCGCCAGCAGGAGGTATCTCTATTTTTTCCTCGGTGGCAATGGCTGGCTGGCCCAGCATCTGGTCGGTCGCTACTTCAGGTTCGGCCATAACTTGATCCGCTGCAAGCTCAGAGCCCAAGGGCTCCCTATCTATCTCAGATTTAACTGCAAGCCGACGGCGTAGCGCATGGCTCAGGGCAACGATCGATCCCATCAGCAATCGACGGGGAGGATACCTACGGTACAACTGAGCTAAGCGGTGTCCCAATCCTGCAAGAAGCCGCGAGGCACGGGGACGCATTGCTAACACTGCTGCCCTTGCTGCCCAGCCCGAAAGTTGGAGGAATCTAAAGCTGATCTTGGGGGCGACAAGCACTACCCCCGCCAGGATGAAAAGGGTGAGCCGCAAGAATGGAGGGACAGCATCCCCTTGGTTGCCCACCAAGTACCCTCCTGCCCTCCCACCTAGGCTTACCTCGCTAAACTTGGCATCGGCGATGGTGAGTCCGGAGGGATGGAATAAGGAGAGTATAGCCCAAATTGCAATGGTTAATGAAAGGAGGCCCAGCCAGATGTTCCACCGTGTGAACAGGATACGCCATCTTGGCCTCCATAGTAATAGGAGGGCAACAACTCCCACCCAGGCAAGACACAGGATAAGCCCGAAGCCTATGGTCTCGAAAATGATGTTGCCCAGCAAGCCACGGAAGAAGATTACCACTCCCAATACCGCTGCTGCCACAACAATCCTCAACACCATCCCCTGGTAGGCTAAGAAGCTCATGGATGCGCCGGGGTTGCCACCGCGGTTTTTGGATTTTGCTCTTGCCATATCTTTGCCTTTTCCTAAAACATGGATAGCTGTTGTGGCTTGCTCTCCTCTTCTTCTACCTCCTCGCTCCGAGCAAGTATTGAGGGTATCTTGAACATATCGGCTTCGATTGTCTGGCGCAGGCTCTGCTGGTGCAGCGCAGCGGCAGGGTGATACATGGGGTAGTAGATCACGTTATTTTGCCTTCGTTCCTTCCCATGAATCTTACTGATGGCTTCTCCGGGGAAGAATTTTGCCAGTGAATAACGGCCAAGGGTTACGATCATCTTTGGTGAGATCAGTTCAAGCTGCAGATCGAGCCACTTTTGACAGTTCTTGATTTCGATGGGGAGGGGGTCGCGGTTCCCCGGAGGACGGCATTTCATCACGTTGCAGATGTAGACTTCGCTGCGCTTGAGGCCAATGGAGTCGAGCAGAAAGTCGAGGAATTGACCCGCTTGGCCCACAAAAGGAAGCCCTTGTTGGTCCTCATAAAAGCCCGGTGCCTCCCCGATGAACACTATCTGGGCATCCTCTGCTCCAGCGCCGGGAACTACCTTGGTGCGGGTTCTAGCCAGCTCCTCGCAATCCTGGCAAGCCGCTATCTTTTGGTAGAGCTCAGCTAGTGCTGACACCTTGACCTCCTCGATTGAATAATAACATCCTACACCCGATAATTAGCAAGGCTATGGCAAAGACGCGAGTTAACCATTCGGCAGTAACCATCCCCGCTGCCCAGGCTCCGAGCGCAGAGAAAGCAACTGCGCTGGGGGCGATCCACGCCGCCGTGCTCAACTCCAAGTTTTTTTGGCGGTAATGTATGATGGCCCCAATCACGGCTGTCAGCAGCATAGCGCTGAGTGCAACGCCTTGCGCAGTATGTTGATCAACTCCTAAAAGTAGAACCATCCCCGGGACTGCAACCGTGCCACCGCCTATGCCGAGCATCCCGCTGAGTACTCCAGCAGTCAAACCCACAGCAAGGGCAATCACAATATTTCCAATCGTAATGTCCATGTACTCTTGACCTACCTTAGCAATAGTATCGCGGCGATAGCTATGGTGTATACGCCGAAAAGCTGCCGCAGCCTGTAAGCCGGCACCCTCATCATCAGCTTCGCCCCGACCACGGCACCTGCGACGCTTCCGGCGCCTATTGTTGCCACCCACTCCCACTCAACATCCCCTCGCAAGACATATATCAGGGCACCCACCACAGCGATAGGGATTATTATGGCAAGCGAAGTGCCGTGGGCCCTATGCTGGTTCAGATATAAGAATCCGGTCATCATCGGGACCAGTATGACTCCACCACCGATCCCCAGGAACCCAGCCAGCGCCCCTGCTCCTGCTCCTGCCGCCAAATACCAGACTGCCTTTCTTTGCATAACTACTTATCTGGGAATGATAGCACAGCCCCTACCCTATATCAAGTCAACGAAGCTAGGAAGGATAATACTGTTCGGTTATAGTTGATAGAGAAACCATGCTATACGGGGTAATGGCTCTTCAAGAAAAATGAGTTGGAGTACGTTGGTCTACCAGCTAGCAGGTTTTGTAAACGAGCCTTTAGCGTCAGTCATCGTAGTTGGGAATTGTGCTTTAACCAGAACACTAGGATTAATTGAAGGAACTTGATCAGTTGATACTCTTCTCAAGTCTTGCTGTAGGGCACAATGTTTTGGGTCAGAATGTACTTTATTAGTTCTATTTGGGTTTACTACTGTGACAGGACGTGATAAGTTTGCAGTGACTAGTTCTATTGCGTTAGCTAAGTCTGAATCATTAGAAATAACGATGGATCCATCGGTATCCTTAGCATCCTTCATACAGTTATCGTAGACTAAGTGGGCAGCTAAGTTTACATCTGATCCTTTTTCTTCAGTTCTTTGCACCTGTACCTTCTGTGGTGGTTTATTGGTACCGTAAACATATGCAAAGGGAGATTGTGGTAATAATCTTGGCCAAGAGACAAAATTCCCTTCTATAATCTCTAAATTAGGTACAGTTTTTAGGGCACGCCAATAGGTGTCTTGCCTTGTTGGAGCGCTGGGGTCGTGTGGTAGAGCTTTTACTTTAGCAGAGAAATATTTGATTCTCTTTATTTCTACAGTAGGGAAGAGAATATTACATAGGGTCAGGAGATTTAACCATTTATAAGATGTTCCTTTTACGGCGCAAAAATAGAGGTTGAAACCGTCTATATAAACATTTGCACCCAATAATCCCCCTATAACATGCAAATGCGCTACTCGTGGTAGCGCTTTGCGCCCATCGGCCGAAGCCTCAGGGGTATTCAACTTAACTTATATGCAGTATGACATATTGATTTGCATTTGTCAAGAGTCTTAATTAGCTGGTTCTTCTCGGTTGTGGTTGGTGGGTTTTTTTCGGGGGTAAGAAACCTTTAACAACCAGGAATCAGGGCAAAAAAAGCCCGCGTTTGCAAATAACTAACGTCATCGCGGGCTGGGGCTTTGAGCAAACAGGCCTTTCTGGGGAGGCGAACCTCGGTTTGTAAGAAGAATAATTAAATTACGAGAGCAATGATTTGGTGGTCTTTCGCAGCTTCGCCGGTTTTCTCGTCCAGGTGGTTGGGCCGTCGGGTGTCTACTACTCGTCTTCCACACCCTGCTCTTTGAGATAATCAACCGCATCTTGCACGGTTTTTATCTTCTCCGCATCCTCATCCGGGATTTCCAAGCGTTTCGATTCGTTGCTGAACTCCTCCTCGAGGGACATTACCAACTCTACTAAGTCGAGGGAGTCAGCGTTAAGATCATCGACGAAGGATGCTTCGGGTTTTACTTCCGACTCTTCAACGCCTAACTGTTCTACGACAATCTTTTTCAGTCGCTCAAGAACGGTTGCCATCCTGTAACCCCTTTCTGATATATTGCGCCCTGGATTGATAGCTATCGGCTGTCGACCTGGGCCTGGCTGATGGCCCCCAGAACTCCATTGATGAATTTGGATGAGTTATAGCTGCCAAAGGTCTTGGCCAGTTCTACTGCCTCGTTTATGGCTGCCTTTAGCGGTACCTTATTTTCCATCAAAATCTCAAAAATTGCAAGCCTCAGGATATTCCTGTCAATGGCTGAGAGTTGCTCCACAGGCCAGTTAGGGGCATGGGCCTTGATCAGGGAGTCAATCTGGCTTTTGTTCTCCAGCACACCTCTGATCAGCTCTCGTGCGTACGATAAAGCTGGTTCGGGCAACGCTCGCTCCTCAGCCAGCCAGCCCACGGAGATCTCCGGGTCGTGCCCCGATGAATCGCTCTCAAATAGCGCTTGAAGTGCTGCAACTCTGGCCTTGCGCCTTACATATGCCATAAAACCCTCAACTAGCAACGCTACCGACTAGTGGGCGAGTATATTGATGGAATCGCTCACGTCATAACCATCCCGCCGTCCACATTTAGCACATGGCCGGTGATATAGCGTGCCTCCTCTGAGGCAAGGAAGGCTACAGCATCGGCCACATCCTTAGGTAGGCCTGCGTATCCCAGAGGGATTTGCCTGAGGAATTCCTGCTTCGCGTTATCGCTGAGTTTCCTGGTCATCTCGGTGTCGATGAACCCAGGGGCAACGGCATTGGCAGTTACACCTCGGGCAGCGACCTCCCTCGCGGTGCTCTTGGTGAGTCCTATCAGACCAGCCTTTGCCGCGGCATAGTTAGCTTGCCCCGAATTCCCGATGAGTCCTACTACGCTTGCGATATTGATGATCCGGCCCCAGCGCTGCCTCATCATATGTCTCACCACCGCCTGGGTACAAAGGAAAGCTCCCTTCAGGTTGGTGGCCAATACCTGGTCCCAATCGGTGCTGGACATCTTCATGAGCAGGGTATCTCGGGCAATCCCAGCGTTGTTCACCAGGATGTCGATTTGGCTGAAGGAGGATACGGTCTGGTCGACGAGGTTGGCCACTTCCTCTTGCACCGTAACATCGGCGGTAATGACCATGCTCTTTCCATTCTTGGCCACGATTTCGGCTGCCACCTCATTTGCGGTAGCGGCGTTGATATCGCTGATTACCACGCTAGCACCTTGCTCTGCCAGGGTCAATGCTATCTCACGACCAATGCCCTGGCCGCTTCCGGTAACTATAGCAACCCTTGCGGATAAGCTCATTGTCAACTCTCACTTTGGAAATTTGGATGAGACAACGTGTTTCTCAGAGGCTTATCGCTTTGATCGACTCCAGATCGCTCATATTGAGGACTTGAACTTCGTTGCTGATCCTCTTGATCAGTCCAGAGAGCACCTGGCCGGGGCCAATCTCAATGAAAGTGGAGACTCCGACCCCTACCATGTATTCCACTGAGGGCTGCCACTGAACACAGTGGCATAGCTGCTGGAGGAGTTCCTCTTTCACCTCATCGGGGTTGGTTAGTGGCTGAGCAGTGCTGTTAGCGACTATGGGAACCTGAGGAAGTTGAAAGTTAACGTGTGAGATGGCCTGGGCCATGCCTTCGACCGTAGGCTGCATCAGAACGGAATGAAAAGCGCCGCTGACCTGAAGGGGCACCACCCGCCGTGCTCCCCTGGCTTTAGCCAAGTCCATAGAGCGGGCCAATGCCTCTCTGGTGCCACTGATAGCGATCTGCCCTGAGCAGTTAAGGTTGGCTATGTGGGCACCGGTCTCCAGGCATACCTCCTCCAATGACGCTTCATCAAGCCCGATGA
>SMTZ1_10008876_pt1 | contig 14316 bp, 14 predicted proteins | sample DeeMarSWOR136_30_FD_25667 | JGI IMG/M metagenome (IMG submission 25667) | reverse complement strand
TCCCCCCGTGCTCGTGCTTGTATTTCCCCTGCGATTGTCCCAATGGGAGCTATGCAGGTCCCTAGCCTGACGAGGCAGTCCTTGTCGAAGATGCTCCACGCGGCATCCCTGTAAACGGTCGAGAGGACGCCTAGGTGGGGCATCATGAAGACGCTGTCTTGGAACATCTTTGTAACGCCCTCCGGCTGCCAAGCGTCGGTGAGGATAAACATGCTCTGTATCCTTCTCGGGGCGTGGCTGAGCAGACCCCCTGTTCCGGCAAATATATCGATGTCCATCATTTTGACGTAGGTCTCCTCCACCTCCTGCTCGAAGATGGAGGCGATATCCCTCTGAATTTGGATGCCCTTGAGCCTTGTCGCTATTGTCCTGTGGTGGGCCAGTCCTAGCCTCAGAGCTTCCCTTGCCACGGAGTGCTCGACTATGAGGTCCTCTAGAGTCTGTGGTATTGTGGTCGGCCTGATCATCTTGTTCATTAGCCTGCTGGCTACCTCTTCCTCGTCGAGCTTGAAAGGCATCCACCGCATGATGTTATGAATGCCTGCCTCCTTCATGACGTTGGTCACGCTGTAGCTCATCCCCAGGTTCGCGCTCACACTGCGGACGAACCTCCCGTCCATGACGGAGTAGACATTCGTCGTGGCACCTCCCAAACCCACTCCGAGGACATTCTCCTTGAACGTGTCCGCGATAAGCTGCATCGCCATCCCCTCCCCAGCTGGAGTCGGCATGATGTCGACGTCCGTCCACTTCATCAGCTTAGTGTATCCAGGAGCGTGGCTCATGACGTGCTCCATGAAGAGTTCATGTACCGCCCTCCTAGCAGGTTCGGTGTTCTCGACCTCGAGAACGGGCCTGATGTTGTCGACTATGTCCAGAGCGAAGTCGTTTACCATCAAATCCTTCACTTTAGACCTGATGTTCTTGTTGCCGGCATAGACTATTGGTAGCTTGTAGGCTATTCCTAGCCGAGGCTTCGGCTCTGCGGCCTTTATGAGTTCCACGATCTCTATGACATGGCTTGACGCTCCGCCGTCTGTCCCGCCTGCAAGGAGGATCATGTCGGGCCTTAGGCTACGTATCCTCTGTATCTTCTCGTATGGTTGGCGACCGTCATCTCGGGCTATGATGTCCATGACGATGGCGCCTGCGCCGAGGGCAGCCCTGTTTGCACTCTCAGCCGTCATCGTCTTGATGAGCCCCGTGACCATCATCTGAAGTCCTCCACCGGCGCTGCTTGTTGTGCAGTAAAGGTCGACTCCCATCTTACTTTCGTAGGGCACCACTATTCCCTCGCGGTCCGGTGATAATATCTTATGGCCTGTGAGTTCCTCGACCTCCCTGACAGCGTTCCTCACACCCATAGTGACGTCCTCGTAGGGTGCCTCGACCGTCGTGGGCGCCTCACCGGCGACCATGAACCTCCACTCGCCATCCTTCCTGTGGAAGAACCTGGCCTTGGTGGTAGTACTCCCGACGTCTGTTGCAAGAATGTACTCCATCTCCTCGGTGGACTTCCTGAGAGTTGCCATCGCGATTCCGTAAGTTTGTTACAGCAATCTATCTTAAACTTTACTAAAACTTGATTAATGAACTATGAATAAAATTAGAACCCTTTAAAACGGAAGGAAGCGTCTCCAGCCTTTTTTTTCTCGTTCCTCTTCTTGATATTCCTCTTCGGGGGCTGTTTCCTCGGGTTCTTCTGATTTCTTGTCTGGTTCTCTTTCCTCGTAGGCCATCTCCTCAAGTAGGACGATCAGCTTCTCGACGTTATCCCTCTTCTCGAAGATCTGGAAGAGTTTCTCACCTCCTATGTCAATCTCCTTCCCTAAGGCTGGGAGAAAGGAAGAATCGACCGAAGGTCGTGCCAATGAAGGTCATGGGCTTTATAGTCTCCAGAAGCATAATGCCGATGACATCCATACCATACTGGTGTATCTTCTCGGCCGTCTTCCTGATGATCGCATCTTCTTCCTCAGGGGTCACCTCAACATCCCAGAACATTCCCCTCTCCCTCAGTGGCAGAGCCGATCCTCCCTTCAGAGTTCTCGGATTTAAGCGCTTCTTCGCCTTCTCCTGTTCTCCTCTCCCTTCTCCGCCTCCTTATCCTTACGTTCAGAGCTATGTAAGCACTGATTATACCCCCTGTCAAGTAGCAGGCCAGCAGTGCTATTGACAAACCCCCTACCTCGGTCGAAGCCAGTGGGATGACTATGAAGATGCTAATTGCCCAGTTGACACCAGCCGATTTGACACCCACGCCTAGATGGCCTTTCAAAGTCCTCGTGCAGACAAGGTAGGACGCCGTTAACCCGGCGATGAAGAAGACCACGTATGTGATGCTCCCAAGGAGCCGGACCGAAACTCCGGAGAGGAGCCCCCCCGACCCGCTTATGAGCCTGAACCAGAACCACACCAGGCAGTTAGAGAGTAGTCCACCCGCTATGTAGTCAGTCAAGGTGGGACTTCGTCTTGCCTCGCCCAAAAGGCTAACCAGTGCAATATCTACGGGCGTGCCTTAAAACCTTGCAGTGCGTAAATCTGAGTACCAAATAATTAGGTGCTCTCAGAACCATAGATGGGAAGATCAGGGAGAAATACCTGGAACTGAAGAGGTAGCCACATCGTAGAATGCTAACCGAATATGAAAGATCATCGATTTCAAACTCGAAATCATTATACATTACCTCCTACTAGTCTTTCGAAAGTTCGAGCCCAGAGGGTCCAGATGGAGCAGCTACACCACAACGGAGTCTTGGTTCCTCCTAGTTACAAGGGAAGTGGCCTTACCGTCAGGGTCAGAGATGAGGTCGTCGTGCTCAATGACGAGCAGGAGGAGCAGGCGATGGCCTGGGCCAAGAAGATAGGCACGCCCTACGTGGAGGATACCATCTTCGCCAAAAACTTCCACGAGGACTTCTCCAAGGTCCTAGGCGTGAAGGTGCTCCCGGGGGACGTGGATTTTATACCTGTATATAGAGAGGTTGAAGCTGAGAGGGAGTGGAAGGCAGGCCTCTCTAAGGAGGAGAGGAAGGCCCAGGCCGCACAGCGGAAGGAGGTACGGGAGACTAATAAAGAGAAGTATGGCTGGGCTACCGTGGACGGCGAGCTGATGGAGATAGGAAACTACACTGTCGAGCCCAGCAGCATCTTCATGGGTAGGGGTAAGCACCCGAAGAGGGGTATGTGGAAGGAGGGTCCCCGCCATGAGGACATAGAGCTCAACCTGTCCCCCGACGCGCCGAGGCCTCCCGGCGACTGGAAGGAGATCGTCTGGGAGCCTGACTCGATGTGGATAGCCCGCTGGAGGGACAAGCTGAGCGGCAAGATGAAGTACGTCTGGCCCTCAGACGCTAGCATGCTCAAGCAGCAGAAGGATATCGAGAAGTTTGACAAGGCCAGGGACCTGAGAGGAATACTCCCAGATATCAAGAGACACATCGAGGAGAATCTGGGCCACGAAGACCTGAAACGCAGGAAGACGGCTACTGTCACATTCCTAATTGATCACTGCAAGTTCAGGGTGGGGGACGAGAAGGACGAGGACGAGGCTGACACCGTAGGCGCGTCGACCCTAAGGCAGGAGCACCTCAAGTTCAACGGGGACGGTACGGTCACGTTCGACTTCCTCGGGAAGGATTCGGTACGCCAGAACATATGCGTCGAGGTTCCAGAGCAGATCATAATCAACCTGAAGGATTTCAGCTCGGACCCGGAGCTGCCTCTCTTCGAGGGGGTTGACTCCAAGAGGGTGAGCCAGTTCCTCGACGAGGTCTACCCCGGCCTTTCCGCGAAGGTCTTCAGAACCCACTACGCATCAACAGCTGTTGAGTCCCAGCTGAGAAAGTCAAGGGTGGACACAGAGGCCCCTGACTACAGGAAGAAGCACATCGCCACCATGGCGAACCTCGAGGCCGCTAAGGTCTGCAACCACAAGCGGACCATCCCCAGAACCTGGGAGTCCTCGCTTCAGAGGAAGAAGGACCGGCTTGAAGCCCGGAGAGTTAAGGCCAAGGACAACCAGAGGAAGCTAAGGCTGAAGTCGAGGGAGACGGAGAGGAAATACGGGGAGAAGCTTGAGAAGTACGAGCAGAAGCTGGGCGAGCAGGAGGCCAAGCTGGAGGAGTACTTGAGCCAGCTGAAGATTAGGGAGGAACAGGGCAAGTCAGTAGTCGGACTTCAGAAGCGTATCGCCTCCAAGCGGAAGGCTATCACGACCCAGGGGGATCGTATCAGGAAGCTCAAGGCCTCCCACAAGCAGAGGATGGCAAAGCTGGAGAGGCGAGAAGCTTGAGCTCCAGATCGAGGCCCAGGAGGAGACCCGTGACTACAACTTGGGAACCAGTCTGAAGAGCTACGTCGACCCCCGCATCTACTACGACTGGAGCAGGAGGGTAGAGTTCGACTGGAGGAAGTACTACTCAAAAACCCTCCAGAGGAAGTTCAGCTGGGTAGAGGATGAAGCTCCTGTAGCCTGACATGTATCACCTTAAATCCGTGTTGTCCAACCTCTTACCCGTGAACTACTTTTGAGGAACCTAGTGAAGCGTAAGCTCAGGGCTGGGAAGCCGAGTGTGGGAACTTGGATAAGCGTGGGCCACCCGGATGTCGCCATGTACCTAGCGAACCTTGGTTTCGACTGGCTTGTCTGCGACATGGAGCACGGCCCATTTGGGCCTGAGACCTATCACTTCATGGTCCAGGCGATGCTCTACAACAGGGCTGATTGCATGCCCATGGCCCGGATACCGTGGAACGATCTCGTCTGGGCGAAGAAGGCTTTGGACGCCGGAGCAACGGGCCTGGTTATACCCCGGGTTGAGACCGCTGAGATGGCTAGGGAGACCATCCGAATAATGAAGTATCCCCCGGTCGGGGAGAGGGGTGCCGGGCCCAGGTTGGCTGCCTTCGAGGACTCCGAGTACTTCTCTACCGCCAACGAGGAGACCCTCGTCGCTGTCATGATTGAGACCCAGAGGGGCCTGGAGAATATCGACGAGATATTCAGCGTGGAAGGAGTGGACGCCTGTTTCGTCGGTCCCTCGGACTTCACTTTAGACATGGGCATCCACCGACAGTACTCCCACCCCAGGTTCGTCGAGGCGCTGGACAGGATAGTGGAAGCCGGCGAGGAGCACGGGGTCGCTCCTGGGATGCACTGCCAGACATCGCCGGGCCCCGTAAACATCAACGAGGCCATCGATAAGGGATTCAGGTTCTGCGCCATAAGTAGCGACGTAGGCTTCCTGAGGGCTGGGGCTTCCGAAGCCCTTAGGGGTGTGAAGGAGTGGACGCACCTGGAGGAGGCAGAGGAGCCTGAGCTCTGAGCCCCCAGAGCTTTCCAGACTCCACTATAGGTCGAGGCATGGGCTGATCGGCGTCTTCATCAGTCTCGTTCATCGGCTTCGGGAGGTCACATTATTTTAGGGACGAGGGAGATATCACTTCAGGCTGATCGGTTTGGGCCATCCCGAGGCGCTTGACAGGATCAGGAGAAAGCTGAAGTCTAGCGGAGGCGAGGACGCTAAGGCAGCTGTGGCTATAATCTTCAATGAGGAAGGGGGCAGGCTCGAGCTCCTCTTGGTCAAGCGGGCCCGTGTACCTGGTGATCCGTGGTCGGGGGATATGGCCTTTCCTGGTGGGAAGAGGATTCACTCCGACGGGGATATGATGGAGACGGTCTCCAGGGAGGTCTTGGAGGAGACGGGAATCGACCTGGGGCTGACCGAGTTCCTGGGCACGCTGGAGACCGTCTATTCGGCTGTCAGGCCCCAGATGGGTGTGTTGCCGATGCTCTTCCTCGTTGAGGAGCTTCCTGAGATTGTGATAAACGAGGAGCTCTCCTCCTACCACTGGACCGAGTTCGACAAACTGAGGTGGCGTAGGGGGAGGGGCCTTGTCAAGGGTCACGACGTCCCCGTTTTCCATATCGACCGGGAGTGGGTCTGGGGCCTCACATACGGGATTGTGGAGAGACTACTGGCCCTCTCTGAGGAAGATTAGGGTAGGAGATGCCCCCGAAGATATCGGAATATCCTCTCAGTTTTCCTATCGATTTAAGCGGTAGTTCTGCACCTATTTAATGAGGTCTTCGATGGACATGGAGGAGAAGGGAGAGCCCCGCGTCTCGGGGCGCTTCGTCGTACAGGAGCACGATGCCACAAACCTCCACTGGGACTTCAGATTGGAGATGGATGGTACCCTTAAGAGCTGGGCGGTGCCGAAGGAGCCGCCGAAGAGACCCGGTGTGAGGAGGCTCGCCGTGCAGGTGGAGGACCACGACATCGACTACATTGACTTCGAGGGCACCATCCCTGAGGGGGAGTACGGGGCTGGAACGGTTAAGATCTGGGACAGGGGGACCTTCGAGGTGGAGAGCAGGAAATCGGATAAGCTCGTGTTCCACCTCCACGGGGAGAAGATGAAAGGCCGGCACACCCTGATCCACTTCACGGACAAGCCTGAGAACTGGTTGCTTTTCAAGACGAAATCGGGTTGATGGTTCCTTATACCTTCTTTCTTTCCAGATGCAGAACTTTGAGTAGCTGTCTTGCATCCGTCGGTGGATGCCCTGAGTAGTATTTGCTGAAGTATCCGAAGATGTCGACCGACTCCTCTAGGAGTCTGTGTATCTTTTCCGTCCACTTCTTAATTTCTTGGCTCCTGTCTCGTTCGACCCGGCCTTTATCCCCGGTAATATTCCTCCTATCTCCCTGCCATCTGATGTACGTGAATTCCGATGTGACTACTTCGGCTTTGGGCATCCATGGGTGGTCCACCTGCACGAGGGCGACTCCCAGGTCCCTGAGCATGTTTTGCGTCTCCTCCTTGAACCAGCTTCTATGCCTGAACTCGACGGCGTATCTATGGTCTTCTGGGAGGGCCTGTATGAAGTCCCAGAGTGTCTCCTGATCCTCTGCTGTGAATTTGGCGGGGAACTGTAGCAGCAGGGGTCCTAGTTTTGCGCCTAGCCTGGCGATATTCCCCAGGAATACCTCCAGCTTCTCCGGCTCGTCCCACAGGCTCCTCCCGTGGGTGAGGGATCTGGGGAACTTGACTGCGAAGAGGAAGTCGTCCGGCGTCTGCCGAGACCAGTTCTCCACCGTGGTCGTTCTCGGTATGCGGTAGAAGGTGCTGTTTACCTCGACCGAGTTGAAGTGCTTAGCGTACTCGGATAGGTAGCCGGCTGGTCCAGTGTCTTCTGGGTAGAAGTTACCCTCCCAATGGTCGTAGCTCCAGCCCATTGTGCCGATGTAGGCTCCCGCCATTTCACTCCCTCGCCTTCAGGAGTAACCACTCGTTCTTCTTGGCCTTCTTGATCCTGACGAGGGCGTATCTGCCTTTGAGTCTCTCCCCCTGGAGGAGGAACTCGACCTTGTCTTCCTCCCATACCATCGGCTCGTAGAGACCCCTGTCCCATATACTCACGGTCCCCGCCCCGTACTCGCCCTCTGGTATTGTTCCCTCGAAGTTGCTATACTCCAGAGGATGGTCCTCCACCTGCACGGCGAGCCTCCTCACACCGGGTCTCTTCGGCGGCTCCTTCGGCACCGCCCAGCTCTTCAGGACGCCATCCCTCTCGAGGCGGAGGTCGTAGTGGAGCCTCCTCGAGCAATGCTCTTGGACGACGAATATGCTGCCCAAGGGTTTGATCCCTCCCCCTGGGGGCTCTGGCGTGACGGTGAAGTCCCTCTTCGCGGCGTACTCACCTAGACTCTCCGAATGAATCTGCTCCATGCTGCACTCCATCGGGTCCTTGTTGGCCCTGAGATCCAGGAATCTGGGCATTCTAAGCCTCCTGTCGTCGGTAACCGAGTGGTACCCGACCTCGCAGACCAGAACCGGCCTGAGCCAGGTTATCTGGTCTGGTATCTCGACGCCAGGTAGTGTCTCCTCCTCGGCCTCGATGCCATTGAATGCTTCCCTAAGTGTTTCCAGGTCTTTCTGGCTGAATCCGGTTCCCACCTTCCCTACGTAGACTGGTTCCCCTTCGTCGTAGAGGCCCAGTATGAGGGCTCCGAAGGTCCTCTCCCTCGATCCCTTCCCACTGGTGTAGCCGAAGACTGTGCAGTCGCAGGTTCTCACCCTCTTAACCTTGAGCCAGCTACTGCTCCTACCCTGCTCGTACCGACTGCCCTTCCTCTTGGCGATTACCCCCTCGAGACCCCTTTGGATGGCAGCCCGATAGTAGTCCTCTCCGTACTCCTCCACGTATGCGGAGAGCACCACATGCCTGCCCTCCTTCAGGCTGTCGCCCAGAATTCTCTTCCTCTCGAGCAGCGGCGTCTCGGTGAGGGGATCTCCATCCCTCTCGAGTATATCGAAGACGATGTAGGTGGCGGGTAGCTTCCTCCTCAGGTGTTCGATCTCCAGCTGTCCAGTCGTCTGGCTCCTCTTTGCTGCGGCTTGGAAGTTGACTCTCCCCTCCTCCATGACGACTATCTCGCCGTCGAGGACGACGTCCCTAGCTAGGTCTAGCAGCTCTTGGAGCTCTGGGAACCTGCCTGTTAGCTCCCTGCCGTTCCTGCTCCTGATGGAGATCTCCTCTCCGATGTAGCTGATCGCTCTGATGCCGTCCCACTTGACCTCGAAGATCCAGTCTGGAGACGAGAAGGGTGCTTCCGCGTCGTCGGCCAGCATGGGTTTGTACTGTCTCATTTCTGCTGGAGTTGTCTGAGTGTCTCCTGGAGGGCCGCCATGAGCTCCTTTACCTCCTCTTGTTTCGGCTCCTCCACGACGATGGTCTCACCGACCATCTTCTTCTCCACCAGGTCCTCTACCCTCTCCCTGAAATTGTCACTGTACTCTGCGATGTCGAACTCTCCTGAGAGGTTTTCTATGATCTTCGTCGCCAGTTCCAGTTCCTCGTCGCTCGGGTTTTTCACCGACTTGAGCTCCTCCACGTCCTTTGGGTCTACGACCTCGTATCCGTACTTGAGGGTCGTCAGTATGATGGCGTCCCTGTACTCGTGGACGAGGATGGGGTACTCCTTGGTCCTCATAGTGTACTTGCCGACGGCGGCCATCCCCATCTCCTTAAAGGCTGCGAGCAGAAGACCGTAGGAATCCTCGCTCTTGTCGGGGGCGAGGATGTAGGACTTGTCGAAGTAGATGCTGTCGACTGATGCCAGGGAGACGAACTTGTCGATTTTGATCCTGTTGTCTGACTCGGGCCTGAGGGCGTCTAGCTCCTCCTTGCTGAAGACGATGAACTCCCCTTTTCTCACCTCGTATCCCCTGCCGACGTCGGCCCAGTCGACGACCTCGTCGTCGAGGGTGCAGACCCTCTGATACTTGAGGGGGCACGCGTCGTCCCTGCGGACGTATCTGAAGCTGAAGGACTCGTCCCTGATCATCGTGTACATCTTCACGGGGACGTTCACGAGGCCCACGCTGATCCTTCCGGTCCAGATGGGCCTGCTCGGTGGCTTCGCCTTCACGGTCATCATTTCACCTCTAATCTCTGCTTGTTCTCCCAGAAACCCTCCCACGGATCCATCTCTCTATCCTGAACGCTAAAAACGTTGAGATTCTCCGGTTTCAGGACCATGAGCTCCTCCCAGGTTACGGGCGTTGAGACTGTGGCTCCTGGCTCCGCCCTCAGGCTGTAGGGGCAGACCATCGTCCTCCCCGAGGAGTTCTGCAGGTAGTCGATATAGACGGTGCCGGGCTCTTGGGATTGGGATCGCTCGGAGACCACGATGTCGCTCTGCCTCGCTAGGTGGATGCCTATCTGGTGGACGAACTCCCTGGTTTGCCTGTAGCTGTATCCATCCTCGATGGGGATAAGGAGGTGTAGCCCCTTCTTGCCGGAGGTCTTCGGGTAGGCCTTGAAACCCAGATTATCCAGCGTCTCCTTCAGGGTGAGTGCGACCTCCACGGCCTCCTTGAACCCGAGGGGTGGCTCAGGGTCGATGTCGAAGAGGACCAGGTCTGGGCTCTCGTAGGCCTCCGCCCTTGAGAGGGTGATGTGCAGTTCGAGGGAGGCCAGGTTTGCGAGCCAGAGAAGCGTGTCCAGTTCTTCGCAGATTACGTAGTTTATGATCCTCTCAGCTGATTCGGACCATCTCTCGAAGGTTCTCACCCATGAGGGCTTACCGACGGGAGCGTCTTTCTCGTAGAATCCTCCTTTATGCACTCCGTCTGGGAACCTGGTGCGGACGACGGGTCTTCCCTTGAGGAATTGCAGCATCTTAGGGGCCACCCTTATGTAGTACTCGATGACCTGGGCCTTAGTCACTCCCAGGCTTGGGTAGAGCACCTTGTCTAGGTTCGTGAACCTGACTTTGGTGAGGGTCTCCATTAGTTGATCATCTGCAGGGGGTCCTAAAAAGAGATACAGCTACCTTTGGACTCACGAAGAGAACTTGGTGTAGGCTTCCCCAATTCCCTCGACTTCTTCGACTGCGACGTTGTAGCCTTCATCCTCTAGGTAGTCTTGGAGGGCGACCACCTTGCGCTCGTAAGTGGTTATCGACCAGCCAGGGAAGGGGCTCGACGTCTTGGGCTCGTATACGACTATGGTCCCCTCCCCCTGGGGGACGAGGAAGTGGGTTGCCCCACTCTCTGCGACCGCCAGCGCCTTCTCGGGGACTCCTCCCACCGGGCCTATAGAGCCGTCGCCGTTGATTGTCCCAGTCATGTAATAACCTTCGACGAGGGGTGTGCCCTTTATCGTTGCTATCAGGGCGACGGTGATGGCGGCCCCAGCACTGGGTCCGTCGACTATCTCTACCTCCTCCTCGGCTGTGATGGTGAGGATGACGTCGGTCTTGCCGAGGGAGACCCCGGTAACCTCCTCAGCCACCTGCACGGATGTCCTCACGCTGGTCTGGATGTCGATGCCTATCCTGGGGACGGTGTCGACGAGGACCCTGCCCTCCCCTTCCCTAAGCTCCACGTCAGCTTCCATGACGAAGCCCCTGTACTCGACCCTGAAGCCCCTCCTGATCGTCTCCAGCGCGACGATGGGGATCTTAGTGTGTCCTATCACTCCCGTGGTTGCGTTGCTCTGGGTCGTCACATTGGAGTAGTAGGCTGCCAGTCCCATGTAGTAGTCTAGCTGGTTCTGGGTCACGTTAAGCTGCTGCTCCAGGTTCCTCGTGGACTCCACGAGCTCGCTGTAGGCGCTCGACAGTTCGCTGATCTGCTCCCTCAGCCTGTTCCCTTCGCCGTATGTGTATCCGGCGAAGAGGGCGAGGATTAAATTGATAACCATGCTGACGATGAGGACATTCCTGATACGGTTGTAACTGCGGTTTTCTTCCATGGGTGATCACTCAGCCTCGAAATTCGAGTCTGAGGGACGAAATAAAGATTTTTATTCCTGTTGTTTATGGTGCTCCGGCCGGGATTTGAACCCGGGATCTCTGGCTCGAAAGGCCAGAATGCTTGTCCGGACTACACCACCGGAGCACGGGGCTGCATCTAAGAGGAAGGGCAGATTTATATACCTTGCCGGGGGGCTAGGCGAGCTTGAATCCGATCCAGGCGCCTGCCACTGCACCGCCTATGAAGGGGAGGCTGGTGAGGAGGGGCATCATGGGGCCGAGGCGGTCTGTGAGGTCTGTGGGGGCGAAGGGGAGCAGCTGCAGGATCGTCTCTGCCAGCTGGTCCAGCTGGGGTATCGGGAGTTCGATCTCCATCACCTTGACGAACCCCAGGAGGTTGACGGCGAGGAGGGCGAGGCCTATTACCGCCGCTATCAGCTTGTTGAGCTTCCTGAAGGCGAAGCCGACGACGAGGCCGAGGAGCGCCCCCTGGGTGAAGATGTAGGCCATGGGCTGCAGGTATTCGCTGACCATTTCAGGGCGATCTGTTACCCGAACTGTTAAAAGTTTGCAGGAGCTCTGTAGAAGGGTTTTTAGGTCTGATAGTTTGGGTTATATTTTGCCTAGGGCCCGTAGCTCAGCTTGGCCAGAGCACCAGGCTCATAACCTGGGAGTCGTGGGTTCAAATCCCTCCGGGCCCACCATCTTTTCCATGGCTGTTCTATGATTATACATTTCTTTTTCGGTTGTTTGGAGTGTTTTTATACTTCTGGATATAGCCTTGATACCCCTAACCTTGAATTCATCGGAAGCTGGATACTGTGGCCGCGTCTCATAGCTTGTTAGGCTACTTGGTATTGGTATGAATCGTATGGGTTTTTGGTAGGAATAAGTGCTCCTTTTGGTAGGAATAGACGCCCCTTTTGGTAGGAATCGATCCGTAAAGGGGCTGTTTCCTAGCTCCTTTCACGTGTAGGGGTGTTTTTCATACACGATCCGTATGACCCCCCCTCCCCCTACTATGTCCTTTATTGTCTTGGATTCGTGGCTTAGGAGCACGTTTCTGTGACGGATAGGATCGAGATGGGGCTTTTTTCCAGTTGCTTTCGTCGTCTAGCTTGTACTTCACTGGCGGATGTCATAACCCCCCCTCCTATGCTATGGGGCTCGGTAGCACTAATAACCGTGTAGAAATGTATCACTGTTTCCTCAATGGTGGAGATTATACCTTCGTTGGCGTTTCGCATTTGATTTTTACATAGATTTTTTTAAAGCCACTTCGAGTTGTTGTCTCAGTGTTATAATTAAGTGAACTCACGGGCGCAGCGAGTTGCCATGGTTTATTGGATAAAATTGGGGTCTCTGATTTGTGTTTTAATCAGAAGGGAGCTATATCCCGACGAGGACGATCCTTGAGAGGATGGTCTTGGCGACGAAGCTGAGGATTATGTAGAGTCGTTCTTCGTGGAGGTGGTCCCTCCAGGGGCCTGTGTCCCTGTGCTGGAGGAGCATGTTTACGAAGCGCCCCAAAGGACAGGCCTCGACTATACATGGTTTTTGAACCTAAAACGGGTTTCCTCCTGTAGGATGCGATTTTTTTGTCTTTCAGTTAGAACGAGTTAAATTATACTCGCGAGGGGCATTCTTGTTGACGTCAGGGCCCGGGTTAATGTGTGAAAATTTCGTTCATCGCGAATGGGATGTATCTGTCCTCGTGTATGATTCTGAAGCCCATCTCTATGTAGACTCCTTCTATCGTCAAGCTTGTTCCGTTCACCCAGCTGACCCCTATGATCTCGTGGCTGGTGCCTCCTCCGGGCTGCCTTACTATCTTTCCAGAAAGGCTGAGGGTGTACCAGCCTTTTTCCGTGAGTGGCACGGGATAGGTTCCCGACTCCGTTGCTTTCATCTCCCAGAGAACCGGCGCATGGCATCTGTAGTACTCATGCCCCTCCATCTTCTCGCAGATGGTGGCCGATTCGTTGAGGAAGGCGTTTCCAGTCTGGAGGGTGAGGGGCGCGTACAGCCCAGGTTTTGGGTACCTGATTGCGAACTCGAGTTCGAGCGTCGAGTTCTCGAGCCAGTTGTAGAACACGGCCGCGGTCGGGCCCTGGTAGTTGTACCAGACGTTTCCCCTTCTGTTGAACTGTAGGAGGTAGCTCGACCTTATGGCGATCCCACTGGTGGTAATGATCGGGTAGGGAGACGGCGTACATAGTTCGACGAGTTCGGTCAGCTGGCCATGTTCCGATGTTATCCTATCGAGTTCACTTTCGACCACCATCAGCTCATTATATCGTATGGAATACATCACCGACAAGAGGAGAACCGCTGCGAATAACACAACCGAGGAGCCCTTCCATATGACGCTCTGTTTCAAGGTTATTGTGTTGTTTCTTACTCTGAAGCGTTGAGCCGATTCTTTACTGGGACAAAAACCCAGATAAGTCAATAGTTTCTTCATAAACGTCATACAACCAACTCTGGGACTATCTGCGAGAAAATATAGAGTGCTAGCTTAGATGGAGGTAAGCCCCTAACCTCGTCCGATAACTCGACATCCCGTTCAGCTGCCTCCTCAAAGAGTCTTTTCCTACACCTGTCAACCCATTCACATAGACCACAATCAGGATTTTCATAATGCCACGTCTGAACCCCATTGACAGCAGAGAATGTGACGATTACCATATTCTTCGTAGAAGGACTATATCCAAGAAGAACACCTTTCGTTGCATCCAGATATTTGATATCCAGCATGTTGGCGTGTGCAACATGTGTCAGGGCGCGCTCGACTTTGGGAATAATGGCTTCCTCTGCATAATGTACAGCTTGTCGTGTTATTCCGAGACGTCTACCTATCTCAGCTTTCGTGATTTTCTTAGTTAAATGCCTCCATATCTCAAGTTGTCTATTCGTTAAGAAGGTATTTGAAAGCATAATACTCAGATAAACATAACCATGTTAAGTATTTTAACTTAACGGATAAGTTAGTTACATAAAATAACCTTCGCTATTGGCTTCGAGGTCGGCAGCGGGGCTTTTTCTG
>SMTZ1_10004305_pt1 | contig 14316 bp, 17 predicted proteins | sample DeeMarSWOR136_30_FD_25667 | JGI IMG/M metagenome (IMG submission 25667) | reverse complement strand
CTTGGGCTCACCCTCACCGAAGCGCTTTAAGAATTTCGCCTGCTGTTCCTGCGTCCCACTCGTCAGGATAGCAGCGCCTCCCAGACCAGAACCGGGGGCCACCAGCATCAGGCCGGCATCGCCCCAGCAGTTCTCCAGTATCCGCAGAGAAGCACCAACGCCCAGACCCAATATGCCGCTGCCACCACCCTCTGCCTGCTGTTGCCAGTTTCGTGCAATTAAATCCTTGGGGCTCTCATGCTCATGTTCATCGTAGTAACGGGCTAATGGGCGAATAACTTCTAAAGATTCTTTATGGGCTGAATCTATCATCGCCTGCTCTTCAGCCGTTAGCTCGAAATCAATCATCTTTACAGACCTCCTGCTATCTTCCGAAAGTCCTATACTATGGCCATGCCATCAAAAGTGGCAAAGCCGCGACCATTTCTGAACCATAGCTCAACAGGGTGGTCGCGAATATAACCGTGTCCGCCCAGTACCTGGACAGCATTATTGGTAACACTCATTACCATATCATCGGCGTACATCTTTGCCAGAGAAGCTTCTTTGGTAGCATCCTCATTGCGGTCGAGTTTCCAGGCGGCCTCCCATGTCATCAAGCGGGTAGCATCGACATCGATAGCCATTTCGGCCAGCATGAAAGCGATTGCCTGCCTTGAGGCAATCGGCTCACCAAAAGCGTGGCGTTCCTTGGCATAGTCCCGAGCATATTCGAAGGCAGCCCGGGCGACACCGACCGCCATTCCGCAGAGGGCTACCCTTGATAGGTTCATAATCCGCCCGAAATCACACCCGGCATCACCACCAAGTCGGTTCTCCTTGGGCACCTTACAATTTTTCAGGGATAGTTCATAGGTTGCCAGGGCTTTAATTCCCATGTTTTTCTCACGCTCGGTAATTTCAAGACCGGGAGTACCCTTCTCGACAATAAAGCCCTGGGTATTACCGCTTTCGTTGGCATAGACCAGAAGCAGGTCTGCATCGGCTGCCAGAGGGACATAGCACTTCTCCCCGTTAATCACATAGCCACCGTTGTCAGGCTTGGCGGTCGTCTGCAACGAGGCCGGGTTGAAATTATAACTTGGCTCTATTAGGGCAGCCGTGGCTACCTTAAATTGGTCGCCACAAAAAGAGGGGAGATATTGTCTCTTCTGCTCCTCGGTGCCCATTTCGACCACCGGCGTGGCTACCAGTGCAGGACAGAGGATATGCATGGCTATTGACAGGTCTCCCCAGGCCAGTTCTTCGGCAATCAGCGTTCCGGTCAATGCCGAACGTTCACCGCCGAATCCCTCGAATTCTTCCGGGATACTGCTGGCGATAAATCCCAACTGCCAGGCGGTATCGATAACGTTTGCAGGGATATCACCGCTCTCGTCGCACTCCCGGTAGACCTTACGCGCGTGGTCATTAACGAACTCTTTGACCATATTGACTATCATCTGCTGGTCTTCGCTGGGGCTAAATGATATCATCGCCACCTCCTTACATTGTCCAGTACAGTATAAAATTAAGCGTAAAGGCTATCATCAACGATAGCACAATTGACCCGTTCCAGCAAACACCAGTATTGCTACTGCTCCATTTCCAAGCCTACACTAAATGCCTTTGCGGCGACGTTTCCAAAGGTATAATACTGGCGTTGCGGTGTAACGAAGATAAACGGCCTGATTTTTTCAACATCTGGCTTGCCGTCTGTGAGACAATCGTCAGAAACATGAGTCTCCTCTATCCGGCCAATGACGAGATTATGGCTGCCAAGGTCCAGCATCTGTACCACACGGCATTCCAGATTTACCGGGCACTGCTCAATCAGAGGAGCCTTTTCAACCTCGCCGTAGAATATGTTGAAGTTGCAGACTGCCACCTTATCAACCGTTGCACCGGACCTTATACCACAGTAGTCCGCTTCTTTGATAATTTCTGTCGAAGGCACATTGACAGAGAAGGTCTCATTTTGTTTGATATCTTTTAACGTATGTCGCGTATGTCGCACGGCTACCGAAATCATCGGTGGTTCGCCGTTGGCAATTCCACACCAGGCAATCGCTAAAAAGTTTGGTTTACCGTCTACATCTGCTCCGACCAGTACCGTAGGCATCGGATATATCAGTGTCATCGGGCCCATCTTAGTTTTACCCATGTTTCTCCTCCTGCAATTAGTTTCTAGACCTTGCCACAATCGCAATTAACACCTTAGGTTGTCCGTATATCTTTGTCAAGCAAGACCACCCTGACATCCGGCTCATCTAGCTCGATAGTTAATGACTGAAGTTAAAATACCATATGCAGTAGTTTTTTTGGTCTGATTTTCTCGATTAGTAGTTGACAAAATCATTTAGTGGTGATAGTTTATCTGATGAGTAATTCGTAAATCTCGTTCAACTGGTATCGTGTCGCAAAAAAATATGGAAAGGAGACTGATGATGAAAAGAAAGGTCCTATCTGGGGTGGCGTTGTTGGCGGCGGTGGCATTGTTGTTAGCGGGCTGCAACGGTGGTGTTTCTCAGGAAGACTATGATGCTGCCTTGGCTGATTTAGAGGACTGCCAGGCAGAATTAGCTGCCGCCGAGAGTGCGCTGGCCGACTGCGAGGATGCCTTGGCAGACGCAGAGAGTGACGCGGCCACTGCTGCGAGCGCCTTGGCTATCGCTGAGATTGACCTGGCCGCTGCCGAGGGTGACCTGGACGACTGCGAGGATGACCTGGCTGCTGCTAACGCTGAAATCGCCGACCTGGAAGCGCAGCTAGCCGCCTGTGAGGCAGCCGGTGAGGAAGAGGAGGAAGAAGAGGAGGAAGAAGAAGAGGAGGAGGTTGAACTCTCCTTCACACCGGCCACTTATACCAATACCGACTACGGCTTCTCACTTCAGTACCCTGACACCTGGTCAGAGAAGACAGATGACCCTGCTATGGGTGTTGTCTGGCGATATGGTGATGCAGCTACCTATGTCATGCCCGCGGTCAGGGTTATCATTATAGATGAGTCAGAAGGAGCTACCCTGGAAGAGGCATTCGAAGCAGTATTGGCGAGTGATGGCAAGACCCTAGTGTCCTTTGAAGCAAGTGAGGTCACCATTAATGGTACTGTCTTCTCCCAGGGCATACCAGAGTATTCGCATGCTTATGGTCCCTATGACAGTAAAGTCATTGGCCTGATCAAAGACGGCAAGTGGATTATAATTGAGGTATACACTCTGCCTGCTCTGGGTGCCAACTGGCCAACTGAGACAACTCAAGACGAAATAATCAGTACCGTCACATTTGACTAATCTCTCTGTCAGCACACGTGAAACTGTACGGAGGGCGTATCTAGAAGTAGGTACGCCCTCCGGTAACGCTTTCTTCGTATAGGGTAGCCGTATATAGTCGATACGCCGGCAGAAGAAGTACAGTATGGGTGAGAACGGCCTGCCAACCGAAAGCAACGGTGCTATATGGCTGCTCTATTTTTTATGGTCGTGACCTGACATTGTTAATACGACCGCAATGAGGACACCTGACATTACTCCGCTTGAAGTCAGGTGGTATTTTTAGCTTTGTTCCGCAATCACAGTTAACAGTCTCGTATTCGTTCATCCGCCACATCAGGTCTGACACCTCGCGGGTACGCTCGACCTTAGTCGGCTCACGCTCACCAAGGGCTGTTTCCGGTACCGCTGCCCTGATTCCGACCGTACCGGCGCCAGCCAGACTGGCCGCTGAGAAGACCGGTTTGCCACCTTTATGAATAGTCCGGTAGGCCTGATTGTAGTCGGCAAGGGAAGCACCTCCCGCCATGGAACGTAGTATGCGTATTCGTTCGGAGATTGGTGGGTGGGTGCTTGTCAGGTCGGCGGCAGCTCTTCCTTTCTCACGGAATGGATTGATAATATAGGCCGGAGCGGTTGCCTGGTTGGCTGCCTGTACCTGTACCTTTGAACCGGCCAGCTTCTCCAGGGCTGAGGCCAGTCCTTCAGGGTACCTGGTGTATAAGGCAGAAGATGCGTCTGCCATATATTCCCGTTTTCGGGATATGGCAAAGTAAATTAGCTGGGCCATAATGGGCGCCAGTATCGCCAGCACAATGGCCACAATTATGATTATCCCCTGGGCGCTGCCACCGCCACCTCGTGAGCTCCGGCGACCTCCGGCCATCCCACCGAAAAGCATCATGCGGGAGCCGTACCAGGCCAGCAAAACGATTGCACCGAGCAGAACGCCGCACAGGGACATCAAAAGGACATCGCGGTTTTTAATATGGGCAATCTCGTGGCCGATGACACCCTGTAACTCATCGCGATTTAGGGCCTGAAGAAGTCCTGACGTCACCGCCACCGAGGCGTGTTGGGCATCGCGGCCGGTCGCAAAGGCATTCATGGCGGGGTCATCGATGATATATACATCGGGCATCCGTTCGAGGCCAGAGGCAATCCTCATTTCCTCGACGATATTATAGAGTCTGGGATGGTCATCAGGTTTTATTTTCCGGGCACGCGATATCGCCAGCATAATGTTGTCGCCCTGGAAAAAAGCAATCAGATTCAGCACTGCCAATATAACCAGTGCTATCGCCAGGCCACCGATGGGGCTATCGAGGAAGGCCCATCCCAGAAGATAACCAACCGCCAGCAGTAGCAACGCCATCATGCCGACCAGCACAACCGACCTGATTCGGTTTGACCGAACCTGTTCCCACATTACCTCTACATCACCCCGCTAGGAAAAACTGACCTTGGGCGCTTCACGTTCAGCCGGGGCTTCCACCTCAAAGAACTCACCCAGCTTGAAGCCTGTCATGTTTGCTACAAAATTGGAAGGGAACATCTGGACCTTGTTATTAAGACCCAGCACTGAATCGTTGTAGTACTGTCTTGAAAAGCTTATCTTGTTCTCAGTAGAGGTGAGCTCTTCCTGTAGAGCGAGAAAGTTCTGGTTGGCTTTCAGGTCGGGGTAGTTCTCCACCACAGCTAATAGCCGGGACAGAGCACCGCTGAGTCCCTGTTCGGCCTCAGACTGTGCACCAACACCCTTCCCTATTGCCTGTTGTGCCAGATTACGGGCGTTAGTGACGGCCTCCAGCGTCTCCCGCTCGTGTTGCATATAGCCCTTGACCGTCTCCACCAGGTTGGGGATAAGGTCATGCCTTCGCTTGAGCTGGACATCAATCTGCGCCCAGGCATTCTGCGTCTGGTTGCGCAGCCTGACCAGTCCATTGTAAGTGACCATAACGAAAAGCAGGAGCAACAGTAAAATACCCAGGACTACATAGAGAGCAATCATTTAACACCTCCACAAGATACCCTTTTTTTAATTGTTATAACACTGCCGTTGATAAACAGACCTTAATGTCGTACCTTAAACACTTCTCCGAGGAACTCTATAACCCGCTCCTGGGAATCCTCTTTGGCCTCTACCTGGGCAGATAAATGCGCTACCAGTTGACCGACCTCTCCACTGTCAAACCACAGTCCATCTCCCTGAGGGCAGACATCAATAAGCAACTCCGGGGTATGCCCCAGGGCAACCTTTTTCATCTTCTTACCGCAGCTGGGACACCTGCGCACTCCCTCGGTCGACTTTGCCTCAGTGGCCAGATGAAGACTGTCCAGGCCGGTCGACTCCAGTCCTATCGTCTCCATGAGGAGCTCCACTTCACCGGCGTCGAACCAGACCCCGGAGCAATTATCACAGTAGTCAAGCTCGATGTTCTCGTGCTCAACCACTATCATCGGTTCTTTACAGGCGGCGCATTTCATATTGTAGTCCTCGCAGGTGTCTTTCACAGTGTAGATAAACAGAGAAGCTGTGTCAAGAATGCCTTTAAGAAACGGACAAACTTTTGACATTTACATCTTAGCATGGTATTCTATACTTTGTCGATTAACTTAATCAACAATAATCGGAGGGGCAGATGAAGCTTTCCACCAGAGGACAATATGCCACCAGGGCGCTTGTCGACCTGGCAATGCACAGGGACGAAGCACCAATATTGCTCAAGGATATCGCGAGGCGGCAGCAAATATCACAGAGATATCTGGAACACCTCATTACGCCCCTGGTTGCAGCGGGTATAATTGTCAGTACCCGGGGCCCGAAGGGTGGTATTACCCTGGTGAAATCTCCCGAAGAGATAAGGTTGGACGAGGTAATCCAACTACTTGAGGGTGCTATTGCCCCTGTGGAGTGCATTAATAATCCTGGTACATGTATTAGGTCCCGCTCCTGCGCTACCCGCGACGTCTGGGACGAGCTCAGGCAGACCATGACGGACTTCCTGCGTTCTGTCACTATCCAGGACCTGATGGAGCGACAACGTGAGAAGGAGAAATCCACCGAGGTCATGTACTACATCTAGAAAATATGAGAAGGTCAGTCACTCAACAGATTTTAGAGTATGAAATTGGCTGTTAAGTGATGGAAGGATATCAGGATAATAATGCCAGAACAAGTGCAGAAAATAGAGACGCTACGGCATAAGGCGCTACAGATACCGAAATTGACGCGGGGTATAGCCAGTGACTCCACCGAGCTTATCGGGAATACGCCTCTGGTCAGGCTTAATCACGTAATCGATGGTGCGGTTGCCGAAGTGGTTGCCAAGCTGGAGTCTTTCAATCCGCTCGGCAGCATCAAGGACAGGATAGGCGTGGCCATGATAATCGATGCCGAGGAGAAGGGACTGCTCAAGCAGGATACCGTTATTGTTGAGCCTACCAGTGGTAATACCGGCATTGCCTTAGCCTTCGTCTGTGCCGCCCGTGGGTATCGCCTGATTCTCACCATGCCGGACACGATGTCTCTGGAGCGACGCCAGTTGTTATCCATTTTTGGTGCCGAACTTGTTTTAACTCCAGGGGCTGAAGGTATGCCTGGGGCAGTAAAGAAGGCGGAACAACTCGTGGGTGAAAATCCTGGTTACTTCATGCCGAACCAGTTTGGCAATCCGGCAAATCCCGAAATCCATCGGTTGACCACCGCTGAAGAAATCTGGCGTGATACCGATGGACGGGTAGACATCCTTGTTGCCGGTGTCGGAACCGGCGGTACTATCACTGGTATTGCAGAGGTATTAAAGGAAAAGAAGCCCGAATTCAGGGCAATAGCCGTTGAACCGTCCGATTCCCCGGTGCTTTCCGGCGGTAACCCGGGAGGTCATAAGATACAGGGTATCGGTGCTGGCTTTATCCCCGATATTCTACGGAAAGATTTGGTCGACGAAATCGTTACCGTCAGCAATGACGATGCCGGCCAGATGACGCGTAGACTTGCCCGCGAAGAGGGAATACTGGCCGGAATATCTTCCGGGGCGGCTGTCTGGGCAGCGATACAAGTGGCGTGTCGACCAGAGAACCAGGGTAAGCTGATAGTCACCATCCTGCCGGACACGGGTGAGCGATACCTCTCTACCTGGCTCTTCCAGGAGCTATTACAGGGAGCACCAAACATATAGTATGGAGAGTGACAGGTTCACCGTAAGGTAGGTCAGGAGGCGACAAAGAAGATGTTTTTCAGGACACTCAGAGAAGACATCCGGACAGTCTTTGATAACGACCCGGCAGCGAGGAGCCTGCTCGAGGTCCTCTTTTGCTATCCTGGACTGCATGCTCTGTGGTCTCACCGCCTGGCACACTTCCTCTGGCGGCACCACCTACGTTTCCTGGCCCGGTTCATTTCCCATATAAATCGTTTCCTGACCGGTATTGAGATTCATCCCGGTGCTACTATCGGTCGGCGCTTCTTTATCGACCACGGTATCGGTGTGGTCATCGGTGAGACCGCCGAAATAGGCGATGGTGTCCTTATATACCAGGGAGTTGTCCTCGGAGGCACAACTTTGAGTAAAGGAAAGCGACATCCCACTGTCGGTAATAATGTTGTATTCGGCACCGGTGCGGTGGCCCTTGGCGCTATCACCATAGGCGATGGTGCCAAGATTGGGTCAGGCTCGGTGGTGGTCAAATCAGTCCCTCCCGGGGCAACCGTAGTCGGAGTACCGGGTAGAGTAATTGCAGACAACGCCCCGGAACCACCGGCCCTGGAACACGGCCGGCTGCCCGACCCGGTAGCAGAGGCAATACGTCTTGTCCTGGAGGAACAGGACAAGCTTGAAGAACGCCTGCACAGATTGGAGAGTGCATCCGGTATAACCGTCCCCGCTGACGAGCTAAAGGAAAAGCTTGAGGAAATAGCCCGTGATTTCAACGAAGGTGGGGGCATATGATATGCGTGAATTATGCTATACTGTTTTATTACCAATCTCAGACAATGGACATGGACCGGGGGCTAGCATGGTCAAGAGACGGGTGATGTTTACCTTCCAGCAGGAACAGCTGAAAGAGCCTATCATCTTCAACCTCAGTCACCAGTTCCAGATAGTGACCAACATCCTGCGCGCCGATATCACGGATGACAAAGGCTGGATGATACTGGAGCTGGAGGGCAATGGCGAGGAAATCGAACAGGGAATCGCCTGGGTGACTACCAGGGGAGTGCGAGTTGAACCCGCGGACGGAGAGATACTCGAGGATAGAAGATGAAAAGGATATACCTCGATTATGCCGCCACAACGCCGACACACCCCGATGTTGTCGAGGCAATGCTACCGTATTTTAGCGATAGCTTCGGTAATCCCTCCAGTATCTATTCATACGGCCAGGAAGCTAAGGGGGCTGTTGAGAAGGCACGGGAGCAGGTTGCCGCTCTGATTGGTGCCCGTGACGATGAGGTCGTATTCACCAGCGGTGGGACGGAGGCAGATAATTCTGCTATACAGGGTGTTGCTTTAGCCGACCCCGAACGAAACCATATCATCACCAGTGCCACGGAGCACCACGCCGTTATCGAAACCTGCCGGTTCCTCGAGAGGCGAGGTTTTAAAGTTACTTATCTGCCAGTGGACAAGGAAGGACTGATTAACCCGGATGATGTCAGGAATACTATCACCGAAAAGACTTGCCTGGTTTCGATAATGCACGCCAATAACGAAATCGGAACGATACAGCCTATCAAAGAACTGGCCGTTATTGCCAGGGGAGCGGGTGTGCTTATCCATACCGATGCAGTGCAGACCGCGGGACAGATTCCGGTGAATGTTGACGACCTTGGGGTAGACCTGCTTTCAATATCTGCCCACAAGCTTTATGGCCCCAAGGGAGTCGGCGCACTCTATATCCGAAAAGGTACCAAGCTGGTCCCCTTCATGCATGGTGGTGGCCAGGAGAGAAACCGCCGTGGCAGTACTGAGAACGTCCCTGGTATCGTCGGTTTTGGTAAGGCTACTGAGATTGCCCGTAATGTAATAGCGGGAGAAATAGAACGTCAGACACAACTCCGCAATCACCTTATCAGTGGCATCCTTGAGCAGATAGACGGCGTTCGCCTGAATGGCCATCCTACCAACAGGTTGCCCAATAATGTAAATGTCAGCGTTGACTACGTTGAAGGTGAGTCAATGCTACTCAATCTCGACCTGGAGAATATATGCGCGTCCACCGGCTCAGCTTGCAGTTCCTCCAGCCTCGAAGCCTCTCACGTACTTCTTGCCCTGGGACTTACCCACGAGCAAGCCCACAGCTCGTTACGCTTTACCGTAGGTAAGTGGACCACCGATGAGGACATAGACCGGGTCAGTGAGGTATTACCCCGGGTTGTGGCCAGATTGAGAGCGATGTCGCCGCTGTTGAAAAGTCATAAATAGGAGATTTAACATGCCTGATATTCAGTCCCTTTACAGTGAAAAAGTAATGGACCATTTCCGGAATCCGCGGAATGTTGGTGAAATAGAGAACCCGGATGGAACCGGTCATGTCGGTAATCCTATCTGTGGCGACATTATGGAGCTCTATATCAAGGTAAATGGTAATATAATCACCGACGCCAAGTTCAAGACGTTTGGTTGTGGTGCTGCTATTGCTACCAGCTCCATGGTAACCGAGATGGTCATCGGCAAGACCATTGATGAGGCGCTAGAAATCTCCAACAAGACGGTGGCCGAGGCACTGGGTGGGCTACCCGCAGCCAAGATGCACTGCTCTGTCCTCGCCGAAGACGCTCTCCGCTCAGCCATCGACGACTACCATAGCAAACAAAAGAAACAGAGTAAAACAAAAGCCAAAGCTAAAAAGAAGTGACTGTGTTCATAAACACCGTTGCCCCTTATCGTCAATCATTCCTGTGAATATCCTCGATTTGGCCAACCAGCATGGAAGATAAGATCGAGAGATTAAGCATACTCAGACTCACTGAGGAAAACGTCAGCGAAATAGACGACACCATTGTCCGTGAGTTTCCACTTACTATCATACTCAATGACCAGGAACTGGTGACCATGCTCTGTTCCCCCGCCAGCCAGAAAGAACTGGCTGTCGGGTTTCTCTATTCTGAGGGGCTTATCGAGACCCGGGAAGAGATTAAAAACGTCACGCTACACGAAGGCACCGGTGTTATCCGGGTCGAAACCGAGGGCGGGGACGAGCTTGACCGTGAGACCCTGTTTAATCGGCTGATAACGTCGGGGTGCGGTCGTGGGGCCTCTTTTTACAGCGCTACCGATATTACCGGTAAGAAAGTGGAATCACTGCTCCAGGTCTCGGTTAGCGAGATTCTGGCCCTGATGAGGGATTTTCAGCATAAATCTGAAACCTTTCGTGCCACCGGCGGTGTACACTCCGCCGCCCTGTGCGATACCAGTAAAATCCTCGTCTTCAACGAGGACATCGGGCGGCATAATGCCCTGGACAAGGTCTTCGGGGAATGTCTTCTAAAGGGTATTCCTACAGACGACTGCCTCGTAATCACCAGCGGTCGTATTTCATCCGAGATACTGCTCAAGGTGGCACGGAGAAACATCCCAATACTCATCTCAAAGTCGGCCCCTACCAACCTCGGTGTGAAGATGGCCAACGAGCTCGGCGTGACACTGGTCGGCTTTGTCAGGGGTAAACGGGCAAACGTTTACACCAACACGTGGAGGATTACCCGCGACGGTAAATAGCCGGTGGGCAGTCTGCCCTACTCCACATAGTCTACCACGACCTCTTTGATGTCCCAGAGCGTGTCCAGTTTCTCGTGTATCTCCTGCTTGATGGCAGAGGCAAACTGGTGACCGGACGGCAGGTCAACTTTAATCCGCACCACTCCATCTTTAACCTTAATATCCTGCACCAGTTTGGCACGCACCAGACCTAACCCTGTCAAAGGGTCCATCACCTTCCTGAGCCGCTGCTGTACTATCTCTACGGTTGTCGGCTTCTTTTCCTTGACCAGACCGTGCTTTTCCTCATAGTTCTGTATGGCGGAACGCAGTCCCTCTACCGCCAGCACCGAGCAGTGGGCTTTGATGGGTGGCAGCCCGCCCAGGGCATCTGAGGCCTGCTTCCAGGTGATTTTCTTGGCCTCGTCTAACGTTTTACCTTTAGCCAGCTCCGTGATAATCGAGCCAGTGGCGATGTTGGAGGCACAGCCATATGACTCAAACTTAACATCGGAGATAGTTTTGGTGGCTTCGTCTACGCTTATGTAAACCGATACCATATCGCCACAGGCCGGACTACCTTCGGTCGACTTGCCATCCGGGTTATCTATTTTCCCAACATTACGCGGGTGCCGGAAGTGCTCCATTACTGTCTCATTATAAGGTGACCTCATCTCTGGCCCTCCTCTTAGTCGTTTTCCTTTCCCAGCGGGCTGATGCTCCTCAGCTCCGATACAATCTCAGCAAGGGCATCAACCACGGCATCGGCATCCTCCATGGTGTTGTAACGCCCCAGACTGAAGCGAATCGACCCGTGTGCCCGCTCGTGGTCACCCCCGATGCCGTAGATAACGTGGCTCCCTTCCAGAGAACGACTGAAACAGGCGGAACCGGTGCTGACAGCAATGCCACGCATATCCAGGTGCAATGTAATCGACTCTCCCTCGACAAAATGGAAAGTGATATTGGCGTTCTGGGGCAAACGCTGTGTACGGTGACCGTTCAGCGTAGAGTTTGGTATTTCCGCAAGTGCCCGCTCAATGATGTGTTCGCGTATTTCCTGCAATTTATCCGTCTCTTCAGGGGCGACAATCTCTACCGCCCGGGCAAAGCCGACCGCGCCGGGGATATTCTCCAGTCCGGCACGCAGGTTGAACTCCTGGAAGCCGCCATCCATCCACTTGGTAATTGGAGTCCCCTTGCGAATATACAGTCCACCGATCCCCTTGGGGCCGTGAATGGTATGAGCAGCTACTGTCACCAGGTTTACCGGTACTTTACTCGCATCGAGGGGCACCCTCGTGTAGGTATGGGTGGCATCGGTATGGAAGACTACCCCTTTCTCCCGGCAGACCTTACCGATACCTTCGATGTCCTGTATGGTGCCTATTTCCTGATTGGCGTGCTGGACTGATACCAGTATCGTTTCGTCGGTTATGGCTTCCCTGAGCTTATCAGGACTGACCAGGCCATCTCCGCCTACTTCCAGGAGCGTAACCCTGAAACCCTGTTTTTCAAGGGCCTGGGCACTGTGGATTACCGGGAAGTCCTCTATTCGGGACACTATAATATGCTTGCCCTTCTTCTCTCCCAGCGCCAGCGCCACTCCCTTGATAGCCATGTTCGAGGACTCGGTCGACCCCGAGGTGAAGACGAACTCCTCAGGCGAGGCACCCAGCGCTTTCGACAGGGTTGCCCTTGCTTCATCCAGTGCATCACGGGCCTCGATACCCAGGGAATAACCGAACTCGGATGTAGCCACGGCATACGTATCAAAGAAATATGGCTGCATTGCCTCCAGCACACGCTCGTCCATCCGGGTGGCAGCCGCATTATCAAGGTAGATAGTCCTGTCCGCCATGCTGTCCTCCTCTATTTCAGGACTAAATAAACAGGGTTATTGCCGATTCCCTGGCCTCATTCACGTAGGTACCGACAGCACAGTAATCGGATATCAGGTCATCCCGGAGGTCCTCTTTCTTGATGCCCATTATCTCCATCGTCATGTCGCATGCAAGGATTTTACCGCCCATTTCCACGAAGTCGCTCAGCATCCTCTCCAGAGAGGCCACTTTGGCCGCCTTCATTTTCCGCGTCACCATCCACTTGCCAAGCCCGAGCATGTTCATCTTGGAAAGAGGGCCCTTGTCCAGGCCACCTTTTTTAAGACGCTGGAGACCCCAGAAGGTAAAAAAGATGGAGGCTTCCATACCCATGGCGAGCGCTCCGTTAGCCACGATGAGGGCGCTGTATATCTTGTCCATATCACCGCTGTGAGCAATGATAGTAGCCTTGTTCTTCCCGTTGTCAGCCATATCCATCGCCTCCGGCTATTTACGTATCCTGATTCGCCAGGTGTCCCCTTCTTCAGTCTGCTCAACCAGCTCTAGGCCCAACGCCTTTACCGCCATCGGTATCTCTTTCTTAGAGGCAGGATGTGTGCCAATTACCTCAATGATGTCACCCGCTGCTGCCTTCCGCAACGCTTTACGGGTCTCAACCAGTGGTACCGGGCAGGTTTCACCCGTACAATCGACCTTTATTTCAGCCATTAAGTCATGTCCCCCGATTTGGTCTACGTAGAATACTCCAGATATAAAGCCTTGTCAAAATAAGGGCCGGCAAGCGGTCAGGTCTATCCTGCTTCCACCCAGCAACTCACCGCACGCCTCGCCCACCGGCCAACGTAATTTTATCCTTATCATCTATCATAAGTATGTGACTAATGTCTCTTATTAATTCACTCAGATATGTAATGGTAGCGAATGTAGTCTCGCTGTGCTATAATGTACCTTTAATAACCTCTCTGGAGGCATTTGGAAGCGACAGAAAGGGGGCACTACATGGCAACAGCAGCTTCAACACTACCAGAAACCTCCATACTTGCCAGACGTATCGAAAGGACGATGCTGATGCCATGGCTAATGTGCTGCCCGAAAGGGCAATCGGGTGAATAATATGCAGTATGAGAGGTTAAAAATATGGCGAAAACAATCGCTGAGATAAACGATAGAATAAGCAAAGGCCAGGCAGTGGTGGTCACTGCCGAAGAAATAATAGACATTGTTACAGAAAAGGGCGCGGAGGAGGCAGCCCGTGAGGTGGATGTTGTTACCACCGGTACCTTCGGCCCCATGTGTTCCTCTGGCGCCTTTCTCAATGTTGGTCATACCAAGCCACGAATCAAGCTGGGTGGCGGCGAAGTCTACCTGAATGACGTACCGGCATATACCGGCATTGCAGCAGTAGACCTGTTCATTGGTGCAACAGCCGTTCCAGATGATGACCCCCGAAACAAAGCATACCCCGGCGACTTTAACTATGGCGGCGGGCACGTCATCGAAGAACTGGTAGCCGGTAAC
>SMTZ1_10015717_pt1 | contig 14318 bp, 13 predicted proteins | sample DeeMarSWOR136_30_FD_25667 | JGI IMG/M metagenome (IMG submission 25667) | reverse complement strand
CTGATGTAGTCACAAATCCATTAATAGCTATCACACTCGTAAAAAAACCCTTGATAGATTATTCTTCTCATATTGTTAGATGTTTATGATAAAATATTTCTTAAAATATGATTTTATTTATTAAGATAAATTGATAGTTTTTTAATAATAACAATCCTAATTACTGTATCAATAGAAGGCTTGGAAATATGAATAATAGAATTAAAAAACTGAGAACTCAAAGTCTAGGGGCAATCCCTTATCTTTCACTAGAACGTGCTCTTTTATTAACAGAATTTTATAAAAATGGTGCAGCTCATAAATTTTCAGCTCCTATTGCCAGAGCAAAAGCTTTTAAACACATCATAGAAAATAAAAAGATTTGTATTAATGAAGGTGAGTTAATAGTTGGTGAACGTGGCCCAGAACCAAAAGCAACTCCTACTTATCCAGAAGTATGTTGTCACAGCTTACAAGATTTGGATATTTTAAATACACGTGATAAAACTTCCTTTAAAGTATCTGAAGATACAAGACAAAAATCAAAAGATGTAATTATTCCATTTTGGAAGGGAAGATCCATTCGTGATAAAATTTTCTCTAAAGTTGATACTGAGTGGATTAATGCATATGAAGCGGGTATTTTCACAGAATTCATGGAACAAAGGGCACCTGGCCATACAGTAGCAGGGAAGAAAATATGGAAAAAGGGATTTTTAGATTTCAAACAAGAAATAAAAGATAGTATAGATCTTTTAGATTTTTATATTGACCCTGATGCCTATAATAAAAGAGAACAATTAATTGCTATGGATATTGTTGCAGATGCAATAATTAAGTATGCCGCTCGTTATGCAGAAGAAGCGAAAAGATTGACAAGTATTGAATCAAACCCAATTAGAAAAAGAGAGTTAGAGAAAATATCAGAGATATGTTCTAATGTCCCTAAAAATGCGCCAAAAACATTTTGGGAAGCACTTCAACATTATTGGTTCATTCACTTAGGTGTTATAACTGAATATAACACATGGGATTCTTTCAATCCAGGACGGTTAGATCAACACTTATATCCATTCTACAATGATGATATTGATAATGGAGTATTAACAAAGGAAGAAGCTATCGAATTACTTCAAGCCTTTTGGGTCAAATTTAATAATCAACCAGCTCCTCCTAAGGTTGGTGTCACAGCAGAAGAGAGCAATACATATACAGATTTCTGCAATATTAATATTGGTGGCTTAAAAGAGGACGGTTCTGATGGAGTTAATGAAATATCTTACATACTCCTAGATGTAATTGAAGAAATACGCATAGTACAACCAAGTAGTAATGTTCAAATTAGCAAAAAAACACCAGACAAGTTCTTAAGAAGAGCTCTTGATATTATCAAAACTGGTTTTGGGCAACCTTCAGTTTTTAATACAGATGCTATTATTAATGAATTAACAAGACAAGGAAAGTCTATAGTAGATGCTCGAAATGGGGGAGCAAGTGGTTGTGTTGAGTCTGGAGCTTTTGGGAAAGAGGCTTATATACTAACGGGATATTTTAATTTAGTGAAAATTCTTGAAATAACACTTCATAACGGTTTCGATCCTTTAACTAAGAAACAGATTGGTTTGAAAACTGGTGTTCCTACTACTTTTGAAACTTACGATGGTTTCTTTGAAGCTTATACTAAACAAATAAAGCATTTCGTAGACATTAAAATTAAAGGGAATCAGATAATCGAACGTATATGGGCACAAAATCCAGCGCCATTTTTATCAATATTGATTGATGATTGTATTAAGAAAGGGAAGGATTATAATGATGGGGGAGCAAAATATAACACTTCTTATATACAAATTGTTGGAATGGGAAGTATTACAGATTGCTTAACTTCTTTAAAATATAATGTATTTAACAAAAAAATCATATCATTAGAAGATATGGTAAAAATTTTAGATAAAAATTTCACTGGGCATGAAAATTTCCACCAGAAATTACTCTATAAAACTCCTAAATATGGGAATGATGATGATTATGCCGATTCAATAACCACCCAAGTTTTTGAAATCGTTTTTGATGCGATCGATAACCGCCCTAATACTAAAGGCGGTGTATATCGCATTAATCTACTTCCTACAACAGTACATATTTATTTTGGTCAAGTAACAGGTGCTACTCCAGATGGGCGTAAAGCATATACTCCTTTATCAGAAGGTATTTCTCCAGTTCAAGGAATGGATATTAAAGGTCCAACAGCCGTTATAAAATCAGCTGGTAAAATAGATCATCTAAGAACTGGTGGAACATTATTAAATCAAAAATTTACTCCACATTTTCTTTCAGATGAAAATAGAATTAATAAACTAGGTCACTTAATTAGAGCATATTTTGAAATAAATGGCCATCATATTCAATTTAATGTAGTTTCAGCGGATACTCTCCGAGCGGCACAAAAAAATCCAGAAAAATACAGAAATTTAATTGTAAGAGTTGCGGGATATAGTGATTATTTCGTGAATTTGGGATCAGTTTTACAAGATGAGATTATTAAAAGAACCGAACATACTATAATTTAGTACTTTCTTTCATTTTGCTTTTAAAAACGACAAGTATTTAATGTGATAATTTTATAGTTTAAGGGTATTTTCTTTTGTTTTAGAATTAATGTACATATTCAGTACATAAATTTATAAATGAATATTTCTTTTATAAAAATATGTACATAATCAGTACATAAAATCCACTTTTAAAATTAAAAATGAGGATGACAAGTTAATGAGTAAAATAAAAATTAAAAATACTTTTAAAATCTTAGTCCTTGGGGCTCCTGGTGTAGGCAAAACCACTTTAACTGAACAATATTGTGATACTCCTTTTGAAAAGGATGTAGCCCCCAAAGTTGGAGTTAATTTTTTCCTTAAACAGATAAAAATTGAAGGATATAATTATCGACTTCAGTTTTGGGACTTTTTTAACGAAGAAAAATTTGGATCACTTCATACATTATATTATAAGGGAGCATCAGCGATTTTTTATATTTTCGACTTATCCAAACCCGATACTTTTGATTATTGTCAAAAACATCTCAATAAAATGTGGAATGAGAATAAACTAAGTAAGTGTCCTGTACTCTTAATTGGAAATAAAGTTGATTTAGTTGACAATAAGCAAAATATTGAAAGAAATAGATATCAGGATTTTGTTAGAAAGGAAGGAATATTAGGATATATTGAAACTTCAATGAATAATATTAATAGTATTATGGGTATAGTTCCAAATATTATTCAAAACACTTTAAAAAAGAATTATCAAATAAAATTTTTAGTAAATCACAAGGAATTTGAAGAAATTAAAAGATTTTCAAAACTTCTGCATCAAACTCAATCTGACTTTATTCGCACTGCAATATGGGAAAAAATAAGAGGGATTAATGAGCAATCGATTACTAAAAGTTCAAAAAAGAATAAAAATGTGGAAGAGAATAAATTGAATTTAACAGAATTGCAGAAAATTCGAAAATTGCTAGAGAAGCTTGAAAAACAATAATTTTTAGTATTATAAGTTTTATCTTTTTTTTCTATTGTATTTCTATTTATGAAGATATAAATTCAAGAAGTCTGTTATGGAAATGTAAATTTGGAGATATACAATTTTAAATAATTAGTAAAGAAATAGAAAAGTACATAAGCTTGAGGTTTTTCGATAAATTTTTAATGTCTACACTTTTCTAAATATTATGAGTAGAGATAAGCAGTTAGTGGAATTACTTCAAACAGGTTCACTCTGTGGGATTATTTTTGATTTTGACGGAACTTTACTTGATATAAGAGAAATAATTGAAAAATCAATTGAAGAAATTTTAGGAGAAAAAAATTTAGATATTGATATGGAATTAACAATACAAGAAATTGGAGCTTTATTAGAAACTATTCAAGGATATCCACTACCTAAGGTTTTACTTGAATCTTATGAGATATTTACTCATATAACTGCCCTTCAAGGATTGACTTATTTTAAAAAGTTGCAAATTGCTGTTAAGATTTTTGCAAAATATCTTGAATATGCAAAGGATGCGCTTTTTTTCCCTCCTGTGAAGAGTTTATTAAAAAAGTTAGGCAAGACTTCTGACCTCTTTATTGTTTCTCATAATAAAACAGAAACAATAATGAATCATTTAGAAAAAGAAGGATTTGAAAAATTATTTAAAGGTGTTTATGGAAGTGATAAAATACCTGTTCAAAAACCAGATCCATTAGCACTTCAACCGACTCTAGAACACTATGAAAAACGTCGTAGAGATCAATTTTTAATGATAGGTGATATGCCCTCAGATATTACTGCTGGTCGAGAAGCTGGTTTCTGGACCATAGGAGTTGCAAGCGGAGTAAGTAAACATGAAATTTTAACAGAATATAAACCTGACCTTTTAATTGAGTCTTTAGATGATTTGTTAAAGATATTAGAAAATTAATATTCATCCTAAAGCGAATCAATAGTATTAGATACTATAAAACTGTAATTTCGCATAAATATAAATGTCATTTCTAATATGTTGTTTTTAATTTAATCTAAAGATAAATTTGTATAAGACATATTTGTCAAAAAATAAATTCGAAAATGAGATATAACAATGCTAAGAAGAAATAAACGAATTTTCATGATTTTTCTAATTCTTTTTCCAGCAGTATTGATACTCAGTACTTTTATTACAAATGTATACGCTGGGCCAGATATACCTGAAAGTAATCCTAGAAATGATTGGCATTGGGATGTTAATGAAGGTGACCAATTATATTTTGAAGCAGAATTTATCTTAACAAATGTTTCCACTGGTGAAGTAGATATGATGTTTAAAGATATTTGGATATACAACATAACATCAATAGAAAATGAGACTCTTAATTGGTTGGGAATGAATCAATTTTCTCAAGTAAATGCGAGTCTATGTTATTATAATGTTACTAAAGGGGAATTGGAGTCATATGGCTATTCTAGTGAACTTGCTCTTTTTGGATATCATAATTTAGATTCGATAAAACATAAATATAGGGCAGGTCAAAATGGGATGCCTATAATACTTCCAATAAACGGAACAAACCTTTTAGAAGTTGATATTCTGGACAATATTTTAAATGAATCATTTTATGACCCTATGTCCCAAATAACATTTAACAAGTATAATAATTATACATCTGATCCAAATACTAATAAGATTTACTTTTACAATTCAACACATAAATTTTATTCAGAAGCTTATTATTATGATGATGGAACGCTAAATACGGGAAAAGTATATATGATGGCTCAATTTGGCAGAGGACCAATGTATATAAATGCAACAATGACACGAGTCTTTGATTATAACATCACTGATGCGGTTCAGTGGGGTGTTAATGTGGGAGATTCAATTTACTACGATGGGATTAAAGATGAAAATTACTTGGATGATTCAATGGAAATGAAATTAACTGTTAAAGATATTTCAGAAACTTTACTCGAGAAGAATAAAAATGGATTTAGTGATGAGCCTATTTATATGGTATATGAAGCTGTTTATGCTGATTTATTTGGATGGAATGGAACTCAATATGAATTAATCAATACTAGCATTCCAATTGGTTTTGCAAATAACTTTTATCCCCAATATTTCGATCTAATGGGGCCTTCTGAGTATAACTTTTTATATCCAACCAATTTTGTAAGGGAAGATTTTGAATTTATGTGGAACAATGATACACTTCGTATATGGGATACTCCTTTTGATGAAATACAGTACTATGAAAATGGGTATTTTGAAAGTGTAGTAAAAAATTCTACAGGTTCTGGATTGGCAAAAACAGTTGTTGAAAAATCATCAGGAATTGTTCAGTCAATGCTCATTTTGAGTGGAGAAAGCTTCACATTTTTTGAAATAAAGACTCAAACTTTGGTTGATTGGTCTGTTGATATTGGTAATATTATTTATATAAAAAGTAATGATTTCAGTGTTGATCGCTTTTATGATACTAGGGTAACAATACGTGAAACTCATGCAGTTTTTGTGAATATGAGTGCTCTCATTCAAATGTATAATTCAATGGGAATGACGATGACATTGCCATCGGGACAACCAGAATATCAGTTCTACTCATATATAGAAGCTGATTTTGAGGAATGGGATGCAATTAATCAATCATGGGTTTATGATGATTATGATATTTTTGCAATAGCCAATATATATTGGCCAATCTCACCAATCTCATTCGGAAATATACGAGGAGCCCCATTATTAATGCCCGAAGGCACTTCTAGCTCTGAGCTTACTAATCTTTTTAACACGTTTAGTAAAGTATACGATATCATATCTTATAACCCTGGTCATGTATTACTTAGAAACTCAACATTAAATAGAGAGTTAAACTTCTATTTTGATGAGAGTTCAGGAAGAGTTACTATGATGTATGGATGGACAAATCAACCCGTACCTGGATCTGAATGGAGTTATTTGTCTTATTATTCAAAATTCTATCAAGCACTCACTCCAGGTACAAATTCTTTTACCGCAAGTACTCATTTCCCATCAAGTATAACTGTCAGCATAGAGCTTGAAGCGTTAAATTGGGGAGCTGCTTATGTTGGTAATTTCTTTCCATTTAATCCGGTGAATGTATCTCTTCCAGAAGGAGAACCTATTACTTTCTTTGATCAACTATTTACAAACTATAGTTTAATTACTGGAAATATGACCTTAACTGTATCACTTCCATCATCAATAGACCTTGCTAGTGTAGTATTCCTATTTTACGCTTACAACATGAGTGGAACAAATGAATGGGATTCAGCACCTCCAGAATTTTATCTTTATTCTGTAACATATAATTACGAAACAAATTCAATTAAAATTGAGATGCCTGCTTGGCCTATGGGAGTAGTATCTGCTATGGCATACATTTCAGAAGAATTTCCTCCTGAAGTCCCAGGTTATGATATCTTCTTAATATCAATGCTACTTGTGATGATTTCTGCTATAATAATTAGAAGTAAGCGAAAAAGATTATAGACTTTAAAATATTTTTTTTTTAATTTTATTTTAAATCTCATTCTTTAATTTACTATGAATGCATTTAGTTCTCCTTAAAAGAGATTTAATTATTAAGGTCTTGGTAAAATAATAGGTCCAATCCAATAGAACCAAAAAAAATATCCTAGTATCCCTCCAATAATAGTGTCGATAAAGATGATATATCTCTGAAAGTGGGGTAGATAATAAAACGCAATAAAAATAAAAATCAAGCCAACCAATGCACTACCGTACATTAAGAAATCAGGATTAATTCCCAAATAACCGGCTATTAATGTCTCATCCGTTACACTTGGTATGTCAAGAAGAGATCGATTAATAAAATATAATCCCGTATCATTATGCATGTGTCTATATTTGCATAGAATCACAATTACACCCATAGTTGATACTAACCATGTGCTTATAGGTCCCCCCATTAAAAACCAAAATCTCTGATCCGCTGTTAAAGATCCAAAATAGTGTGTATGCCCATAAGATATTTGAGCAGGAACTCCATAAATAACTGCTACAATATAATGCCCTAATTCGTGGGCAAGAGTTCCAATGATGACAACAATGAAAAATATTCCCAAATATAGGAAAAAACATTTTAAATTTTTAGAGCTATACATTATTTTTCTATAAGAGTATTTTAGATTTTAATTAACAATTTAATATTATTTAGAAATTAAACCATATTAAATTAAAATCATAATAAAATGGATATAAATACAACATTCCAAAATTTGAATACAATAAAAATGTAATTTTTTTTATATAGATTGTAGATTTTTATGTATTTGCCTTATGAAGTCAATAAATTCGCTGAATATTAAAAAATTTATAATATCCTTTAATGTAACTATTATAATTTTTACAATATTATTGCTCTCTTTAAATTTAGACGTATTCTATGTTTCACATGCCAGTTCCGGGATGATACCTGTTATTACTTATGAAATTTATTCAATTACAGAGACTTCATTTCCATATATATTGATAGCTTCAATAGGAATCAGTTCATATATATTTTTTACAAAAAGATTAAATAAATGGGAATTTATGCGGATTGGATTATTAACTTTTTTGAGTTTTATCTCAATAATTGTTCTCCTGCTAGTGGTTATAAACCCTCATTTTCTAATATTATTTCCGGTCGGTAATGCCCCTACTAGAATAATTGAGATATTTCCAAGTTTAATGTTTATTATTATTCTTTATATTGCTTTTATAGCAAATTCTATTTTAATAATTCAATATAAAAGATATTTATCTAAATAATTTAAAGAGTTATAATCTAAATTTGTTTCATCCTGTATATACGAGTGAGAATTATCTCCTCTATTTAAAATTCCTTTAAAATTACATACATTTACTGATATTAATTTAACCATTAATTTTTTATATAAAAGGGTATTTTAATAAAAATAATTCAGCTGAAAAAATCGTTTATTTATTAAATTTTCACAGCTTTTTTAATAAATTATTGGTGAGTATTATAGAACTTGAAAAAATAGAAAGAAAAGGTGTGGATATTGCTCGAGAACTCGACCTCAAGAAGAACATCGAAGAGAAAATGCAAGAGGAACTTAAGTACGAGAAACGACATCAAGATTGGACATATAAAATCCTGAAATACAATCCAATCGACCCTCTGAATGACCTCTATCGATATATAATTAAAAGATTAGATTTAAAGCAGATTGAGGGACGGCTTCAATGGTGGATGGCTTATAATTTTGTTTAAAAAAAGCAAAGTGAGCACATATACATCAAATGGGCAGTCCGAACATTCTGGAACTTCAAAGCAGAATATCCGAAAGGGAATATGTTCCCAGAATACGGTCCTGGGATTCTGGTAAGTTCGCATTCTAGCCATTTGGACCCGTTCTTCTGTGGAGCTGCCTGTCATCGTCGGATTCGCTTTATGAGCAAACTTGATAACTTTAAAACTCCAATTGTAAGAACTCTCTTCAATAACCTTGGAGCATTTAGGGTAGACCGAGAGAACCCTGAATTGGGGTGGGAAAAAGCCAAAGAGATTATACGTGGTGGTGAATGGGTAGGAATCTTCCCAGAGGGGACAAGATCTAAAGATGGGGAACTAGGAGAATTTAAAACTGGCGCAGTTCGGCTTGCTATAGAGATGGATGTTCCCATAGTTCCTATGGCTGTAATTGGGTCAAGAAATGCGTTACCTAAAGGTAATCTTGTCATGAAACCAACTCAAGTTATAGTACGTGTTGGCGATCCGATTTTTTATCATGATTATGATATCAATACAGTCTCATATGACGATATTGGAAGGTTAACTGATGAATTAAGGAATACAATTTGGGAATTACGGGAAGGCCTTTACGGCAGAGAAGAAGATGAGGAACTTTCGATAGGTTCCCCTGAAGAAGTTGAGAAAAAACCCAAATTTGATTTCATGAGATATTTGAAAAATCAAGCAAAAGGGGTTATCCAACTCATAGATGATTCATGGTATGCTTTTTTAAAAAGTTTAGAGGAGTTTGGAGTAAGGAAGCAATTTCAAAACACAGTACAAGCTTTCTCAGGAGATCTAGTTTGTGGTTGGTCCGATCTCATGATGCCGTATAAAGTAATTGATTTTGATAAATATATTCCCGCAGAAGGAGCTGCACTTATTTGCCCTAGTCATAATTCTGAATGGGATGTATTGATATTGGCTGCTAGTATGATGCATCATGAACCCCGACGTGTAATGTATCAGATGGCAAAACAATCGCTTTTTAAAATACCAGTAGTTAACGCTTGGGTACGAAATCACCATGCTTTTCCATTAAAGCGAGGAGCGCACGACGTAGATGCCTATAAATATGCAAAAGAACTTCTTGAACAAGGAGAGTGTGTTTGTACATATCCTGAAGGAACTACCAACCTTGGAAATGGTCAACTTTTAGAAGGTCATACCGGCCCTATACGGTTAGCAATCGAAACAAAAGTGCCAATAATTCCTATAGGGATAACTGGCACAGAAGCTACGTATCCTAAACATGCTAAAATGCTTAAATTTTACAAAGGGCAAATCTTAAAAGCTGGTCCACCATTTATGGAACATCAAAAATATTGGGATAAACCAATGCCAGATTATGATGAGCTTAAACGATTAACAGCAAACATGATGGACCAAATTAGAGATTTACTTTTATATGACGCACCTGAAGTATGAGATACTGAGGATTTAAATAAATGGAATCAAGTGAGCAATCGAACAAGAAAAAAATAAAAGTTGGTATTCCACGCGCTCTTCATTTTTATAGATATTTTCCTTTTTGGAAGAAACTTCTTGAGGAATTAGATGTTGAAATCATTTTAAGTCCTCCGACTAATAAAAAAATAGTTGAGGAAGGAGTGACTCACGGATTTGGAGAGCTATGTATCCCTGTAAAGATTTATTATGGTCAAGTATTAAAATTAATACGAGATCACCCTGATTTGGACTATATCTTTGTACCGAGATATGTAGCAGAAGTGAAGGAGGCTTACTTCTGTCCAAAATTTTTATCTTTACCAGATGTTATAAAAATTTTACCGGGAGTTCCTAAAATATTAAATTTTGAAGTGAATGTAAAGGAATTTCCTATAGCAACTTCCGTAATAGAACTTGGTAAAGAACTGGGGAAGAATCAAAATCAAGCTTTAAATGCATATAAAGAGGCTCAAAAGTATTTCGATGAGTATCATAAATTTCTGAGAGAAGGTGCTCCAGTAAACCATGCATTAAGGTTAGTAGAATATAATCGTCCATTCACGATACCAAAGAAAAAGCAAAAAAGCGACATTAAATTTTTACTTTTAGGACATGCGTATAACATTTTCGATACTTTTATCAATTTAGACTTTCAAAAGAAGCTAAAAGACCAAGGAGTAGAGGTACTAACTATTGAAAATTTACCTGAGTCAATTTTCGAAACACCTGTAATAGTAAATCCTAAAGGTGGTAGACTTCGGAATTATTGGAAGCACGAAGAGGAAATAATGCAATCCATTAGATATTTCCTTACTAAGGGGCGTGATGAGATCGACGGAGTTATTTTTCTTATTAGTTTTGCTTGTGGTCCAGATAGCTTAATTTCTGAATTAATTATGAGAGATATGAAAGTTGTTGGACTAGCTTTCCTAGAAGTAATTATGGATGAACATTCAGGAGAAGCGGGCCTTTTAACAAGAGTAGAGAGTTTTGTTGAGATGGTGCGAAGGAAGAAAAAGAAATTGACTTTAGATTCGAAAAGGAAGGCAGATTCATTAAATATTTCTTAAATTTCTTTAACTTAATAGTTCTTTGATTTTTCCCTTCAACCAACCTATCTTATATGTTTTCATGTAATCAAAATCAGTAATGTATGGTTTTATATCCAATATTGGAGTTTTGTCTAAGATATCAACATTTCGTACATATATATTATTTTCCTCCACTTTTAAAACTTCTAAAATTGAAAGTCCGATCGGATTGGGTCGGAATGGTGTTCGAATAGCAAAAACTCCTCTTACTTCATTGTCTAAAAATGGTTTTGATTGGAGTGGGAAGGGTGATTTTACCATATCAAAAACATACAAACAAAAAAAATGGGAAAAACCAGAAAGATCTTTTAAACCAGCTCTATATTCAGAGAAAATCTCAATTGTACCTTTTATGTTTGACATTGATGACTGAATTGGAATACCTTTAAGGATATTAAAAGGAGTTTGAATCAATCCTATTGGTTTGAAGCATATTTTCTTTAAAAATTTTCTTTCCCTAAAATCTATAATTTCTCTATTTATGATTTCCATATTATGCTATTATATTCGATTAGAAAAAATATTTAATTATCCGATCTATCATAATACTTTAACGCATCATATGTAATGACTTTTATAGTAATTAGAAAACTTAAAGTCTTTGATTAATATTATATTATGAATATTCACTAATTGAATAGCAAGGCATAGCAGAACTTCAAATATCTGAAAATTTATTTTATTTACACTTCAATCCAACTTTTTTAGTAAATTTAGGAGAAAATTCCATGTTCTTTCAACTGAATTTATATATAATATCTCATCTGGAGAATGAAGATGCTTATTAGTAGGTCCGATTGCGATAGCCTCTAACTCAGGAAAGTGATTTATTAATAATGTCGTTTCTAATCCACCATGAATAGCTGCGATGTTTGCTTCTCTTTTAAATGTTTCTTTATAAGCTGTTTTAGCTACTTTAAGAAGGTTTGAATTAAAATTAGTGACCCAAGGGGGATAACTCCCACGAATAATCATTTCAATTTCTAAACCAGATATTTTCATTAATGCAAATACTTTTTCGCATATTTCTTCATTATAAAATTTGCTAAAACTTCGATGGAGCATTCGGATTTTTATGTACTTTTCTTTTGTTTTTATCGCACCTAAATTAGTCGACGAGAATGCTAAATCTTCTATTTTAGGGTGCATAGAAAGTGGACCGCTAGGAATTAGAAATAACAATATAAGCAATTTATCTTGAATATCTTTCAGTAACACTCGATTATCAGTATGATTATTTAGTTTATTTACAGTAAAATCCATTTCAAGTTCAATACCATTGAATAATTTTTTTATCTCAGTAAAATATTCCATTACTAAGGAGATTATTTCTGAGTATTCATTTTTTTTAATAAATATAATAGCACTTGCCTCCCGTGGTATAGCATTAGCAGCATTTCCTCCATTTATAGAGTTAAGATGAATTTTATACTTATTATTCAGTTTCCAAAGAATTTGGCTTAAGATTTTTATTGCATTACCCCTCACTTTATTACTGTCCTCACCAGAATGACCTCCTCTTAATCCTCTACAGAACAGTCTAATTGGAATAAGATTTTCTTTGCCTCGATCAATATTTATTAAATTTTTATATATTTTTGCTTTAATACTAATTCCTCCGACACAACCTATGGTGATATTATTTTCTCCTCCAGAGTCCAGGTTTATTAAAAAATTTCCACTAATTAAATCTCTATCGATTTTTTTAGCTCCGCCCATATCATATTCTTCACGAATAGTAAACAAAAAATCTAATCCAAGGGAATTAAACTCTAATTCTTTATTGTAAATTTTATTCATCAGAGTCAAGATATAACAGATACCTGTACCATTATCCGCTCCTAGAGTAGTCCCTTCAGCAGTTAACCATTTTTCTTTATCTATCTCTACAATTATTAATTTTAGAGGGTCTTTCTTAAAATCATGAATAACACCCTCATTCTTCTCGCAAACCATATCAAGATGGCATTGTAGAACAGCATTTTTGTTTTGATTTGATTTTGGTGGCACTTGAACTGCTAGATTTCCAATAGTATCTGTCTTAGTTATAAATCCAAATTTCTCAGCTTCTTCTTTTATATAATTTCTTACTTTTTCTTCATTTCTTGAACATCTAGGTATTTTAGAAATTTGATTAAAATATTCCCAAAACTCTGAAGGATACCCTATATCTTTTAAGTTTAGCATAATTATCGCCTTAATGAATGTTTTAACACTAATTAAAATAAATTGTAAAATATCATTAAATATAATTAAACTTTCATTTAATTAAAAATAAATTTTATAGGATTTTAATTATGCCTCAAGTTGGTTATCGAATTATTGGAACAATAAAGGAAATAAAAGGTAAATGTAATGCTGGTCATAAAGTAGGAGACAAAATTGAGTTAGATGGTCATGATTCAGGAGGACTTTGCGGATTTTTTTATCATGATCTCTTTCCTTATATCATCATGCTTCAATTCGGGGGTTCTTTCCCTGATACCTGGGTTGAAGATCCAGATGTTGTAGAATGGGAATGTCCAGATAGAACTAATGTTGTGAAAATTGAATTAAAAAGGATAAGGGAGTAATTTTGAATTGATTTAGTAAATTATGAGGAGATAGATTAATTATACCATATATCAACAATAATGGGATTAAAATATATTATGAAATTGAAGGAGAAGGTCCTCCAGTAATAATGATTCATGGTTTCAGTAGAAATATTGAAGAAAGTTGGAAATAAACAAATTTGATAGAAATTCTAAAAGCTAACTATCGATTAATACTTCTAGATTGCCGAGGCCATGGAAAAAGTGATAAACCACATGGAGATTCTTATTATGGGCAAAAAATATGTGATGATATTATAAAACTTATGGAACACCTTTCAATTGAAAAAGCTAATTTATTTGGTTACTCAATGGGAGCTTTTATAACATATCATTTATTGTTAACTAACCCTGAAATATTTATTTCTGCTATTCTTGGAGGATTTGTCTTAACTTTAGAT
>SMTZ1_10004906_pt1 | contig 14318 bp, 7 predicted proteins | sample DeeMarSWOR136_30_FD_25667 | JGI IMG/M metagenome (IMG submission 25667) | reverse complement strand
TTTTCTTTGCCAGCTCTCCATTTTAGGGAGTAAGATCTTCACATCTTTTTTGTGGGAGATAAAATTATCATCCACAATATCAATGTGACCACGGTACCCGAGGTCATAGAGGCGTTGAATTTCGGAAATGATCTGTTTGGGCGTCTTCGTTCTCGGCGATCTACCGAATAGCTCAATGATATCGCAAAATTCGCAATTAAAAGGACATCCCCGAGAAAATTGAATTCCAACGTGCAAATAACGGTCAAACTTCAATAAGTCAAATCTAGGGATTGGAGATACAGAAATGTCTGCTTTTTCGTCTCCAGGAGTGTAGAGGTGTTTGGTTTTTGCTTGAACTAAATCCTTGAGAAATTCGGGCAACGTAATCTCTGCTTCTCCCAAAACGAGGTGATCTGCTTTATCGTAAAGATGCGGACTCGAAGTGACATCAGGACCTCCAACAACATGGACTCTATTATAAGATTTAATTTTTTCAATAAGTTTTATATGCTCGATTTGCTGAGAAATCATTCCTCCGCTGAGCACGATGTCCGCCCATTTAATATCCCTTTCTGTGAGTTCTTCCACATTACAGTCAATGAGTCTGAGATCCCACGATTCAGGCAGTAAAGCGGCAACCGTTGCCATACCGAGAGGGGCAGCGGGGTAACATGCTCCTAAGAGCTCGCACGTTTTACGATAATTCCAGAAGGATGGAAAAGTAAAACGAGGGTATATGAGCAAAGCTTTCGAGACAACCGGTTTGATTTTTTTGCTGACTAACAATATATCACCATTTTCCTATCAATTCTCAATAATTTCAAGAAAAAAATGGTTTTCTTCCAGTTTGTGTAGGCATAATTATCAATGTTTATCTTCTCCATAAGGCATGTTCTTCGCTCTAGTTCGGATTTTTAACGCCATTCCCTTATCGCCCTTCTCGGCTCCTGCGTAACTTACAACATAACTCTTGGAAACTGTCGTGTTGTCTTCTGTTTCTCTCCGTGCATCTCTGTTAACACACAGCAATGCTCAATACATACTCGGAGCCCGGCTCTGCCGGGTTCCCTCGGATGGCGAATCGTGAAGGCTGGGTCAGGTTGGGACGGGGTCCTCAATGCCGCTGCCGACATGCCTGATGTCTTTTTCCATTAGAGTTTACCCACACTAAATAGAAGAGAACCAAAAAAATTAAATTATGTTAAATAAACCTTGTTTGAAAGTAGGCGGCGAAGTGGTATATAAGAAAGCTAAAAGGATGCTACCAAGGCGTTAATTATGAATCTTACCCCTAAGCAGCGCATGGAAAAGGCTATGAATCTGGAAAAGCCGGATCGGGTTCCAGTCATGTGCCAGATGAGCATCGGTCATATGCTGTTACAGACAGGATTTTCCCCTATCGAACTCTGGTGTTCCGCACAAGTTTTTTCTGAAGCCCTCCTTCAATTAAGAGGAGCATACATCTTTGATGGCATACTCATAAGTCTCCACGGACATTCCCCTGATTGGGAGACGAATATCAAACGCATAGAAAAAACAGAGAATGAACTGATTGTCCATTGGAGAAACGGCGACAAAACCGAGTTTCCCAAAGATGACCTACCCCGGAACTATCCTCGGAGTACTGGCCCGACGCCGTCTATCGCAGAACTCGACCCTTCGATGATTCGGGATGAAATTGAATACATTCCTGTGTCTCAGGGACTGGATTTTGCCATAAATGCAGAGTACAAGTTTGACATTTTTCAGATCATTCATGAAAAAACTGGCTCTGAATTCTCCATTCATGGTGAGGTAACATCTCCGTTTGACTATTTCCTGAATCTATTCGGATTCAAACAGGCTTTGATGTACCTCCTCCAGGATCCGTCAAAATGCAAAAAAATACTTCAGCGTTTTGCAGATGGAGTGAAAAAACTTGCCCTGGAAATGACAGACCAGAAGATCGATGCCATAAAAATTTCATCCCCCTTTGCAGGACAAGGATTCATCTCACCCGAATTCTATCGGGAGTATGTGCTTCCTTTCGAAAGCCAGATAGCCCAGTCCGTCAGGGATCGAAACATTCACGTCTACACGCACACATGTGGCTCCATTGGTGACCGCCTGGAAATGATGGTCGAATCAGGCATTTCAGGACTGGAATGTCTTGATCCGCCTCCTCTGGGGAATGTCGAATTAGCCAATGCTAAAAACCGTGTGGGACATATGGTTTTTATCAAAGGTAACATAGATCCTGTAAACACTTTGCTTTATGGAAATAAGGAAACTGTCAGAGATGACGCCGAATATTGTTTGCGAGTAGGTAAGCCTAATGGAGGATATATATTGAGCACCGCATGTTCGATCGCTCCCCATACAAAAAAGGAAAACGTCGAGATTTTAGCCGAAGTAGCAGAGGAAAAGGGATACTATTGACTTCGACAACTGCAAAGATCATTCTTCGCTGAGCACCAAAAGCCAGCCACGACCAGGTTCCACAGGGATAGGCTGATCTGGCTTAAAAGCCGTCTGTCCTTGAAAATCTTGGATGGCAGGAGATGTGAGGCGGGCTTTTTTGCGGCTCAAGCCCAGAGCTTTCCAGTCAATCAATAACTGACAGGAAGTCGTCTTCTGAGCCCAACTTGCCATTGATATAAGCACCGTATCTTTTTTCTTGTAGACTGTTGCCAAAACTTCAGGATTGTCTGTTTTTACCGGGCAGCCAGGAACCCAGTAGCCAATCATTTCTGTATCGTCCATTCCGAATTCATCCCAGAATTTCCATAGCGGAGCAGGGTTTCCAGACCAAGGAAGACGGGCAGTCATTCCGTAGAGCATGCCCCGCCAAGCATTCCCTCCATCCTGAAGCATCTCCCCCATCAGGCCAAACGGAATCCCGGAGACTTCAATGAGCCAGAAATCGGGCTGAGAATCATAATCAAAATATTCGCCAAACCAAAGCCTGTTGATATAAGGAAAATGCTCAAGATAAAGATTGGCGCTGTTGGCAAATCCATCCCTTGGGTTGTACTGATTGGCAGAATGGAGGTCGATAAGGGCTCCTTGCTTTGCTCTATCCAGTATCTTTCTCAAGCGTTTCATGACAGTCCGGTCAAAGGCCACATCGTCGATGTAAAGACCATCGATGCCTACATTTTCCACAAGCCAGCTCAGTCCTTCGAGGTAATAATTATGCCATCGGGACACACCGCTGTTTATGATGGCCGCATCCTTCAATTTGGGAACAAACCAACCGTTGATGTAGTCGGAGACCAGATGTTCCTGAAGCCAGGAAAAACCTCCTCCAGGACCCGAAGCAAAAATTTCTTCTCCCAGACTGCGGAGAGCAAAAATTTCTGGTGCTCGGTTTGTCAGCTCCCTCACAGTGTAGTAGATTTTGACTTTCATGCCTCTTTCGTGTGCACGATCAATGTACTGTTTCATCTCTAAAGGACGGAGAAAGGGATAATTAATATACGGATTAATGGCATTGGCATGGTGAATATTTATCGTGTTTGCACCGGTTGCGGCTATTTCCTCCACAGGCTTGAAATGATGGTAGAACCGTGTGTTCCACTGCGCTTTTGTGTCCAAGGTTTTGAAGGGAGTGATAAGAAGCGAAAAAATGTAGTGAAGCTCCTCTCCTTCTCTGATTCTCCGTGGACCGCTGTAGGCTTTGATCAAAAAAGTATCCTGATTCACCTCCAGAAAATCGCATCCTCCCCATCCCTGATTCCACCATGACCGAGGCATGATCAAAGGCTTTAGCTGATAAAAATTCGTGTTGAGCGGTCGGGAATAATTTTCATCCCTGAAACTGCATTGAAGGCCAGCATTCACATCCCCCACCCAGGCCGAGTCCTGATTCTTTTTCGAATTCCATTTCCAGTTGAATCCCCTGGGGCGAAAACCTCCTCTGTACCCCATCCCCATCATGTATTTGGCTACATCCCGACGCAATGGGATTTCCAAACGTACATCGTTGACATTTATTTCTTCTGCACTGATCAGCTTGATATCGAACTCGACACAGCCATCGAACTCCATTTGACCCAGGCAGGTCATAGTCAGAGGGCCAGAAGTGTTTGTCGCTTCCCAGGAAACAGCACCTTCAGCAATTTTTAAAAATTCTGTGCCTGATTCGGTCCAAGGGACGATTTCCTTATCTGAATCCTCTATTATGAGTTTTATAGGAAAAGCCAGTATATCTCGCCCCTCATTGCCTATTTGGGTCACTCCTGGAGTGAAGAAGCTTTGAATCTGCAGAGGAAGTCCTGATTGGTCGAGGGTCACTAAACGACCCAAACAGCTCACACTATTCCCATTCACTTCCAGAGGCGAGAAAGGGGGTACAATACCATCGTCAAGAGCGATTGTTGAATCGAGCCAACGCAAACGGGAATGCTTCCATGCGTCGCTGTCGCCAGCATCCTCGAGGACTTCATCCGTTACTTGAAGCACAATTCTTACTTGACTGGGATATAATCCTTCTGGAAATATGGTCACCTCACCAGTGTATTCTCCTGGAGCGATGTCCTTGGGAATCTGAATACCACACCAGAGTGCCTGAACTTTGCTTACTCCCACAGGGCAGACTTTGTCAAAAGGTTTACCCATCCAGTCCATACCTCCAGTGTTGAAACAAGTTAAAGCAGAGGCAGAAATCGCAGCATCTGTCTGGATATTTATCAAATCGCTGAATTGTATCTCGATGTCAGAGATATCTGTGCGACAAGCATACACTCCTATCTGGAAGGCATAGAATTCTCCCCTTGCCGCTGTCCCTTCAAACACCTCAAGCAATCCTGTCTTCATCCATCTAGATGGAAGATCACCGGTCATACGAATCGGATGATACCGGTCCTCAGGAAAAAGCAGGTAAGCTGCATCCGGATGTCTACCCAGTAAATCCTGGATTTCACCAGTTGTCGCTATAACCTCCATCGGATAAAAGCTGTTGAGTGGATTTATGGCTTGAATCTCTATGGCCTTTGCTTGAGGAAAGTCCTCAGCTCTGATCGATGACAAGCCATCTGCCTTAAGCCCATGCTCTTCAAGCCAGTTAGGATCTGCAGTCTGTCTTGGCTCGGGATAGGTCACTTTTGGATAATTGCTCCGTCCTGTCATTATGTTGGGTAAATAATAAAGGAAATAATCTCCAGGGATGGATTTTGGCTGAAAAATAAAGTCTCCAAATTCACGATTTATCTCTATACGGCATAGGTTCATAATTTGCTGATCTGTCTGTGCATCAACAAGAATGACCGATTTCTTTTCAGGATGAAGGTCTTTTCTTCTCCAAGGTATGTGGATCCAAACAGCATCTTTTTCTATTACCTCAGGAGAAAAACGAATCAAGATGCGGTGATTACCGTACAGATCTTCATCCCAATCACCGATCCCGTAAGGAACCTCCTGGATACAAAAAAGCGGAGTGACTACTAAAAAACAAATAAATATGATCATGAATTGAATTCTTCCAAACATCGGATCTCCTCCAAAACAAAGTTCTTTCCCTGTACTCAGAGTTTCTTCATACGCAAATAAAGACACACTGTTACACTAGAATCCTTCAAAAGCCGTCTTTCTTGCGGTGTTATTCCGTCGGTAATGCCTGTAGATAAGAATAGAAACAGCAGCACTCAAGTACAGGTAGCCTAAGGTCTTGAGATGGAAATTTCTCGCCCAGAAACTCCAACTCGTGGGCACGAGGTCGGAATAGAAAAGCGGCACCATAACCATGGCTAGGATCCACAATATGCTGAAGATCCACCGCAGGCGAAGAGCAGATAGGGCTTCCATTGCAAGCAAAAAGATAACTGGAGCAGCTAGGATAGAGGTAGCAGACTCGCTGAGATAGGAAAAAAGCAGGATATACAGCCCGTTGACGGGTAAGAGGAAGCGGTGCAACAGAGAATCTTTCCTCCGGCGGAACATCATCCAAGTACCCAACGCTACAGCAAGCCCCACCAGCACTGCAAGAGGATTTCGCCACCGAGCCGATAGGCCTAGATGTATCTCAAGAAAGTTCCCAATATCCAGCATATTCAAGCTTCGTGTTTGATCCCATGACATGAGTTCAATCCACTGATTCAAAAGTGTCAGATTGTACCGCCATCCAAAAAAGAGTGCTGGCAGTGAGAACCAGAGGAGAAGGCCTCCCCCAAAAGCGGCCCAATACTTCTTCCTTAACCCTATCAGGAGACACAATCCCAGGGTGAACGGAAACAGCTTGAGGTTAGAGGCGAGAGAAAGGAGCAAACCTGACTTGATATACTTCCCTTCAGCATAATAGGCCGCTCCCAGAAGCATAAGCCCTAAGATCCATGCATTCACTTGACAGTTCTGGATATTTACAGTTGTATCAAAGATGATTGAAAAAAAAGCCAACAAAAATACGGCTGAAGATTGCTCCAACCGATATCCAACCAAACGGGCCCAGTACCAGAATCCCCAGAGGAAAAACCAGAATTGCATAAACACGAACAGAAACACGCCGACTTCATCGCACAAAAGGGAAAACGGCACTGTTAGCAGGCCAGCGAGAGGGCTGTACTTGAAAAAATTCAATCCCTGCTGTGGCGTATAAGGATTCTGTTCGTTAAGAATGTTCTCGGCTGCTGTTATGACAACCTGGTAGTTCAAGGGTTGTTTGACAAGAGCGACATGCAGAGAAATTCCGCCTGAAAGGACCACAAGTGCAATCAGACCGAAGAGCTTCTGTTTGGATGTCATATTAAGTTTCGAAAAAAACTACCTCTATACTGTCACCTTTTAAGGTTAAATTCAATCCCAAAAAGTCATCCGCAATTTCACCCTTATAGGCGATTGTATTTAATGCCATTCACAGCTATCGTTCAACCTTAGATTAAAAAAGGACTTAAGAAAGGACAGCACCCATCCTGAGAGCGTCCTTTCTTAGTTAGTAAATATACTGAAGAAAAGAAATCAAGAGCTCTAGGGGGTTAAAATGGAAAAGGAATTTCACGACAATCCCAAGAAAGCAGAAATGCGAAAGGACACACGCAAGTCCTATGTTACAAATGTTAGTTACAGGGTAGTTGTAGATGAAAAAGCAACCATGCCCGTAAAGGACGAAGGACTGACTCAAAATATTAGCAATGGTGGATTGTGTCTTATATTGAACAAAGAGCTATCTTCTGGGGCAGTTCTCGAGTTGAAGTTTGAGATGCCCGAAGAAAATTCAAATCCTGTAGAGACACGGGTGAAGGTTGTCTGGCAGGAAAAAATTGAAACGGGATACCTTACCGGAGTGAAGTTCGATATCGGCTAACTCGAGAAGAACCTAGCTACCCTAAAACAGGGATCATCCGGAATCCGCGACCACTCCTTTTCCATCACATACCCTGCATTTTCCTGACTCATAGTACCTATACATCTTTCCTCCGAAAGATATATACCATGCTTTATGTCCACAAGATGCACAGTCACACGTTTTCCTTCCCCAACAATGAGGACAAGAACGCCGTTCCGATTTTGTATGAGCTATCATTTGAGACTCCTTATTTTCGTTTCGCATTCATTATATCTCAATGCGATGATGATCTCGAGTCTTTCTACTTTTTAATTGATGTTGATCGACCGAACATAAGTGTTATTATACTCTGATGTCTCAGCAACAATCTCCTCGCCATCAGCCTTGGCAATAATATACCATCTTCCAGCAGCCGTCCCCTCTGGAATAGTGACAGTGGTCGATCCGTAACTATATGCTCCAGATGCCAGTGCCGGCAAATTCCGGCTTCCGAGAGAAATATCGGTAGAGTCGATTATTCCATTTGTGGACAAATAAAACTGAGTCATAGACGGAGCAGCATCCCCTCCGCCCATGTTCTTTGTTGTATCCGTTATGACTATACTCTGCCCCTTGCTTGCTGAGCTGGGCGCTGACATACCTGTAATGTCCAGATCCGGTCCGATCCCGATTGTCCTGGCATAAGTGTTGTTTGTCTCTGAAGTCTCGGGCACAACCTCTTCACTATCGGCTTTGGCAATAATATACCAACTGCCGCCAGCCGTACTCTCTGGAATTGTAATAGTAGTCGATCCAGCACTATATATGCCGGATGCCAGTTGCGGCACACTCCGGCTTCCGAGTAGAGTATCGGATGCGTCGATTGTACCGTTTGTGGAAAGGTAGAATTGGGTCAGAGATGGAGGAGCAATACCCCCTCCAATGTTCTTTGTTGTATCGGTAATGACGATACTCTGCCCTGCCCCTGCAGTCGTAGGTGTTGACATAGAAGTGATATCCAGGTCAGAACCTATCTTGATTAACCGGGCATAGGTGTTGTTAGTTTCTGAAGTCTCAGGTACAACCTCCTCGCTGTCAGCTTTGGCAACGATATACCAATTACCGCCAGCCGTACTCTCAGGAATCGTGACGCTAGTCGATCCATAACTGCTCGCTCCGGCTGTTAAAGCTGGAACGCTCCGGCTTCCGAGCAGGGTATCTGACGTATCGACTATCGTGTTGATGGACAAATAAAACTGAGTCAATGATGAACCTGTGACGCCGCCTCCGATGTTCTTTGTTGTATCGGTTATGGTGATATTTTGCCCTGGCCCTACAGTCATAGGTACTGACATGGATGTGATAGCCAGATCAGAACCGATCTTGATTAACCTGGAATAAGTGTTGTTGGTTTCTGAGGTTTCAGCCACAACCTCCTCGCCATCAGCTTTAGCTACAATGTACCAATTACCACCGGTCGTGTTCTCTGGGATTGTGACAGTGGTCGATCCATAACTGTACGCTCCGGAAGCCAGAGCAGGCACACTTCGGCTTCCAAGTAGGGTATCAGAGGAGTCGATTGTACTGTTATTCGATAGATAGACCTGGGTCAGAGACGGAACCGCATTCCCTCCTCCTATGTTTCTGGTCGTTTCAGTAATGACGATACTCTGCCCTGGGCTTGCTGTCGAAGGCGCTGATATGGATGTGATGTCCAGGTCTGGACCTATGCCGATTGTCCGGGTATAAGTATTATTGGTCTCTACGGTTTCAGGCACGACCTCCTCGCCATCCGCTTTCGCCACAATGTACCAATTACCAGCAGCCGTCCCCTCTGGGATCGTTACAGTGGTCGATCCTGCACTGCTCGCTCCGGCTGTCAATGCCGGCACACTCCGTCCTCCTAGAAAACTATCAGATGTACCGATTGTACTGTCAGCGGACAAATAGAACTGGGTCAGAGACGGTTCTGCAATTCCTCCACCCATGTTTCTTGTTGTATCAGTTATAACTATACTTTGCCCTGGGCTTGCAGTTGTGGGTGTCGACATGGATGTGATATCCAGGTCTGGTCCAGTCTTGATCAACCAGGCATAAGTATTGTTAGTCTCTGAGGTTTCAGCAACAATCTCCTCTCCATCAGCTTTAGCCACAATGTACCAATTACCAGCTTCTGTCCCCTCTGGAATCGTGACTGTGGTCGACCCGGCACTGCTCGTTCCGGTTGCTAATGCTGGTACACTCCGGCCTCCGAGCAGGGTATCTGACGTATCGACTGTCGTGTTAATAGACAAATAAAACTGAGTCACCGAAGGATCTGCGATCCCTCCTCCGATGTTCTTGGTTGTGTCGGTTACGACGATGCTCTCCCCTGGGCTTACTGTCGTGGGCGCCGACATGGTCGTGATATTAAGGTCAGAACCGATCTTGATTGACCGGGCATAAGTATTGTTCATCTCCGAGGTTTCAGGTACAACCTCATCACCGTCAGCCTTGGCAACGATATACCAGGTACCACCAGTCGTTTCCTCTGGAATCGTGACGGTAGTCGAACCATAGCTGTATGCTCCGGCTGCTAATACTGGTACACTCCGGCTTCCGAGTAGAGTATCAGAAGGATCGACTGAGTTGTCTTCTGACAGGTAGAACTGGGTCAGTGACGAGGCTGCTGCCCCTCCTCCCATGTTCTTGGTTGTATCGGTTATGACTAGGCTTTGTCCTTGACCCGAAGCCGTTGGAACTGACAGGGATGTGATGTCCAGGTCTGGACCAATCCCGATTGTTCGAGTATATATGTTGTTGGTCTCCGAGCTCTCGAGCACTATCTCCTCACCATCAGCCTTGGCAATAATATACCAATTATCTGCCGTCGTACTTTCTGGAATCGTGACAGTAGTCGATCCGCTGCTGCTCTCTCCTGCCGTTAATGCTGGCACACTCCGGCTTCCGAGCAGGATATCAGACGTGTCGATTGTGTTATCAACGGACAGGTAAAACTGGGTCAAGGATGAATCGGCAAGCCCTCCTCCTATGTTCTTGGTTGTATCGGTAATGACAATACTCTGTCCTGATCCTGTAGTCGTGGGGGTCGACATGGATATAATATCCAGATCCGACATTAATTCATCGCTTTCAATAGTTACTGTCGCTGTGGCAGTGCCAGAAACAAGGTATGCAGGATCGGAAAGGACCGTGAGCGTAACTGTTTCATCAGATTCTGTCAAAGTATCATCGATCGGCGTGATGAAGACTGTAGCTGTGACCGAACCAGCCTGTATGACAATACTCTCACCTACCGGATCATAGTCGGTCCCGGCTGTGGCTGTTCCTGTGATACTGTACCTTATTTCCAACTCATCATCAGTATTCCCAGTCCGGCTAATTGTGAAAGCGCCAGAAGTGGGGCCATCTTCAGTAGCTACAGAGTCGGTTGCCTGTACTTTGATCACAGGAAAGTCTGGACCCTGTAGTGCAATCTGAGCCGAGAGAAGAAGGTCTAAACGGCCAGCTCCATAATTATTATCAGGGCCAGGATTTCCCAGGTCCTTGGCGGCTGATATCAAAATGGATTCCAGTTGGTCCACCGTCAAGGCTGGATTTATGGACCGCAGCACCGCGACGGCTCCGGTGATGTGTGGTGCTGCCATAGATGTACCGCTCAGAGTGGCGTATCCCCATGGGCAGGAAGAGAGAATTCCTACGCCCGGAGCACTCATTTCAGGCTTAATGGACCCATCACACGGAGAAGGACCCCGGCTACTGAAAGAAGCGATTGAGTCAAAATAATCGGTTGCGCCTACTGCAAAAGACACAGGATAGGCACCCGGGCTGCGCACACTTCCAGACCAGGGGCCGCTGTTCCCTGAGGCAAAGACGGGAAAGATGCCGGCAGCCCGCAGGGCTTGAACATCAGGCAGAAATTCTGTTTCGCATCCGCTTTCTGCAAATGACCATGAGCTGTTCACGACATCCGGAGCATAATCAGGACTCCCTCCTGGGGCGAGGAACCATTCGAAGATTTGATGGAATGCGGATACCTGCCCCATTCCCTCATCGTCCCAACCTTTTGCTGCAATCCAGGATGCACCAGGAGCAACCCCGATGCAGGATCCTCCAGAGTTTCCGCCTACAGCAGTACCAGTCGTGTGTGTTCCGTGGCCGTGGAAATCATAAGGAACAGCATGTTCATCATATGGATCAAACCAACTGATCTCGTGGTCTCCCCTGTAGCGAGAGTAGAGATCCGGGTGAGTTAAATCCACTCCGGTATCAAAACTCGCGATGACTGTTCCCATGCCATTATAGTCCTGATTGAGGTCCCACACCTCCGGCGCACCAATGAGCTCGACGTTCCATTCATACATAAAGGAAGGCTGATTATCTCCAGCAGGAAGTGGTGAAGGGAGAGGAATAATCGAGTCTAGACGCACCTCCCGCACATCAGATCTAGATGCCAGATCGCGGATCAGTGACTCTGTAGCGGTTGCAGCTATGCCATTGAAAATCCAGAAAGGAATGACTCGTTCAGCTGCACCTCTTTCACTTTGCTTTTTAAGATACTTGCGCAGAGGCCCTTGGCGTTGATCAGCCACATCCCGGAGAGCATAGACTATGGCCCGAGCCTTTTGCCTGCGCGTTCTACCAGACATTACAGACAAAATACTCTCATGCTCCACCTGCTCTTTTAGTTCCACGATGACCGCCAACTTATCTCCAGGAGTAAGTTTTTGAAGTTTTTTCTCGAGAGTCGGATGAACATCTCCTGCCCAGGCTTCTGCACTCACCAGTATGAGGATGATTGTGATGATTGAGACATATATTTTTTTTTGCATATCAATCCTCCCTATTAACATGACCGAGGTCTGAAAGACAGGCAGTCAGGCACACCGCACAGGATGAACCAATCTTTAGGGATAATAATTCCTCTATTCTCATTCACGGAAGGATAAGCCTCTTTCAGGCTATATCGCTGACTTTCTGCCATTAAGGATGGTAAATCAAAAAAAGAAGCCCTGTCAAGTTCGAATTTGCAGCATTGTGGGTTGAAATGATGTGGTCCACTCGTGATTTAAATAGGATCCTTAAGAATTTTTCAGGATTGTTTAAGTTGAGTTTCCATAGCCGTGGACCAATAATACTTGTATGATTGAAGATGGAGGGAGACAATGAAAAAATGCATGGTTAAGGGTTTTCTTCTGCTGGGGATAATAGCTTCCCTTTTTATTGTGAATCACGCAAACATCCAAGAATTGCAGGTTTATAAACACCCGAGACTGAATATTCAATTCGAAGCCCCGGCTAATTGGGAGGAGAATCCGTATCATAGGGATAAATCTATATATGAAATTTTTGATCCCGATACAGACATACACATCATGTTATGGTATACGACCACGGAACAGGACGGCCCTAGTTACCTCGAGAAAATGGCAGATATGAAAGATCTCGTCCCCGAGGGTAAGCCAGAAAAAATTCAAATCAGAGGTCGTGATGCCTGGTTTTATAACGTTCCTGGCTTCATCAATAAAAAATGCATCCGTATGCTGCTGGCGGTTATTCCCGATGGAAAATCAAAAACCTATCCACGAGAAAATGCACTCCATATAATCCAAATCTGGTGCCCAAGGGAACAATTTGCTGAGCTTGAGCCGAAAATGATGCTTATACTCAACAGCGTCCAAATCACTGAGAACATGATTCCGTTAGCTTCCACTGTAAACAAGGCTCTATAGGTGCCGGCCGGATCACTTCAACATGTGAGAAAATCAGAGCGATCTTTTCTTTTATCCTTTTATTTTTGATCCTTAGACTTTCCCACTCCGCCTTTTCCAAGCTCCATGATGACCTCATACCTGTCTGCTTCTGAGTCGTTGACCTTGTCGTTTTGGGTGTGGTAGTCTTGTTCAATGAAAGGTCGTCCAATGAATCGTCAGAAGGAAAAAAATACTGAGATTTCTCGTCGAGATTTCATCAAAGTCACTGGAACTATTGTTTTGGTGGCTGGAACGAGATGGAACCTGTCAGCGGCAGACGAAATCCCGCCCTCAGACGGGTATCTTTTGGTGGATATTCATGAAGGTGTGGAGAGCCTCTCTCTGTCTAGAATCCAGGTGATGCAGAATTCCTTCGAGTCTTTTCCGAATGATTTGACTATCGAGCAATGCCGTCAATGCGTGGATCCCCCCTGTGTGAAGGAGTGTCCTGTCGATGCATTGGAACCAAATCCCAAGTATGGCAATGTGAGGATGGTGGATAGAGAGAAATGCATCGGCTGCGGCACATGCTATGATGTCTGCCCTTATACGCCAAGCAGAGCGGTTCTTGCAGCCGATAAAGAGTATAAGGATGAGCTCAAGAGTCGAAAATGCGATCTGTGCGCTAATGCTCCTTTTCACTGGGATGAAGCAGGTGGAGGACCTGATGGGAAACAAGCCTGTGTGGAGGTATGCCCTGTGGGTGCCATCAAGTTTACAAAGGAGATCCCCGAGCAAAAAGGAGATGCTGGGTACAAAGTGGATTTGCGGGGCTCGAATTGGAGGAAACTCGGGTACCCAGACAAATGAAAAGAGCGATCGGGAGGACTACCGAATGAACGGCTATGCAGGAAAAATCCTGAGCTTGGACCTGACTGAGCGAAAAGTCGGTATCATACCCACCAGCAAGTACCAGCATTGGATGGGGGGACATGGTATGGGATCGGCCATCTTTTTTGACCTGGTCAAGGATAAAACAATCGATGGTTTCGATCCGGCCAATGTGGTTACTATGATGACCTCTCCCCTATCCGGGACCCTGGTTCCAGCGGCTTCGGGCAGAACTGAGGTACAGGGGATCGGAGTTCAGTCCTATCCTATCGGCTGGTTCACACGAAGCAATCTTGGCGGCAGATTTTCAGGAATGCTCAAGTTTGCCGGGTGGGATGGGATTGTCATCCAGGGGAAAGCAGACAAACCGGTCTGGGTTGACATTAGAGATGGCGAGGTTCGAATCAGGGACTGTGCGCCACTATCGCTTTGGGGTAAGGAAACATGGGACTGCCAGAAAGCCATCTGGGATTATGTGCTCTCAGGCGGGAAATATGGCGACTGGAACAGTCCTT
>SMTZ1_10004593_pt1 | contig 14319 bp, 13 predicted proteins | sample DeeMarSWOR136_30_FD_25667 | JGI IMG/M metagenome (IMG submission 25667) | reverse complement strand
CCTCTGGCGGCGGACGTATGAAGGTCACCATGGATAGATACAATTCCGACTGGAATATCGTAAAAAGGGGTTGGGATGCCCATGTGCTGGGGAAAGGTCGGCATTTTAAGTCTGCCGATGAGGCTGTAAAAACATTATATGATGAGGACCCTAAAATAACCGATCAATATCTAGATCCTTTTGTCATAGTCGACGATCTGGATAGGCCCGTAGGGCCAATTCTCGATGGGGATTCCGTTATCTTTTTTAACTTCAGGGGGGACCGTGCAATTGAAATATCTCGTGCATTTACGGAAAAGGATTTTTCGGAGTTCGACAGAGGCCCTTTACCTGATATCTTATACGCAGGCATGATGGAATATGACGGCGATACCCATATCCCTCCCAATTTTCTGGTTCAGCCTCCTGCTATTGAGCGTACTATAAGCGAATACCTTTGTGCTGAAAAGATTAAAACCTTTGCCGTGTCTGAAACACAAAAATATGGACATGTAACCTATTTTTGGAACGGTAACAGATCAGGTTATATTAATGAATCGCTCGAGATGTATATAGAGATCCCTTCTGACAGGATCCAGTTTGACAAGGCGCCGAAGATGAAGGCAATGGAGATCAAGGATTGTGTCATTGATCTATTAAAGAGCGACTTATATCGGTTCGGGAGACTGAATTTTGCTAATGGGGATATGGTTGGTCACACCGGTGTTATGGAGGCGGCAATAGTCGCCGTTGAGACGGTGGACCAATGTGTTGGGGAACTTTTGGATGTTATTAAAGACCTTAAGGGCATCGCAGTCGTTACAGCGGATCATGGAAACGCGGACGAGATGTTTACAAAGGACAAGGCAGGCGCAAAAATCATCAAAACCGCCCATACCCTAAACCCTGTACCTTTTGTAATATATGATCCTGCGTATAAAGGAGAGTATGAGATGGCCCATATACAAAGAAAGGGTATCTCAAACGTTGCATCCACATTATTAAACCTTCTGGGTTATGAAAAAGTGGAGGATTACGATCCCTCATTGATTAATATGATTGATGCCCAATAAGCTTTTAAATATTAAGTAGTTATCTGGCTAAGTTAAAGTAATATATGAGTTATATCCTGGAACCAATTCTCAATGCATATACAGTTCTCCGAAATCTTGGTCGTTACGCATTGCACGAATACAGATTCGAGTTGCACAACCATTAGTCGTAAACCAAAAGGCATCAGTATTTCATTTATTGTTTTATATTAAGGGACTGTGGGAAGGGTCTCCGGGGAGACATATTCAACTCCTCTCATCAAGGCTTGTCGATTCAAATCCATTGAGCCAACCTTTTTGCCTTTAAAGACTTCAGCCATACCGTTTAATATTGAGTCATAGGTTATTATGCCTGTCTTTGCTACGAATCCTCCGAGCATAATAATGTTGAGGAGCCTTTCACTTCCCAGTTCGATGGCTATATCATGGGCGGGTATTTTTACTACATCGATATCATTTCTATCAGGATCAGTATCAATAAGCGATGAGTTCAAGAACATTATGCCTCCTCGTTTTATTAACGACTGGTATTTCAACATGGAGGGCTTATTCATGGCTACTACGAAATCAGGGGAAGATGCCACGGGGGAGGCGATTTCTTCATCGGAAATAGATACCGTACAGTTAGCAGTACCGCCTCGCACTTCAGCGCCATATGAGGGAAGGTAGGTAACATGTTTCCCTTCTTTCATAGCCGAGACAGAGAGTATGTAACCCATCACAAGGACACCCTGTCCTCCGGATCCTGCAAAAGCTGTCTTTGTCAACATGATATCATCCCTGTTTATCGGATTTTGCCTGTTTCATCTTTAATCAATTTTAGTGGAAATACCTTCATCATGGTTTCTTCCACCCATTTACAGGCATTAACCGGAGACATCTTCCAGTTGGTAGGGCAGGGGGAAAGTATTTCTACCAAGGAAAATCCCAGGTTTTCCATCTGAACCTTAAACGCCTTTTTTATAGCCTTCTTGGTGTGAATGATATTCTTCGGTGAATTTACAGCGGTTCGCTCGATATAGACAACTCCTTTGATCAAGGCAAGCATTTCACTGAGATTCAACGGCCATCCGTCCCTTTTTATCTCTCGTCCACCAGGTGTGGTAGTGGTATTCTGGCCAAGAATGGTTGTGGGCGCCATCTGTCCTCCGGTCATACCGTATACGCTGTTATTTATAAACAGCGCCGTTATTTTCTCACCCCTATTGGCTGCGTGTATTGTCTCTGCCGTGCCAATTGCGGAGATATCCCCATCACCTTGATAGGTAAATACTATTCTGTCGGGCAATACCCTCTTTATTCCGGTGGCAACAGCTGCCCCTCGGCCATGGGCGGCCTCCGCAATATCTATATCAAAATAGTCATATGCCAGAACCGCACACCCTGCAGGAGGAATACCGATTGTTTTCGATCCGATATCAAGCTCTTCAATGACTTCAGCAACAAGCCGATGAACAATGCTGTGTCCACAACCTGGGCAGTAATGAAAAGCGGCATTTTTTAGATATCTGGGCCTTGAAAAGATCTTTTTAGACATCTTATTAATAATCCCTTTTTGTTATAAATAATGAACGACTCAAATATCCGGGCATTTTGACAATAACTATCCAATGGTCTGTCCGAGAGGGAAAAATGTAACAAGCTCATATAAAAAAATTGTCACTTATTTATGTCGTTTACTATAGTATTAACAGATCTATAATTATTATTTTGCTCAACCAATATTTTTATAGATCTCTTTAATCTTTTCGGCAATCTCATGAGGTGTTGAAATGATGCCGCCGGGCCTGCCATAAAAGTGTATTTTTTTTCTTCCCTCAATGGAAAGCCTTACGTCTTCCACCATCTGTCCGGTACTCATTTCAAAGACAAGAAGATCTTTTATACCATCTCCCAAATCCGCCAGTAAGCGTTTGGGAAAGGGGTATAATGTAATAGGCCGGAAAAGGCCAACCTTAAAACCCTGATCCCGTACGCGATTAACAGCACCTTTTGCAATCCTTGCCGCTGTTCCATACGCGATTATGACCAGACGTGCATCAGATGCCAGATAGGTTTCAGCATCCTGTATCTTATCGGTAATGTCCTCATACTTTCTTGCCAACTTCCAGTTGAGTTCTTCTTCCACCTCCGGATCGAGCAGTAAAGACTTGATGACGCGACTGGGTCTTCCGTCAGCGCCATTAAGTATCCATGACTTAGGGGGGAGGTTTTTAAGGTCAATTGGTTCAGGGAATATGACTGGCTCCATCATCTGACCCATCATGCCATCCTGTAGTATTATGACAGGTGTACGATAAACATCCGCATAGTTAAATGCCTTGATAGTAATGTCAACCGATTCCTGGCCTGATGCGGGAGCCAGGACGATATTACGATAATCTCCATGACCACCTCCCCTGGTTGCCTGGAAATAATCACCCTGTGAGGGCGCGATATTACCCAGACCCGGGCCACCGCGCATACAATTAACAATAACTGCTGGTAGTTCCTGGGCTGATAAAAATGAAATGCCTTCCTGCTTTAGGCTAATGCCGGGACCGGAAGAACTGGTCATAGCTCTGCAACCTGCCATTGACGCCCCGATTACCATATTTATTGCAGCGATTTCGCTTTCAGCCTGGATAAATATACCATCTTCCAATCTGGCCATGGCTCCTGCCATGTATTCTGTCAATTCGTTCTGGGGTGTTATGGGGTAACCCGCATAGAACCTACATCCAGCCCTGACCGCAGCCTCGCCTATTACATGGTTACCGCTCATTAATACCTTCTCACTCACGGTAGACCTCGATCGCTATTTCAGGGCATATCGTAGCGCACATGGCACATGCAACACACCCTTTTATGTTATTTTTTCCCTTTTTTGTTTCAGCCGGGTAATAGCCCTGCTGGTTTAATCGATCTGAGACGGATATTATCTCATTTGGACAGACCGATATGCAAAGATAGCACGCCTTACAGATCTCTCTGTCAATCGATATTCTCCCTTTTATATCCTTTTTTGCCATTACCCGTTCCATATAATAAGATTATTAACTTCCCGAATGACCTCCTCTGGTAATTAAAGGGATATTAACTAAAGGCGACCAAGATTATAAGGTGGCTTTAACAGCAGAATTCCTTAAAAGATAAAGATATCGAGCATTAAATGGGCCTTTAGAGTGCCATGAGGCTGTCAGGGATGATAAAAATATGCGATGATTTGGATTATATCGAATATTTTTGCGCCTTATGTTTATTGATATTTTTTCATTTTGTCAATTTCTTTTAAAAAATAATTTTTTCTGCTATATATTCATAAATAATATTATTGTAAATTTCTTATTTTGGAATAATAATGTATAAATATATTTATTGAGGTAATCGGCCTAAATATTAAAAAGATGAGGAAGATAAGATGAATGACATCGAATTAGCCGTGGGGGCTTTGACAGAGATCAGGAAAGATACCCTCTTGCTTTCAATCGCTAAAGAATATCTATATGAAGATTTATTTCTTATTAAAATCGGCAAAAATATCGAACATAATATCAGTAAGCTCAAAGATGATATTACTGTCCTTAAAAAGAAATTCCCGGGCAAGTTCGAGGTTGAGGTCGAAACTGATAGCGTCCTAGAAAAGATAAAAGCTACAGCGCTTACATTAATTGATCCTAATGATGATATCATAGAGAATTTTAGGTCAGGAGAACTGGGACGCAAATTGGAATCTGATGTAAAGTCAATATCCGATGCTGTCAAAATAATCAGGGTACAGGTTCTTGGTAAGCGCGTGTCCTACACGCGCGAGGATGCTATCTTGAATCAGTTTACCCGATTAAAAGACATTGGACGCTCATTTGCCCATACGTTAATCCTGGTCTCCAAGATCCTTGTTTGCATTATTTTAATCACCGCAACCGCCTTTGTTTACCTTTATTATACTATGGAGAGGGAAGAGCCTTTATTGAAAGAGATAACAGCAATACAGTCATTGATAAGCGAACGGCAAATCAGTCTTTCGCAAATAGAATCGAAGAGAGAAGAGATATCAAAGGAGATAAAATCTCTGGAAAAGAAGGATATGTTAAGGGGTGAGAAGATTGCGCTAATGGATCTGGAAATGGAGATACAAAAACTTAATCAAGAACGCGATAAGCATGAGGCAGAGATAACCACCCGTAATAAGGAAATAGCCGATAAAATGGAGAAGATTGAGGAGATAAAAAAGACCCCGTTTATTAAAAGACTCTTAAGACAATAATTTATTAGACCATGTATTTCCTGAATTCCTTCTTATCCTTGGCTCTTACAATTAGTTTCCTATCCTGTCCTTTTTCCTTTAGACATATCTCAACCCCCCCCTCATGGGCATCACTATAAGAAGCTGTCAGAGATGCTGCTATATCGTCATAAGGATGTGTTATGTCACCAATGACCAAAACGGTAGGTCCGGGTATTGATAACGTATATACAAGGAGGTCTTCATCCTTTGCCAGTGTGCCAATGGAGTCATTTTCATTCTTGTTTCTTCCGACAATTGCCTTCGTTTGAGGCCCGATACGGAAGTGGCGGCCAAATTTCAATAATTCAATTTCACGAAGTGCCAGGGGGCTATCTGATGAGAATAGATCTGCTAATCGTTTTGAAAATACATTATCTGTTAAAAGGCAGCCACCTGCAGGAGGAGGATATTTTGTAATATTCATTTTTTTTGCCAAGGCCATCTGCGGCTTCCGGGACCTCCCCGAATAATCAAGCATTTTATCCCTGCTAATCCAACCGGCGATTTCAGGAATAGTGGGGGCAAGATGCCTTGCCGATAGCGGCCTAAGAATAAGTCCTTTGATACCGCTTTCAGCGTCAATTATTGACAATGCTTTCCTGTTCTGGGACATCGGTCTTTGTCCCAGGACATCACCCGTGATAATAAAATCCGCCCCTTCATCCAACATCATCTCACCTGCTATTCGGATCATTAATGCATGGCAGTCAATACATGGATTCATATTTTCTCCATAGCCATATTTTGGTCTCTTGACCACCTCTAGATGTCTTTCAGCGATATTGACAAATCTTATTGGCAGATCAACAGATTCGGCGGATTCCATTGCCTTTTCAGCGGGGAAAAAAGGGGTTTCAAAAAAAAGGCCCTGGACTTCAATGTCCAGAGCTCTTATTAATATCGAGGCCAAAATACTATCCAAACCTCCTGAAAAAAGCGATATGGCCTTCATCTTATAATCCTGCCTCCCTAAGCCTTTGTACCAGTTCCTCCTGTTTTTTGTTCAACTTTTTCGGTATGGATATATTGATAATTACGAAGGCATCTCCACGTTCTTTACTATTCATATGGGGCATCCCGTACCCTTTTAGCCTGAGTTTGGCATTATCCTGTGTACCAGGTGGTATTTTTAACCGAAGTCTTTTTGTATCGATAGTTGGGACCTCAATTTCAGTTCCAAGGATGGCCTCTGTATATTGAATTTGCATAGTAAGTATGAGGTCATCCACCTCTCTTTTAAACAGTAGGTGATCAAGAACCTTTATCTGGATATAGAGATCTCCGTTGGGACCTCCGTTTACACCAGGGTTTCCTTTTCCATGGAGTCTCAATTTTTTCCCTGTAGATATTCCTGCGGGTATTTTAACGGATACGTTTTCCTGTTTGTTATTGCCTGTCTGATAAGAGATGACCTTTTCACTGTTTTCAAACACTTCTTCCAATGTCAAAGATAGCTCATATGTAATATCCGTTCCTTTTGAAGGCCGGGACGACCTTTCATAGGCACCAAAAGGGGAATTGAAATATTGACTGCCGCCTCTTAAGTTATCCTGTCCCATTCCGCCAAATATATGACTGAATATATTACGCCCGCGCCCCCCGCCTTCAAAGCCAAATTCTTTAAAGATACTTCCAAAATCAAAATCTCGGAATATATCCTCCTGACTAAAACGGCTCTGAAAGCCTTCGGAACCGAACATGTCATATTGCTTTCTTTTTTCCTTATCGCTCAGGACGGCATAGGCCTCGCTGATATCCTTAAATCTGGCCTCAGCGTTCTTATCCCCTTTGTTACGATCCGGGTGATATTTCATGGCCAATTTGCGGTATGCCTTCTTTAACTCATCTGGGGATGATGATTTTGATACTCCAAGTATCTTATAATAGTCTTTACCAGGCACATTATCCTTATAATTACAGGTTATAATGATAAGATATTCTTAATAAAATAATCTAATCACCATGTCATTCTAGTCAAGGCTATATATTTATTATACTGAAAGCATTAGATAAGCAGCCATTATTTGTTAAGCAGACATATATTGGAATACATGTGGAAACTGCTATAGTTAAGATGCCCGGTTATTTCATGCATTCACTATCATTTCCATGTAAATATTCCGTATAAAATATATAATTTCAATGATAAGGCACGCGATCTCTTAAAAGGCCTGAATCGCGCTAAAAGTAACATATTTACTTGGACCTTATTTTTCAGAAGTAAGGCTGTACTTGAATGTGGCATTAATATTTAGCCTTTTTACCGTGATTGATTCAGGGAAAGGGGGGAACGGGGCCGCACTGTTTATTGCTCGGAGTACCTCCTGATCAAGTATATCATATCCTGATCCCTCAGTAATATTTATATAGATCATTTTACCGTCACTAGCTAGGCTAAAAAGGACGATTAACCTGCCTTGCATAAGAGATACCAATGCCTCTGCAGGATATTTCCAGTGGTCCATTATCTCTTTTTCGATTTGACTTGTATATGAGGCATATCTCTTATCTTTTGTATTTAGGGAGATAGTATCTTCGTAAGTGTCCGTAACAGAGGCTTTCTTTTCTTCTATGTGATCGATAATATCTCCCTGGCTGTCTTCAGAATCAATATCTTCAACCGGAGGCCTGATGAAGTCAACACTGTATGTTCGAAGCTTTTCATTATGCCAATAAGACGGGAATACGTCTTGAAAAATGAATAATATAATAATATGGAAGATCAAGGAGATGAGTAGGCTAGCCCTCATTGAAACCGAATGGCTGATAAAGGCGAGACTATTATTTAGACTTTTTATTGTTTTCAGGGCCATTTACCCAAAGGTCCGTCTTTTTGTCAAACCACCAATCAGTGCTATCCGTTGTTAATATCTCTTGGGCCATCATTTTTGCGTTCTCGGTAACAATCCTTTTCAAGGCGTAATGCAACCAATCATCTGCGTATTTATTGCCCAGATCATTCTGCACCTTGAGTTCCATGATCAGATCAATTTGATCGGCATCCCTTGATATGCGAGCTTCCAGTGACTCTCCGGCATTGAATTCATTGGTCAACGAGAGTATTTCGTCGCCGAAAGGAGTTTTACCTGCAAGGTCTTTTACGGCGGCTTCTTCATCAACGCTTACATACCTTTTATTAACATAATTATGATCCCCTGTCCTAGACTCATGCAGGTCATGAAAAAGACACATAAGCATGGTTTTTCGAGAATCGGCTTCGGGATCCAGTTGGGCGAGTATATAACCAATAATGGCCGTGCGGAATGAATGTTCGGCAACGGATTCATTACCGGATCCAAGAAACTGATAACCTGTCCTTGGCGTCTTTTTCAACATTCCTACTTCAAAAAGAAAATTTATTATGTCTTTCATAATACTATTTCAATAGGTTTAAGATACTAAAAAGTCAAGAAAGTTTTATTTGCACTAAAACTTGATTTATTTGATCTAAAGATTTAATATTTTAACGCAATAGATGTCTAAAATGGAGATAATCTAGTAATCAAACCATTCGACATTTACATATAATTCCAGAGATAAAAAAATGAAGGAAGAAATGAAGATATACACATATCCTGATCCCATATTAAGGACAAGATCCAGCGTTGTTGAAAACATTGATGGAAATACGCAGATATTGATTGATAATATGGCAAAAACCATGTATTCAGCACCTGGCATCGGCCTAGCCGCTGTTCAGATAGGCCAGCCTGTAAGGCTTATTATTTACGATCTAGCCCGATTGCATGATGATAAGAAGCCATTCGTATTGATCAATCCCGAGATCATTATGGCAGAAGGTGAAGTGGTATATGAAGAGGCATGTCTAAGTGTTCTTGATTTCTCCGCGGAGGTCAAGAGGAGCGCAAAGATCAAGGTTAGAGGAGTGGACAGAAATGGAGATCCAGTTGACATTGAGGCGGAAGATCTGCTTGCCATATGTCTTCAACATGAGATTGACCATCTAAATGGTGTTCTCTTTATAGATCATATCAGCAGCCTGAAGAGGGCACTTTATAGGAAAAAATTAAAGAAGGGCTTGAAAAAGTGAATTTCCCTGACGCATTCCTTTTTTCAATCAGTATCCATTGACATATATCCGGTATCATCCATTGATTTGTATAATTCACATAATCTTAACTTAAGTACTATATTCATTCATCAGGATGTTATTTAATACAAAGGAACGCATGAACACTATTGTCGAGGAAAGATTTCCAAAAAGGCCAAGGATAATATTTATGGGCACACCTGAATTTGCCATTCCCTCTTTAAGGTCTCTAATCAGTGAAGGACATCAGATACTGGCGGTCGTCACACAACCTGACAGGCCTGAAGGTAGGGGTAAAAAGATCACTTTCTCTCCGGTTAAAAAATTGGCTCTTGAATATAATATATTAACACTACAACCTGAAAAGGTGTCCGATACTAATTTTTGCAGTCTAATAAGAGATGCGGCTCCAGATATAATCATTGTTGTAGCCTTTGGGCAGATTCTCAGTAAAGAGCTTTTAATGATCCCAAAGTGGGGAGCAATCAATATCCATGCCTCCCTCTTACCAAAATACAGGGGGGCCGCACCTATACAGAGGGCTATTCTGAATAATGAATCCTTTACCGGTCTAACGATCTTGCGGATAGATGAGGGGCTGGATGCGGGCCCTATCCTGTATCAGGAATCGGTTCAGATCAAAGAGAATGAGACTACGGGTCAATTACATGACAGACTATCAGGCAAGGCGAGTGGTTTGCTGACAAGGTTTTTAGGGATTATGTATGAAGGTGAGGTAAAAGAGACAATTCAGGACGATGCTTCGGCTACCTATGCACCCAAGATTGACAAAAGCATGGCAATGATTGAATGGAATCTTGATGCCCAAAGGATTTCATCGCTGATCAGGGCACTTGATCCAAGTCCAGGCGCCTACACGACGATAAGGGGCATAAAGATCAAAATGTTTTCTCCCGGGATTCTGGATAAAGGACGCCTTGATACTGTACCTGGCAGGATTGTAAGAAAAAGGAAGGGAATCTTCGCGGTAGAGACAGGAAAAGGGATTATCGAGATCGGGGAGGCGCAGTGCCCCGGGAAAAAGAGACTCCCCTCAAAGGATTTTTTAATGGGATTTCCTTTACCGGAAGGGACAATTCTAGGGAAATAATAGATTACATACTGGAAATAGCAATTGAATATTATCCCAAACAGGTCAATTAGAGTCAAAGATATAAAAAAAAGCGAGGAGCCTGAGAAATGGACCTTCATTATCCTGCTGCTTCTTACCTGCGGGGGGTTGGTGACTGTAGCAGTGTTACTCTGGTGGATACCTTATGTCGGTTTCAGTAATATCCACCCGAGGCTTCCGCTTATCATGGCAATTGTTTTCGCCGTAGTTGTCCTTTACATGATAGGCGGCGGAATGACACTTGTCTTTACTATATTATGGGGAAGAAACCTGTTTTTTAACCGTCGTATCCGCGGTGTGGTAATAAGATTTCTTTTCCCCTTGCTAGTTCTCGCAGGAAAATGTGTAGGCATCGGAAAGGACCATGTAAGGAGGTCATTTATAGCAATTAACAACAGACTCGTTATGGCTGAAGCTAAAAAAGTAAGACCGGAAAAGCTTCTTCTCCTTTTGCCACATTGTCTTCAGAACCACGAATGTGCCGTGAGGATTACAGGGGCTGTGGGAAACTGCAAGCGTTGCGGCAAATGCAAGATAAAAAACCTTAATGAACTTTCCGAAAAATATAGTATCCCGATATCGGTCGCAACCGGCGGGACGCTGGCAAGGAAAATTGTTGTTGAAAAGAGGCCTGATATAATTATCGCAGTGGCGTGTGAGAGGGATCTTACAAGCGGCATTCAGGACAGCTATCCAATACCAGTATTCGGTATCTTTAATAAAAGGCCTTTTGGCCCCTGTTATGATACGGATGTTGACCTTGAGCTTGTTGAAACGGGCATTATCACATTTTTAGAAAATGAAAAAAGAGAGACCTAGAGACCTTGCCCTAAAAATATTGAACAGTCTGGCAAATAGAACAGACAGTCCTGATAATTACCTAGATGATCTTTTTCAAAGTCATCCACACCTAAATGAGAGAGACCGCGCCTTTATCGTTCACCTTGTACAAGGTTTTTTTAGATGGCGATTAAGGCTTGACTGGGTGATCGGACAATTCACGGATTTTCCCTTAAAAAGATTGGAAACCCCAATACTCAATATCCTCAGACTAGCTCTTTACCAAATATTCTTTCTCGACAGGGTCCCTGAATCTGCCGCTGTGAATGAGGCGGTCAAGCAGGTCAAGTCAAATAATCGTCCACGCCATGTCGCATCTTTTGTGAATGGACTCCTGAGAAACATATGTCGACATAAGGACATGATCTCATTTCCGGACAAGGTTCGGGAACCGGTTAGCTACCTGAGCGTCTTCCATTCTTATCCTCAATGGCTAGTAAAAAGATGGATAAGAGAGTTTGGCAAGGAGTTTACAGAGCATCTTCTTTCCTCCCAGAATAATTTGCCCCAACTCAATATAAGGACAAATACACTGTTGTTAAGCAGGGATATGCTCATCAAATACCTAGCGAAAGAAGGCGTGACGGCAAGGCCTACAACCTATGCGCCCGAGGGGGTAGTACTGGAAGGATTCAAGGGCAGTGTGACTGAATTAAATGCCTTTAAAAGTGGCCTATTTCAGGTACAGGACCAGGCGGCAATTATTATATCTCATCTTATCGCCCCCCGGCCAGGTGATACCGTGCTGGATATCTGCGCTGGTCTTGGAGGAAAATCAACCCATATGGCGGCGCTCAATGGAGGAAAGGGAAATATCCTTGCGATCGACATAAACAGAAGGAGGCTGGTGAGCCTGGGGCATAATGCCCGCAGACTGGGAATTGACAATATACGGCCCGTCGTAGCTGACGCCTCAAGGTCTCTCTCATCGGCCTTCAGCGTTCAATTCGACAAGGTTATATTAGATGCGCCTTGTTCAGGGCTAGGAACCATATCAAGACATCCTGATATTAAATGGAACAGCGATGAGGGAGATATAATACGATTGTCTTTTCTACAAAAAACTATTATGAATGAAACTGTCCCGGTGATTAAGAAGGGTGGCAGGATACTATTTGTAACATGCACTATTTCGAAGGAAGAAAATGAGGATGTCGTGAAAGATTTTTTGGTTAGAAACAGCGATATGTCCCTTGAAAACCTGAAAAGACATGTCCCTGACTGGGGTATCGACCTGATTGATGGTCAGGGATTTTTCAGGACATTTCCCCATATTCATCATATGGATGGTTTCTTTGCCGCCCTTTTTACTAAAAGTGATTGACGAGACTATCTGGAATTCAGGACTATAATTTCTACACCTCTCAGGGAGAGAAGATCTTGACTTGATCGGGTTAGGGCGGTTTGGTGGAAAATAAAGATTTAAAAGGAGAAAACAATGGGAAAGATAGCGCCATCGATTCTATCAGCCGATTTTACCAGGCTTGGGGATGAGATAGAGGATATTGAACGTGCTGGTGCGGATTATATCCATATTGATGTCATGGATGGACACTATGTCCCGAATATCACCATAGGACCTATGATAGTCGAGGCGGTAAAAAGGAGTACAAGATTACCACTCGATGTGCATCTGATGATATCGAATCCTGATCAATATATAGGTGTTTTCCGTCATTCAGGTGCCGATATAATAACTGTCCATGCCGAAGCCGTGGATCATCTTCACAGGTCGGTTCAATCAATAAGAGAGGCTGGAGCAAGAGCAGGTGTGTCCTTGAATCCGGCAACTCCCCTGCATGTGATAGAATACGTCCTTGGTGAACTGGATGTGGTCCTGCTAATGACAGTTAATCCAGGATTTGGTGGACAGGAATTTATCCCTGAGGTGATACCGAAGATAAAGAGCCTGAGGGAGATGATAAAACAGAAGAGGTTAAATACTGAGATAGAGGTTGATGGCGGCATTAATCTTGACACGATCGGTCCTGTTTCAGCAGCAGGTGCAAACATTTTTGTAGCTGGATCCGCCATCTTTCACAGCAAAGACTATTCTAAGACCATACGTATGATGAGGGATAGGATAGCGGATTAAATCTGAAAACGAAAAAGTTAATAAGGTTAAAAAATATTGGCATTATCAGATCTGACTAGCAGAGATATGTCCCATGGGGTATTCCTGACAGCACTGTTGCACATCTTCAAATCAGTTTACAATACCCCTACTTATTAAATTATTACCGTAATCAAAAAAGTTGCGAAACATGAAGAGATTTTTTGTTTTAAGTATTGATATATTTTATAATTAATATTAGATTTTAAACATCATAATAGACGGGGAGGGATGGCCGAGTGGTCTATGGCGGCGGTCTTGAAAACCGTTGAGCGAAAGCTCAGATGGCCGAGTAGGCTGAAGGCGCTCGCCTGCTAAGCGAGTGTAGGGTGTAAAGCTCTACCGAGGGTTCGAATCCCTCTCTCTCCGCCATCATCCCTCCATACCTGAAACCTTATTACTTTTCTGGGTGAAAAAACAGGATACTTGAAATCCCATTTTATGTGGTCTAAACTTGCCTAATTTTTTTGATCCCTTATATAGATCTTTGTTCATTCAAGGGATGGCCTTTATTCTTATATCAATAAACTTTTTGATTCCCCTAAAAACTTTGGTGCGCCTATTGGATCGCATAATATGTTATGGAGACAAGATATGAAAATGATACGTTCAATGAAAAGGGTTTTTTTAGCAATCTGCCTCTCTATTATTATTGTCATTGGTATTGTTCAGGCACAGCCCGAGGAGAAGTATGACCCGGAAGTAGGGCAGGGAGGAAAGGATGTGATATGGGTACCTACCCCTAATGCATTAGTTGATAAGATGCTCGACATGGCAAAGGTCACACCTGAAGATTATGTGATTGACCTCGGCTCCGGTGACGGAAGAATTATAATAGCCGCGGCCAAACGCGGCGCCCGTGCGCATGGCATTGAATATAATCCT
>SMTZ1_10004302_pt1 | contig 14319 bp, 8 predicted proteins | sample DeeMarSWOR136_30_FD_25667 | JGI IMG/M metagenome (IMG submission 25667) | reverse complement strand
ACTTTGAAATGGAAAAAACCTTGCACAGAATGAGAAACATTTTTTTCGTAAATAGGGGAGGATCACAATGAGCGAGAAAAAGTATCTCATTTACCTGGATATCCCAGGATTTGAAAAGTCAGCTGAAGATATAAAAAAAGAAAGTGTAAGAAAAGATAACCTAAAAGGTAAATTCATCGATGTAATAAAAGAGAGAGTGGATAACCTACAGGCAGAAGGAATAACAGGTAGACACTACAGTGATGGCTGGCTTTTGGTAACAGATGAGCTTGATACAGTGTTTAAAAGTGTTTCAGAGGTTTTAAATTACGGGGTTAAAGGGTACGAGAAGATACCTTTAGGGATTGGTGTGGACATAGTTGATAAAATACTGACTGAAAAGCTGGCCACAGAAGATGCCACAGTACCCTCTCTCAAACCATATATTGATACTTACCGTACGTGGTACAGAAAACAGTACAACCAGGATGCCCCTTTTGTAGTGCTTACAGAGTCAGTATATGAGGAGTTGGAGCCTTTAGACAAGAAGATGTGCACACAGATTGATGGAGACGGTAGTAGATTTTTCGCTGTTGATGTGCATCGTGTTTTACAGAGGGGGAGAATTTTTGATTTTTTAGAAAAAATTGGATATGCAGGCAGCAGACTGTATGGGAGAATAGATGAGGTATACATCCCTCCTGTGGAGTTTGAGGACATCGTAGAAACTCTCAAGAAAATGAGGATCGTCTTCATTACAGGCACCCAGGAGTATGGAAAAACGTATACTGCTGTCAGGCTCTTATGGGAGTACTACACCAGAGGGTATACTCCAAAGTGGGTGAAAGGAGGTGAAGAGAAGGAAAGGGAAAAAGTGAGAGAAAAACTGGAGAACATAAAAAAAGAGCTCAACCCCGGGTATATCGTCTATTTTGAAGATCCTTTTGGAAAGACAAGATATGAAAAAAGAGAAGAACTGGAAGAAGAGATTGGAAATGTACTGGATAGTGTCAGGCAAGTTAAAAATGCTTATGTTGTCATAACGTCGAGAGAAGAAGTTTTCAAAGAATTCAAGGAGGAGAAACTCTCAAAAAAAGACATAAAAAAGCTTGAAAAGAAATTGAATCTGAAGAAACCTTCTTACAATTATGAAAAAAGAAAGGAAATCCTTGCAAAGTGGGCTGAAAATGAAAATTGTGCATGGATAAAAAAAGAAAACCTGAAAGATTCTATTCTAGAAAGTGTAGAAAACGAGGAGAATTTGCCCACCCCGTTGAGAATGAAAGAATTTGCTCTCGTCACTGTTGATGTGGATGCCAGAGAGGTATTGGAAAAGCTCATGAGAGAAAAATCAGAAGAAACAGCAAAAGCATTCTCAAAGGAAATAAAGAACATGGCTGATGATAAAATACTATTTTTATCATTCATGTTTATTTCCAGGGATTTCAAACCTAAGTTTGTCAAGAAAATGTACAGTAACCTAGTGGAAGAACTCAACGTTGAAAAAGCCTGGAAATTTGACAGAGTTCTTAACTGGTTTAGAGATGACAAGGTCAATGTGAGCCGCCAGCGTATAGAATTTTCCCACCCGTCCTATGGGGAAGCTCTGAAGTACTTGTTAGCAGAAGAAGGGAGAACTACCAGGATAAACCAGGAGATTTTCACTCCATTACTCCTGAAAATCTCTGAAAGGGATGAAGTTGCTGGTGCTGTTGCCCAGACTATTACCAGAAACTATGAAAACCTCTCAGATAACGTACAGTACATACTCTTTGACATCTCTGAAGAGGACAAGACTGCCAGAGCTGTGGCAAAAGCAGTAACGAAGAATTTCCACAACCTTCCTGCTCCCATAGGAAATGAATTGCTGCTGAACCTTTTCGAGAAAGATAAAACTGCAGGCTATATTGCTCAGTTCATTGCAGACAACTTCGATGACCTGGGGAGTAATGTGAGAAATACGTTGTTGATGAAGCTCTTTGAGAAATGTAGAGCTGCAGATGATATTGCCCAGTTTGTTTCATTCAATTTTGACAACCTCACTGAAAGCATGAGAGAAGAACTGCTGGTGAGACTCTCTGAAAAGGATGAAGTCATAGACCATGTTGCACGCATTGTAGCATACCACTTTGATGAAATCCCCGAAGATATCAGAACTGAATTACTGCTGAATCTGTCACAGAAGGATCGGGTCACCTGGTTCGTCGCCCAGGTGGTGAAAGAGGATTTTGCCACCTTCCCTGCAGATGTGAGAAACAGGTTATTGTTGAATGTATCTGAAAAGGACAGGGCTGCAGAAGATGTAGTTTCAGTGGTAGGGACCCATTTTGACAAGTTTTCTGTGGATGTGAGAAACGAATTGCTGCTGAACTTGTCCCAGAAAGATGAAGCAGCTGGTGCTGTAGCTGCCATGGTAATGAAGCATTTTCGTACACTTTCTGAAGATGTAAAGAACAAAGTACTGCTGAACTTGTCCAAACATTCAAATGCAGCCAGAGCTGCTGCCATGATTTTAGAGAGGACTTTTAATGACATACCTCACACAGTGCGCACGGAAGTGTTACTGAACCTATCTGAAATTGATGAAACTTCCAGAGATGCTGCACGGGTCATAAAGGAGCATTTTTTTGACCTCCCTTACGATGTGAGAAACACGTTGTTGTTAACGTTATCCCGAAAGAAAGAGGTTGTTGAACACGTTGCAGTAGTGGTGACGCGATACTTTGAGGATCTCCCTGTCAGCGTGAGAAATGCATTGCTTTTGAACTTGTCTAAACATTCAAAAGCAGCCAGAGCTGCTGCCATGATTTTAGAGAGGATGTTCCATGTGGTTCCTCGCACAGTGAGAACTGAAGTTTTATTGAATTTATCTAAAATGGATGAATCTGCCAAAGATGTGGCAAAAATGGTAGTACACCACTTTGAAGCGCTTCCTCAGAACGTGAGAACCACTTTACTCCTGAACTTATCTCAAAAAGATGAAGCTGCTTTGTACGTTGCTCAAGCTGTAGCAGAACACTACAGTGACCTTCCTGATTCAGTACAGAAGATATTGGTTATCCTTTCTGAAAAGAATCAGACTGCCAGAGATGTTGTGTCAGCTGTAGCAGAACACTACGATGATCTTCCCGATGCAGTGAGAAATATACTGTTCACCCTTTCTGAACGGGATGAAATTGCCAAAGACATTGCACAGGTTGTAGCATACAACTTTGATAAGCTTCCCGATGCAGTGAGGAATGAATTACTCCTAGATTTGTCCCAAAAGGATGAAGCTGCCGGGCACGTGGCTCAAGCTGTAGCAGAACACTATCATAAGCTGCCCTATGAAATAAGAAATTCACTGTTTAACCTCTTTGAAAGAGATGAAGTTGCCAGAGATGTTGTATCTGCTGTCATCAAAAACTATGATAACCTTCCTGACACAGTGAGGAATTTGCTGTTCACCCTTTCTGGAAGAGATGAAGTTGCCAGAGATATTGCACGGGTTATAGCATATAACTTTGGTAATCTTCCTGATACAGTAAGGGACTTACTGTTTACCCTTTCTGAAAAAGATGCAGTAGCTAAAGATATTGCACGGCACATGGCATACAACTTTGACAGCTTTCATGAAGATGTGAGAAATGATTTGTTGCAAACCCTGTCGCAGAAGGATATGGTGGCCAAGACTGCAGCATGGGTTCTGGCAGAGAATTTTGGTAAGATTCCTGAAGATGTGAGGAGTACAATACTGCTGAACTTGTCTGAAAAGAAAAAAACTGCACAAGATGTGGCTGAGATTGTGGGTATGCATTTTGACAAAATTCCTGATACAATAAGGAATGACGTGCTAGTATATCTCAGTGAAAGAAAGAGAGCTTTTGAACAGGTGGCAAAGGTTGTAGCAGAGAACTTTGATAACCTTCCTGAGAATGTGAGGAGTACAGTGCTGCTGAATCTGTCTGAGAACCCAAAGGCAGCAGGAGCTGTTGCTTACATTTTGGAGAAAGCATTTCATGCAATTTCTGAACCCACGAGGAATACAGTACTATTAAATGTGTCTCAAAAAGAGCTGGGTGCAAAAGATGTAGCCCGAGTTGTAGCATACCACTTTGACGAGCTTCCAGTGGAATTGCAAAGTAAATTGCTGCTGAATCTATCTGAAAAAGATGAAGCTGTGTGGTTTGTGGTGTGGATTGTGGCAAAGAGCTTTGATACACTTCCTGAGGATGTGAGAAACAAATTGTTACTGAATTTATCTGAAAAAACAGAAGCTGCAAGAGCTGTTGCACTGGTGGTGACAGGATATTTCGATACACTTCCTGAAGATGTGAGAAACAAATTGTTACTGAATTTATCTGAAAAAGTAGAAGCTGCAAAAGATGTTGCAAAAACTGTAGCACACCATTTTGATAAGCTCCCTGAGAATGTACAGAATGTGCTTGATAACCTGCAGGAACCATTGCAGAAAACTATTGTGTATTTGATCATGAGCCCGGACCTGCAGGACAAGAGAGAAGCATTACACCTGGTATCACGTGCACAACCAAAGATTAACCCAGGGTTTGCAAGGGAAATTTTAAAGGAACTGACAAAAAGTAAGGATGAGACAGTGAGGAAGAAGGCGGAAGAGATGTTGGAGAGGATTTCTGGTGGGAAAGATTAGATTTTATCAAAATTTTTTCGAGCACTCTCCAAAATATATGTGCAGAAATTGTAGGAAGTATCTCAGTCTTCTCTCCCCTTGTTTATATTTTCAGACTGTGTGAAGAACTTCAGCTTCGGCCAGGGGGAATGCTTCTTCACAACTTTAACAGGTTCAAAAGCTGCAATAGTTACAAGAACTCAGAGACCAGTGATTTCACACTTTTCTTCAAGATTATTATCCTTTTCAGTGTTTGAGAGGTGACACTAGACCAGCAAGAATCAAAACGTAAGAATCTGAAAAGCAAAAAATAAAAAAAGGGAGATTATATACCTTTGACGAGGGCACCGAGAATCAAGAGTATGCTGGATATGACCAGACACAGTTGGGCTAGATCAGTTCTTACAGCAACTACATTCGTGTACAGACCCAAAACTCCGATCAAAAAGAGTATGATAGCAATAACCAGTGTTGCAGACTTTGGCGCTTGGGGTTTCATAGTGAGGAGAAAGGGGAATCCAGTTATAAAGGTTTAGGATAGGAAGGTAGGAGGATTGCTAAATTTCCAGGTTTTCGAATTATCATGTCTTTTCAATTGGGTATTTCTATCAAATCACAGAAATTTATGAGAATTTATCTGTGACAGGTGCAATACAACAAAGAAAACTGCCAAAGACTGGACAGCCCTGGATAGCATTCGTTTCATTGGGTTACAGATGGTCTGCAGCGGTTTCCTCTGCTCTAGCTTGAGAATGCTTCTAATTTTCTCATAGAATCTACTCCGCCTTCGAGTATGCCACGTTCACTAGATGGTACAAGGAAGGAAACAGAAAACCTTATAAATATCAAGAATTTGTAGAAAACAACACAACTGAGCGAAGATAAAAATCCTGCAGTTAACTGATGACATCAGAAGAGGTGATAAAAGGAAAATGAGAAAGTGAAAATCTCATCTCAGAAATCGTGATAAAGGGCATACACGTCACGAGAGATGACATTTTTGCGATACGAATAGGGAGCTGATTCATTGATTGAAAAAGAAGAAACTTTGACCAGTCAAGTGAAGCCATTTTTCCTTGGGCTGATCACCAATTCTATTTTGATTCTCATCACTGAGCTAGGTTTGACATGGCTTGTATTAATTACCATTGGAATGGGAGTCGTCTACAGTGTACTCCACGTAAGCAGGAAAAAGTCTAAGAAAAGTCGTAAATATGAACAGAAAAGGCTGACACCAGAAAAAGATTCTGACCGCACTGTTCCAGAAGGTACTCAATCTCGCAGAGTAACCAAGGTATTGATTAGAGGGTTCATTATTGCCATTATCTTGGTTGGGGTCGCTTCCCTGATTTTGAGACCTACTTTTGGAGTGATCCTCCAATTGATGGGGTGGCTCGTCATAATGATCATATTTGTTTTATCAGGTAATTTCCTCTCAGGCGCGAAAATGGTCATCTTCTTGAGGGGGGTCGCTGTAGTAAGTCTGGGCGGTGCTTTGAGCATTGGCGGTATACCGACCTATGAGTATATTACTGCAGAGCCTGTCCAGTTGACTATTCACAACTACTGTTCTTCACCTATTGTTTTCGATCCTTTAGACATTAATGTTCCTGAAAATACAAGATCCAAGCCTATAGATCTACTACCTCTGACTGTAACCTTCAAACGGGAGAGGGACCGTGTTTACGTGCATATTTTATGGTATACAGAAGAATGCTATGTTCCAGAAGATGCTTTCGTGAAGATTAATGGAGACATTATCAAGCCGGGAGATTCAAAGAGGGTAGACCTCTCAGAACAGAAAGAGCACGAAATCTTTATAAAATGCGAACCGAATTCCACAATTGTTTTCAGGATTTGATATCCTGAATAGTGAATAGATTAACCACAAAATCCTGTCAGTTAACCCTACAATTCTTGTATGTACTGGTGCCAACAGGAATTCTATGTGGATACACTGTATCTTCCGAGCATCTCCAGCCTTGGTTCACTGTTGTGCCATTTGAAAAGGTAAACTCCTCTCTCATCAATGTACCCGAAGGAGTTCCCGGCTATATTTCCCCTCTCTTTTACCCATGAACCCACATTGACAAAGATTTTACCCAGCTTTGATCTGAAATCTCTGATCTCAGGAATATGGGTGTGTCCAAATACTACCACATTCCCCTTGATACTGTCTTTCTCTTTCCTGTAGTATTTCTTGTCTATGATTTCTTGAATGTCTTTGTAGCTTGGCTTATCAGTCACTTTGTTCTTAACTCTTTTCCAGATTTTACCCTGTATCTGGGTGAGGACTCGAGGAACAGCAAGAAAGCCCATCACTGGTAAAAGAGAAAGGCCTGCTTCGATAAGTCCCGATATTTGAAGGACCAAGAAGCTGAAAAAGAATCCAACAACTGGCCATCCATTTCCAGGTACTTTCTGGGTGATACCAGATATCATTCCCCAGTACGTGGGCAGTTTCGAAAAACATCCCAGTTTGCAGAAGAGTTTGTCGAATTGCTGGCCATGAATGAAGAAGAACTTGTTTTCTCCTACTTGTATGAAATCTTCTGGATTTTCTGGATAATGTCGTGGAATCACCTGAAATACTCCATTTGATTTATCCCCAAATTCTCCAGCATATACTTTCAGGAATTCGTCGTGATTTCCGAGAACATAAACCTTTTTACAGGTCAATTCATAGAGGTTGCGAAATATACTGTAAGAATGGTGTAGAACGTATACAGGGTTGCATTCCCTGGGGTCCCACAATTCTAAAATATCCCCTAACATGACCATGGTTTGAGGGGGTTTAAATTCGAATGTACTGCCATCTCTCAAGAGTTCCTTTCTGATCTCAGATCTCTCTAATTCTCTCATCCAGCTGAGAAACTCTGCAAATGATGTGTGCAGTGAATCACAGTGTCCGAGGTGAGTATCAGAGATTACAAAGATACCCCCATCTCGTTGGGGTACAGAAGGCCCGTTTTCTATTGCCATGATATAGCTATGGGTTCATGTTATTTAAGCTTTGCGACTGGAAAATTGGATAATTTTGGACAATCAAAAAAATTTTTTCAGAAAAAAATATGGAAATACAAAAATATACTGTCATTATTTGGATTTTATGTATTTAAATCTTATTTAAAAAGTCTGTTACAGATTCACCACCAAAAAGCTTATATAGTACAAATGGGAGAAATGAAAAGAGCAATATTGATCTCACAAATAGTCGGGTGCATAGTTACTGTATCTGGCAATATATGTGAAAGTGATTGAGGGAAAACCAGTGGTGATTCCATGGATGTGAAGAAATTAATTAAGGAGGGTGACAAATATTTTAGAAATGAAGAATACAGAAAGGCGCTGGAATGTTATGAAAAGGCTACTGGGATAAAACTGAAATATGTTGATATTCGGTATTATGCTGAAGCTTGGTATAAAAAAGGCAATGTACTTGGTATTCTTAAAGAAGATGAAAAAGCATTAGAAGCTTATGAGAAAGCTATCGATGTAGATCTGAGATATGCTGAAGCTTGGTATGAAAAAGGTAATGTTCTTGCCCATCTGAAAAGATATGAAGAAGCATTGAAAGCGCATGAGAGGGCTGCCGATATACTTGAAAAAAAATTGAAAAAATATGAAAAAGTAGTTGATATACTTAAAGGTGAGGCAAAAATTGATGAGGAAGTCATAAAAATAGTTAAAAGTAAATTAAAAGTCTGTGAGAAAATCTGCAGGATAAAACGACAATATGCTGAGGTTTGGCGTGAACAGGGTAATGTACTAGGTAATCTCAAAAAGGATGAAGAGGCACTAGAAGCTTATGGAAAAGCTGTGAATTTTTATAATATAATAATTATTAATAGATATTTGGACGATGAAATTCTAGAAAAAAAGAGAAATGTTTCAGAAATCCTAGAAAATTATAGAAAATTGAAAAAATATAAAAAAGAAACGAAAAAATATAAAAAAGACTCTGATAAAAAACAGAAGTATGCTAAAAGTGTTTATGAAAGAGGTAAAACCTATCATAATCTCAAAAGATATGAAGATGCATTAAGAGACTATGAAGAGGCTATTAGAATATTTGAGGAACTAGAAGTGGATAAGAAAGATGATGAAATAAAACAGATGTATGCTGAAGCTTGGAATGGCAAGATCAGTGCCTTATGTAACCTGAAGGAATATGAAAGTGCATTAAGAGGTTGTGAAGAAGCTATCAGAATATATAAGGAATTATATGAGGAATTAAAATGTGATAAAAAAAATTGTGAAATAGAACTGATGTATGCTAGAGCTAGAGTCTGGTACAACAAAGGAGTTATCTTTTACCACCTCAAAAAATATAAAAAAGCATTAAAAGCTTATGAGGAAGCTCTCTGGATATGTAAAAAAGCTATCAAGATATGTGAAAAATCAGAAGATGACGAGAAAAATGTCAAGATAAGATTGATATATGTCAAGATAAGATTGATACAAGTTAAAGCTAAGAATAATGAGGGAATTGTTCTTAACAATCTTAGAAAGTATAAAAAAGCATTAAAAGCTTATGAGGAAGCTATCAAGATATATGAAAAAGTTTTTGAGCTGCGTGAAAAATCAAAAGATAATGAGAAAGCTATTGAAATAATGAGATCAGATTGCGCTAAAGCCTGGAATAACAAGAGCGATGTCCTTTGCAGCCTTAAAGACTATGAAAAAGCACTAAGGGCTTGTGAAAAAGCTATCGAGATAGACCCAGAATACATTTCTCCGTACATCAATTTAGGAACACTCTTTTTTGGTCATGGGGCCCTTGAAAAAGCTTCTGAAAAAGTTGAAAGAGCACTCGAGATAGATGATGAAAATGTCAGTGCCCTATTGTTAAAAGGCAGAATTGAAATTGAAAGTGAAAATTATGATGATGCAGCCAAGAACTTTAGAAAAGCAGCCTCTTTGAATCCAGGTGCTCCTGAACCACTTCTTTGGACTGCTTACACCAAATACTTAAAGGCAGAATTTTCTTCCACAGATAGTGAAGCAGATAAAGATGCTTCTACTAAAAATAAAACAGATAAGAAAGCTTCTACTGTAAACAAATTATATAAAAAGGAGATATTCGCGGCCATAAGAGAACTGGAAAAGGCGCATGATTTATCCGAGAAGCATTCAAATAGAGAGCTAAGGGAATGTATTCTGTACTTCCTAGGTTACTTCTACTATAAGAGCAATGACATCTTTACAGCGAAAGAGAGACTAGAGGAATGTATTAAGCTGGAATCAAGGAGAATAAAAATATGGGAGACTATCAATTCAGAATCCAAGAGAGAAGAAATATGGGAGATTATCAATTCAGACTCATGGATAGAAGTATTATGGGAGATTATCAGCTCAGAACCAAAGAGAAAAAAGCTATTTAGTTTTGCAAGGGCAAAATCAACTACAGAGCGAAGAGCCCGTGAATTGCTGAACTATATCTGGAAATATAAGCTCAAGCCGTCATGGTGGAGGTGGTGGTGGTCATCACCTGTGCATCGCTGGCTAAAAAGGACCATATTTTTACTCCTTCTGTTCCCCATTTTTTCGCTCTTGTTTCATTTACTCACACCCGAAATATTACTTCTTACTGAAGATAACTTGTCTGTTTATATAAAATTTATTTCTGGATCGATACCTTTCATCAGTGAAAATTTTTCTGTTTATGCAACATTTATATCAATTTCAATATTCTTCCTTTTGTTACCAAGCATAGAAAAGATTAAGGTAAAAGAGATTGATGTGGAAATGAGCTCTCCACCCTCTATTGAGCTTTTTATTTCACCTTCTATGATGGAAGAAAAAATAGCAGGCCTAGCATCGCAAGAAATTACCTGAACTTATCCCTCATCTCATGATATTATAATAGTTGAATTGTCAAAGATAGTCTATTACAGCGTTAATAATCCTGTTTTCTGCCTCAGCTAACTGTTCGTAGATTGTGGCTGGTGATAATCCTAGTTCTTCTGCCAGATCTCTTATGCGAACCTTTTTCGGTATGTGAAAGTACCCTTCCAGATATGCTCTTTTCAAGGGTCTCAACTGTTTTTCCGACAACATCTTCTTCAACTGTACAACATTGATGAAAAACGAATCATCCACGTGTCCCAGAGGATGAACTGAAGTGATTTTAACTTCTCCAATTTTCTGTAGATTTTCCACTACCTTTTTCAGCTTTTCAGCATCGGGAGCTAAAATCCGGTAGTGCTTAGCCCCTTCATAGGTGACAATAGGGTTGGGAAGTAAATAGTAACAACCTCCTCTGGACAGAATATCATGGACTTTGTAACGATTTTCACAGTTGCACACACTCTGGACAATGATCTCTTTTTCTGTTTGTGAAAAAACATCTAAAGAGACAATAGTGTCATGGTCTTTAGCCTTTTCTAAAGCTTCATACATCATCTTGAGGTTACCCTCCCAGCGGGATAGTCCCTTCTCCTGGTGGATGGAGAAAACAGTCATGGTGATCTCCGGATACTGCTCTGAAAGCTCTTGAGCCCAACAATGTTCAGGCTTAACTTGAAAGGTCACTTCCATCATGTACCTAACATATTTGGCTTAAAATAAAAATGTTTCCAAAAAATTAAATCAGCATACTGGTTGCAGGTTCATAACAAAATGCTGAACAGAAAAACAGAAACTACTTAAAGATCTCATACCAGTTCAACCTATGAAAGCGTGTCTACTCCTCTTTATAATGGTGGCTGCACCCGAATCTATTCTCTTCACAGAAGAACTGCAGATTACAGACGTTCTTGAATACACAGTATTGGTAGAAGAGGTACCTGATGATCTATCTGCATACCAGGTCATTGTTATTTCCACTCCCTCAAAAACGTATGAAGCACAAAAAATTTCAGCACTCAAAACCTTTGTGGAGTCAGGAGGCGGCCTCATGCTTTTGGCAGAAGAAAACAACCAGAATGGCACCACCTTAGTTCTAAATCAGATCTCCCAAGAATTCGGTATCACCTTTAATTCAGACAGAATATACGATGATACATCCTATGTAGAGGATACCTCCTGGGTCAATCTGATAACGTTTTCGCCTCATCCTGTCTTCCAGGGGGTGACCAGCATTGTCTATACATCAGGATGCTCTATTGAGAGTGAGGGAATGCAGGTGCAGGCTTCTGAAAATGCGTACAGTGAAAAATATGATGGGTTAGTCATCTGTGAAAAAGGGGATTTTCCAGCGTGTATGGTGTTTTCAGAAGTGGGAAAAGGAAAGATTTTTGCCTGTGGCGATGAAGGTATCTTTGATGAGTTTTTACACCTGGGAGATAACACCTGGTTTGCTCTCAACGTGTTTGACTGGTTAGCAGGTAATCAGGATCGTATTCAGGAGCGGCTAACCAAGAAAGGCGAAGCGATACATGGTTTAGCAGAAGCTGAATCTGCACTGCAGTCTGCACGCGAGAAAGGCTTGCAAGAAGTATTCCCGGAATCTTTAGAAAGTGGAGAAACCCTCATTTCTGAAGCTCGAACACTTTACGAATCCTACAGGTATGCCAGTGCTATCCAGAAAGCACTTCTGGCCAAAAAATCCCTTGATGAAGAAGAGGACAGAGCACAAAAAATGGTAGACTCCACAGTGAAAGCAGCGTCTGAGTGCTTATCTTCTGTAGAGAAAGGGGCCAAAAAGTACTTACCCTCACAGTTGGAGGCAGCACAATACCTGGTACAACAAGTTGAACAGGAGAAAACCTATTCCCAAAAGATAGAAAAAGCAGAGAAAGCTCTAAATCTCTGCGAGGAGATTCGTACTGGGTTGGAAGGGTCTGCAGGAAAAGAGATCAACCTGGCTACAGAGAAACTGAATTCCTATAGAGGACTATTTGGAAGGAAATCACACCATTCTGCTCGAATCTATCTGGAATATGCAGAAGAAAGCTATGAAAAAGGTAATTTTGGTGAAGCCATTGATTACGCTCAACAGTCCCAGGATTATTCCGAAAAGGCTGCACAGGAGCAGAAAAAGGATTACATTCTGGTAGCAGGGATAGTGGTACTGGTGGTAGTACTTGGTTATATGTATGTGAGAAAAAGATGAAGGCAAAGATGAACATGAATGTATTAATGATTGGATTGTATCCGCCCCACATAGGGGGAATTGCTTCCTATGTGTACTCCCTGAAGCAGGCTTTGGAACCTTTGGAGATTTCAGTCTCTGTAGTTACGTACGGGAAGGTTACTGGCCCCCACATCTACGGTACACCAGTTTCACACAGGTTGAGAGGAGTATCCTTTGTCATGACAGGAATAAAAAAAGTGCTTGACGTGACCAAAAAAGAGAACATTGACGTGCTGCATGCCCATTATTTAGTTCCTCCCGGGTTAGTAGGTGTTCTCTCCAAGAAGGTTTCCCATAAACCGCTGGTAGTAACCTGCCACGGGAGCGATGTATTCGTGTTTTCTACTGGCTGGAAACAGCGGATTTCACAGTATGTGGTACGATCATCTGACTGTATTACCACCAATAGTAGAGCAATGTTGGATGCTGTAAGAAAATTGAGCAGCAATGATAATGGTAATGTTAACATTCAATATGTGCCTTCCGGGGTAGATCTGGAGCGATTCACGCCCATGGGTGTAAAAAGGGAAGCTGTCACATACGTGGGAGCACTTCACCAGGTCAAAGGGGTGGATATCTTCTTGAAGGCCCTAAAAGGTATTTCTTCACCTGTATGGATAATCGGTGATGGCCCGGAGAGACAATCTCTGGAAGCTCTAGCAGAATCACTGGGAATATCCTGCACCTTCTGGGGGTTCAGAACCGATGTACCTGACTTAATGAACAGGTCCAAGATAGTGGTTTTACCTTCGAGGAATGAAGGATTTGGGTTAACCCTGTTGGAGGCTATGGCGTGTGGAACACCTGTCATAGGGAGGAAAACTGGCGGCATACCGGAGTTGGTCAATGGAGAAAATGGGCTGCTCTTTGAGACAGTAGAAGAACTCTCAGAAAAAGTCAGTAACCTCTTAGAAGATGAACCCCTCTGGAAAAAGGTAAGCGAAAATGGGTTAAAGACTGCTTCAAAATGGAGTTGGGATAAGACAGCCCAGTTGTATGCAGAAATCTATTCACATCTCTGATCTAGTCTGCTGTTTCATCAGCGTGGTGACGTATCCTGAAACCCTGTTCCTCAACCTATCATTGGAAAACTTCAAGATAGTTTCCAGGAATTCTCGGTTTTCATAGTAATCAGTACTTAACTGGGGTTTGTATTTTCTTACTACTTCGCGAGCGATTCGCTTGATGAAATTTGGTCGGATTCTTCCCAACTTCTCACCTCTTTTTCCTCTGGTTGGGGAGCTTTATAAATGTTGTGCATGTTCACGTGCAGTTGCATAAAATATGAAGACATCAATACAGATTTACCTGTAATCGCTTTTCTGAAGTGACTTCAGAGCGACAGGCTATCCAGAACAGCTATTAACCAATTCATTACTGAGTTGAAAGTACCTCTCAAAGCCCTTATGTCATCAGTTTCACTTTCAATGTAGATTACATTGTCCTCTACAGAAAGAGTTATTCTGGTCTTGGTGTATGGTGCAGATTCAATTTCTGTTTTCAAAGCTTTTCTAACGATTTCTGTGTCAGGGGTCCGGACTTCAATGGTGATTTTCATGTACTGCTTCCACCTTGATACGGGGGCCTATAGGCTGGTCGGAAATATCTAACCTGTAAAAATCGATCCATCCGTTCT